>JAEEGF012311066.1_pt1 | contig 23553 bp, 16 predicted proteins | sample 9134171 | NCBI WGS metagenome assembly JAEEGF01 (sample SAMN16246542, study PRJNA631951) | gut metagenome | biome: gut microbiome; feature: rumen; material: AP-attached | host: Bos | place: Iran: Karaj | collected 2018-10
CCCATTTGGGAATTCGGAGATGTTTATATCTGTCAACGTTCTCCTGAAGCTATAACCGTTTTGGGTCAAGCCTCTTTCTATTTAGCAACAGCCACCATTGAGTGACGGATTACTGTATCGTGATATGTGTAGCCCTTCTGGAGCTCCTGAGCAACGATTCCTTCTTCATACTCTTCACTCTCAACCTGCATTACTGCATTGTGAAGGTTAGGATCAAACTCCTTACCAAGAGCCTCTATAGGTTTAACATCCATGTCTTCAAGTGTCTTAATAAGCTGCTTGTAGATCATGTCAAATCCCTGAACAAGAGAATCATCTTTCTTATCTTCCGGAACTGCTGCAAGACCCCTTTCGAAGTTATCTACAACCGGAAGTATCTTAGTAAGTACATTACCTGCACCTGCATCGAACATCTGAGCTTTCTCTTTCTCAGTTCTGTTACGGAAGTTCTCAAACTCAGCAAGCTGACGTTTGTACTTGTCTGTCATGTCATCAAGCTTATCCTGAAGAGGATTTTTCTTTTTTCCAAAAAGAGATTTCTTACCCTCTTCCTTGCTCTCTTCTTCAGCTTCCTTGGAAGAATCTTCAGAGCCTTCGGCCTGAGCCTCAGCATTTTCTTCTGTAGCTGCCTCGTTAACAGCTTCATTTTCATTAAGAGCGTCTTCTACTGCTTCCTGCTCTTTTTTGATTTCCTTTTCCTGACTCAAGTTGGTTCTCCTTTATTACTATTATTTATGTGAAAATAGCTAGTCGTTCTTTTTATAAAGATCATCCAGCTGATGCATCATCTTTTTAAGAGTAGATACAACCTTGTCGTAGTCCATTCGCTTAGGTCCTATGATACCGACCGTACCTCTCATACCCTCTGCAAGTTCATAGGTTGCTGTAACAACACTGCAGTCCTTCATGGTAGCTATAGGCATTTCATTTCCTATATAAACCTGAATACCATGCTCAGTAGCATTCAAAGAGCTTTCAACAAGACTTGTAAGATCGTGCTTTTCTTCAAATGTATTGATAAGATCACTTGCCTTCTGATTATCTGAAAGCTCAGGGTACTTTAAGATGTTATTAGTACCACTTGTATATATCTCAAGCTCTTCATCAGCTCTGATGGATTCAGCTGCTGCATCTATGACATGTCCGACAATCTCCGAGTGGATACCCGCCTGAGCTTTAAGTGCTGCAATAAGGCCAAGGTTTATATTCTCAACCGATATGCCTCCAAGATTCGTATTAAGGATCATGTTCAGCTTCAGGATCGTTGCATCATCAAGCTCTTCTTCAACCGGTATCATCTTGTTCTTGATAAGGTTACCTTCAAGAACTATGGTAGCAAGAAGGTGATCGCTATCAACTCGGCTTATCTGCAGGAATTTGAGCTTGTTCTTGCTCATGGAAGGCGCTGAGATCATGGTTGCATAATTAGTATTGTCTGCAAGCTGTCTCGCTACATGCTTAAGAAGATTCTCAAGCTTCTCTTCCTTGTCCAGCAACATCTCACGCATGCTGTCAACTTCCTTCTCCTTCTCAGCTAGCATATCGTCAACATAAATACGATAGCCCTGATCAGAAGGTATACGGCCTGCTGAAGTATGTGGCTGAAGTATAAGCCCCATTTCTTCAAGATCAGACATCTCATTGCGAATTGTCGCAGATGAAAGATTCAGATCCGTATACTTGGAAATCGTCCTGCTTCCAACCGGTTCTCCGGTCTCCAGATAATTACGGACGATTGCATTTAGAATTGTTTTCTTACGCTCTGTAAGTTCCAAATGAATACCTCTTCTTATCCGGTGTTAGCACTCACTCGACTTGAGTGCTAATATCTTACATACGTTAAATTATCACTTATAAACTTCCATGTCAACCAACTAATAACTAAAAAAGTCTAAAGAAAAAATAAAGAAGCGCAAATCCATATAGAATCTACGCTCCTTCATATAATAAAAAAAGATATGGGGCAATTTAATAACGTTTTTTAGATCACAGATCAAAGCTTCCAAGCTGCTCGTCTGCTACATAATAAACTCTGCCTTCTTCAGGTTTTACATAAAGATCCAGTTTCTTAAGCTCATCATACTTCTTGCCAAGACTTGCCTTTGCATTCTTTAAAAGAACGCTCTGCTCAACATCATAGTCTCTGTACTGGAGAACAAGTTTAACCTTAGGCTCATTTGCAGCCTTAACATCAGCCACCTTCTTAGCAACTGTCTTTACTGCTACAGATGCCTTCTTAGCTACTGTCTTCTTAGCTGTCTCAGCTTTCTTAGCTACTGTCTTTTTAGCTACAGTCGCCTTCTTTTCTACTGTTTTCTTAGCTACAGCAGCTTTCTTTTCTACAGTCTTCTTAGTTGCCTCTGCTTTTTTAGCTACTGTCTTTTCAACCTTTTTTACATCCTTCTTTGCTGTCTCAGCCTTCTTAGCTACTGTCTTTTTAGCAGCTGCTGCCTTCTTTGTAGTATCTTTTGTAACTTTCTTTGCAGTCTTAGCTACCTCTTTCTTTACTTCCTTCACTTTCTTGTCAGCAGCTTTTTCTACCTTTTTAGCCGTTTTGGCTACAGTCTTCTTAGCTTTTTCTGCCTTTTTTTCTGTATCCTTTTTAGCTGTTTCTACTTTCTTTACTGCTGCATCCTTTACGTCTTCAGCTTTTTTAGCTGCTATATTCTTAACTTCTACAACCTTAACACCAGCTTCCTGTTTCTTAGCTTCAGCATCTTTTGCAAGTGCTGCTGCCTTCTCGCTTTGCTCTATAACAGCTGCTTTAACAATAGATTTGATAGTTGCTGTAGGTCTTACCTGTGTGCTACTCTCTTCTGCCATAATGGATTCCTCCCATGCATCTGCTCACCCTGCAAGCAGCAAGGCTGTTTCTATAATTGTAGTTGTCTGGAAAATTGATTAACAGTGAATCTGTTGGAACTAATAACCTTACTTTTTCGAGTTTATCGCAATTCCGTTACATTGTCAATGTTTTGAGATACAAGGCAACAAAAAAGTCATGCGCCTTTCATCATTAAAGACACATGACTTTGCATTTCTATGTACGGATTACAGGATGTAATCAGTACATGTCCAGAAATGCATGGATGCATTTCTATGTACGACTATCTGAGCTCTATCTGATCTAGTGAATCAGATGTAACGATCGTAAATCTGCTTCTGCTTGGTCCCGGGATAATGGCTCTGATACTTTCATCAAACTCTCCTTCAAAACGAAGAGTTCCATCTATACCATAAAGCTGCCACTGCTTGTCGTTATATATAACGAACTGATCATCCGAGAAGAACAGATCTGTATAAGCAAGATCAAAGTATTTTTCCAGGATCTGCTTACCTGATGTATTATAAACAGTAAGTTTATACGCACCTTCTTCTGCTGTTCCCGCGCTAACGATGCCTGCGTATGAGTCACTATTGTACACGCTCATGATCTCAGTCTCACCAATGTCACTTACCACAGGATCATTAGGAACATCCTCACCCTTGTAAAAAATAATACTCTTATCAGATACCGCCATATTGGTAGATGCATTCAAAAAGACATCATAAGGGATGATCGTATCTTCATATTTAAAAGAACTAACCATATTATCCGTTTCATTCTGACCTACAGCTCCAAAGTTAAAAAAGGTAACTCTGGTCTGCATAGATCCGCTTGCCTCTTTCAGATAGCATACCGCAAGCAGTTCTCCATTAGGAGATATGGAAACACTTGTAGGGTATCCACTGTTAGCCATAGTTACTTTTATGGCTGCAAGCTCTTTACCGGAAGTATCAAAAAGTTTAATTCTGGTAATGTCATCATCATCAAGTATTACGGCAACAACGCCCTGCTCAGATACACAGAAATCTCTTATAGGAAGATTCGTTCCAAAACTTCCAAGTGTTCCTTCTGAGTTAGCTACATAGATAGTATTGCCATTGTAATCACCTACAGCAACTGTTTCTCCACAGATTCTCACTACAGGTGACTGCATATCATAGGTCATATTCCAAAGAGCTCTTCCATCCGCAGACAAACAGTTGATACCATCTTTACTATATCTAAGGATATTTTGTCCAAGAGGCATAACTGTAACACCTGACATTCCGGTAAGAGAGGTAGTGCTAAGTACACGTGACTCCGAATACACCTTATTGTGCCAGTTCATATAAATAAATACTATCAGGGATATTGATACTATCAGAAGAAAAATAGTTCTGTAAAAAACTATAAGTCTGTGATTTCTTATCTTTTCCTGATAAGATGGCTCTCTGGAAAAAGATGCACCGGCATCTTCGTCCGGTGCATCTGAATTTCTAAAATATCTGCTGTAATCTCTAAAGTTTCTGACTTCTGCCATCAGTCCTCCATATCAGCAAGTATAATACCAAATCAGTAGATAATTTCAGATCATAAGATCAACTATATTAGTTGAACTTATAAACTGTTACAGCATCATATGGACGCTCCGGTCCATATACAGGGCTTGGGAATGAAGGAGTATTAACTCCATTTGGAAATGTCTGTGTTTCAAGGCAAAGTCCATCATACTGACCATACTCATATCCATTCTTACCCACAAGATCCTTAAGGAAGTTAGCAGAATAGAACTGGAATCCCGGAAGGTTAGTTGATGCATGCATTGTGATTCCTGTTGCAGGATTTGTTACTATAGCAAACTCACGCATCTGTCCTGTAGCATTTCCAACTTCATCAACGCCGCCGTCGATAATAAAGTTATGATCATAACCATTTGCAAGTGCAACCTGCTCATAATCAGAATTGATATCCTGTCCAATTGTCTTAGGAGTTGTGAAATCAAGTGGAGTTCCCTTAACTTCGCGCTTCTCACCTGACGGAATAGAACCTTTATCCTTAACAGGTGTGAAGTAGTGGGAGTTAAGCTGAAGAACATGGCCAAGAATCTTGCCGCTTCCGCTTCCACCAAGGTTGAAATATGTATGGTTAGTTACATTTATAAGAGTATCTGCATCACTGTCTGCATGATAATGAAGTGTAAGCTCATTATCATCTGAAAGTGAAACTTCAACTGTGAACTCACGGTTTCCAGGGAAGCCAAGCTCTCCGTCTTTAGCCTTATAAGTAAATCTTACAAGATTATCGCCTTCTTCGCTGTCCCATACAGTCTTGTGGAAACCATTGTCAAAATCTGTATGAAGGTTATTTATACCATTCTCGTTAAGAGGAAGATGATATTCCTTACCTGCAATAGTATACTTACCACCCTCAACACGGTTAGCAGATGGTCCTATAGTTGATCCAAGTGTAGGCTTGTTGTCCTTATAGCCCTCAAGATCATCAAATCCAAGAACTACATCGCACTTGTTGCCATTATTGTCTTTTACAAAAACGTTCTGAATGTTGATACCATAATTAAGGACTGTAACTTCCATATCATTTTTATTAGTAATATGGAAAAGATATACTGCTTGTCCCTTGTCTGTTTCCCCTACAAATTCTCTCTTTACGCTCATACTTCGGTCCTTCCCTCTAGTGCACGTAACAGTGTCACTTCATCAATATATTCCAGATCCCCTCCAACAGGTACGCCGCTTGCAATACGCGTAACCTTGATACCTGTGGGTTTCACCAGTTTACTCACATACATAGCTGTCGTTTCGCCTTCAAGACTTGAGCCTGTCGCAAGGATCACTTCCTTTATATCTTCAGTCTGAAGACGTTGTATAAGTTCTTTAAGTCTTATATCTGAAGGGCCCACACCAAGCATCGGTGATATTACCCCTTGGAGTACATGATAAAGACCATTATATTTTCCTGTTCTTTCATATGCTGCAAGATCTCTTGAGTTCTCAACGACCATAATCGTTGACTGATCTCTGCTGTCATTCGAACAGATAGGGCACAAATCCCCATCTGTAAGAGTACAGCACTTCTTACAGTAATGAACATTCTCCCTGGCATCGTTGATAGCACCTGAAAGCCTTGCAACGCGGTCCTTGGGCATATTTATAATATAAAACGCCAGACGCTGCGCTGACTTCCCGCCTATTCCGGGGAGTGAAGCAAGCTCTTCAATGAGCTTGTTAACATGGCCGCTATACAGATCCATTAGAATCCAAATCCTCCGCCAAGGCCGCCAAGTCCTCCGAGACCACCTGTCATCTTACCAAGAGCCTCAGCATTTGCCTTATCAGCTTCACCCATTGCCTCATTAACAGCGGCAACGATAAGGTCCTGAAGCATTTCTACATCATCAGGATCAACAGCTTCAGGAGAGATCTTAATAGCCTTAAGCTCTTTAGATCCTGTAACAGTTGCTTCTACAGCACCGCCACCTGCTTTAGCTGTGAACTCCTTATTCTCAAGTTCCTTCTGATTCTCTTCCATCTGACGCTGCATACGCTGTGCCTGCTTCATCAGATTATTCATGTTACCTGGAATTCCTCCGGGAAAACCTCCACGCTTACTCATAAATTAATACCTCCGTAAAATCCATTTTATAAAAAGACATATAAAAAAATCCTATGTTCTATTTACCACATAATATCAGACGTCCTCTTCAGGTTCATCCTTTTCTTCAAAAGAGCTACCATCATCTTCGGGGCTCATATCCTGAACAAAATCAGGAGCAATATCCTCATATGTACTCTCAGAAGCCATATCCATCTCAGCAGATATATCTTCTTTAGAAGCATCTGCTTCTGATCTTGCATCTGTCTGAGAAGCTACCACAGCTTCCTGATCAGTACTATCTTCTCTTTGCTCATCAGCCGGATGACTCACTTCGTCTTCTGTCACAACATCGAACTGAATAGCAGACTTAATAGCTTCAAGATCCACATAAGACTGCTCAAACTGCTCACCTTTTGCAAGGTTTCTTATCTCAACCTTTATGTCCTTGCCAAAAGTTTCTGCAAGCTCATTTTCAAGAGTACTCTTTTGTGATTCAACAAGTGAACCCTGAATTCCTGTACTAAATACCATCTGAAGAGTATTGTCAGCACCAAGTGAAAGCCTTGGTCTGTCTGTCCTCATTGCTATCTTGAGTGCAGAATCCTTCATTCCGCCAAGAAAGCGGTCAAATCCGTCAACAACAGCCTTGATATCTTCAGGAATAGGTCTGTCAAGTTTCTTGGCTTCTACAGTTTTTGAAAACTCAGCTCCTGCAACATTCGCAGATGAAGCCACAGCTATCTGACCGTTTTTAATTTTTCTGATTATATCATCAGATTCTCTGGCCTTTGTTTCAAGCGCTCTTACACGGCTAGCAAGTCCTTCGTCAGACGCACCTTCCATCTGCGGACGGCATATCCTTATAAGAGCCATTTCAATCAGAATACGCTTTTGAGCTGCAAAACGCAAACTTGCCTCAAGCTCTGAAAAGACGCTTATAAAACGCATTATCGTATCTATATCGCATCCGTCTGCCTGCTCTTTTAATACCTTAAGATTATCTGTAGAAATATCAACAACATCTTCAACATTATCAGAAGTTGATACAAGCATCAAATTTCTAAGATACCATACAAAATCTGCTATAAACTGTGAAAGCTCTCTACCCTGAATGACTACATCAGCAAGAATATTAAGCGCTTTCTTAGCATCAGCATCATGAAGTGCTTCAAACATCTGTCCGAATACTGCTGTGTCAACAGCGCCAAGAACTCCAAGAACTTTGTCATAAGTAAGCTCTTCGCCATAGTTAAACGCAACGCACTGATCAAGAAGACTTAGAGAGTCTCGCATAGAACCATCTGCTGCCCTTGCTATATAGCGGAGCGCCTTATCCTGCGCATTTATTCCTTCACTCTCAGTAACTTCCTTTAGTCTTCCTTCTATAGTATCTATAGTAATACGATGAAAATCATATCTTTGGCATCTGGATAAAATAGTGATCGGTATCTTCTGAACTTCAGTAGTAGCCAGAATGAAAAGCACATATTCCGGCGGCTCTTCAAGAGTCTTTAAAAGTGCATTGAAAGCTCCTGTAGAAAGCATGTGAACCTCATCGATGATGTACACTTTCTTTTTGCCCATAGTTGGAGAATAAGAAACTTCATCAATGATGGTTCTGATATTATCGACACCGTTGTTGGAGGCAGCATCGATCTCAACTACGTCAACGCATCTGCCTTCAGCTATAGCCTTGCATCTCTCACACTCGCCGCAAGGATTACCATCTACGGGATTCTCGCAGTTAACGGCACGTGCCAGTATCTTGGCAACTGATGTCTTACCTGTTCCACGGGTTCCGCAAAAAAGGTATGCATGGCCTACGCGGTCCGATCTTATCTGATTTTTAAGAGTAGTTACAATGTGATCCTGACCTTTGACATCTTCAAATGTCGGAGGACGGAATTTTCTATATAAAGCTACGTATGGCATCTGGGTATACCCTTTTCGTTTTTAATGAAGGTTGTCGAGATTCCTGATGATGGCAGTTAATATATAATTTTCAAAGACAAGAAAATCATTTATTAACTGCCATCCTCAGGAATATTCAAGCTATATTATAACACACTAATTTGAAACCTTGTTCACCTTTAACTAATTGCGTTAATTCCTCACCATAAAGGAATTAACATTTCTATGCCATCAGTCCCCGAAGCAGATTCCAAGCATTTTAGCTTCCTTTATTATACTGGCATCCTTTGGAAGTTCTTTGAGTTTTCCTGCAACTTCTTTAAGTGGAACCTTAACCATCTCACGGTTCTTGTAGGCAATCATGTAGCCGTATTCTTTTTTCAATATGAGTTGACCGGCTTCTACGCCTACGCGGCTTGCGAATACTCTGTCGTAAGGGTCAGGGACGCCGCCTCTTTGCATGTGGCCGGGGACAGTTACTCTTACTTCGCGGCCTGTTTTCTTTTGAATCTGATCGGCGATTTCATAGGACACAGATGGGAAGGGATAATTTGAAAGCTTCTTTTTATATTCCTTCTTAGAAAGCTTGGCATCTTCCTTGGATTTAGCACCCTCTGCAACTGCAAGGATTGTAAATCTTGAACCGTTTTTAGCACGCTTTTCGATAGCTTCTATTACTTTATCTATATCATATGGAATCTCAGGGATAAGGATGATGTCTGCGCCGCCGGCGATTCCGGCATTGAGGGTAAGCCATCCGACCTTATGACCCATTACTTCTACTATGAATACACGTCCGTGAGAATCTGCTGTTGTATGGATGCAGTCGATCGCGTTAGTAGCAACGTCAACTGCGCTCTGGAAACCGAAGGTCATATCGGTGCCCCAGAGATCATTATCTATTGTTTTGGGAAGAGATATTATGTTGAGTCCTTCTTCTCTTAGAAGGTTAGCAGTCTTCTGAGATCCGTTACCGCCAAGAACTACAAGAACATCAAGCTGAAGCTTGTAGTAGGTCTGCTTCATAGATGCAACCTTATCTTTGCCATTTTCATCAGGTTCATGAATTGTCTTAAAAGGAACTCTTGATGAGCCAAGAATAGTTCCGCCTCTTGTAAGAAGTCCCGAGAAATCTCTAGGGGTAAGCATCTTAAAATCACTGTTTATAAGGCCTTTATAACCATTGAGAAATCCGTAGATTTCCATTTCAGTTCCACTTGCATCAAGGCACTTAACAACGCCTCGCATTGCTGCATTTAATGCCTGACAGTCACCACCACTTGTAAGCATACCTATTCTAAGCATAGACTCTCCTCCCTTTCAAACCAATTGCCAGTTACTATAATACCATATCCCAAAGAAAAGCAGAGGCGAATTTGAAGCTTGTTTTATCAAGCTTCAAATTCGCCACGAATATCATCTGTCGGTGGCTCTTCCGGGTATTTACCTGTAAAGCATCCTTCGCAGATGGACATTTTATTATCAACAAGTTCCTTAAGTCTGTTAAGGCCAAGATAACCAAGGGTATCTGCCCCTATTATCTTTCGTATATCTTCTATACTTTTGTTATATGCAATGAGCTGCTCTCTGGCAGGAATATCAGTTCCAAAGAAGCAGGGCCACAGGAATGGAGGTGAAGAAATTCTCATGTGAACTTCTTTAGCTCCTGCGTCGCGAAGCATTCTGATGATCCTGTCGGAGGTCGTACCTCTAACGATAGAGTCATCTATGATAACAACTCTTTTACCATTAACTGCGTGGTTAAGAGCATTGAGCTTAACCTTTACACTACTCTCACGGTTCTTCTGACCGGGCTTTATAAAGGTTCTTCCAATATAAGAGTTCTTAACAAATACCTGTCCGTAAGGAATTCCTGATTCCATGGAATAGCCAAGCGCTGCCACGTTACCTGATTCAGGAACGCCGGCTACTATATCGGCATCTATCGGATCATCCTTGTAAAGGAATCTTCCTGCTTTTATTCTCGCATCATATACGCTCTGACCATCAAGAACAGAATCTGGTCTTGCAAAATAGATATATTCAAAGATACAGTGTCCATGCTCTTTTTCAGGGATACATCTTGTTTTATTGGAAAGGATCTGGCCGTCAGCTGTTATCGTTACAATTTCGCCCGGCTCAACATCTCTAATATACTCAGCATCAATAGTATCAAGTGCACAGGTTTCTGAAGCAAAAATATATGCATTATCTCTTTTGCCAAGGACAAGAGGCCTGAAACCGTGGGGATCTCTTGCACCTATAAGTTTACGGGGGGACATGATAACAAGGCTGTATGCGCCCTTTATCTGGGGCATTGCAAGAGCAACAGCTTCTTCTACGCTGCCGGTTTTAAGCCTCTGCCTTGCAATAAGATAAGCGATAAGCTCTGAATCGATAGTAGTCTGGAAGATAGCTCCTGTGTATGCAAGCTCCTGCCTAAGTTCCGGAGCATTGGTAAGATTACCGTTGTGAGCAAGGGCAAGCGTACCCTTAACATAATTAAGAACCAGAGGCTGAGCGTTCTCTCTTACAGAAGATCCGGCGGTAGAATATCTGACATGGCCTACACCTATATTGCCTGCCAGCTTTTCTATATCCTCTCCTGTAAATACTTCATTAACAAGGCCCATATCCTTATGGGAAAAGACCTTTCCTTTAGGTCCCTTCGTATCGCTTACCGCAATACCGCAGCTCTCCTGACCTCTGTGCTGAAGCGACTCAAGTCCATAATAGATGGATCTTGCAACATCACCCCCATCAAGGTCGTACATGCCAAATACACCACACTCTTCGCCAATTCGATCTTCTGATAACATCATAGTCTCCTACAAAAACTTATAATATTGCCTGCCAGATTGTTCTTTCATAAAATCCGCGGCAGTCACAGATTTTCAAAAGTACATATAACAAATCAAAAAAGCTGATCAAAGGGTGCAGGAAATAATGAGAATCCCTGGCGCCTTTGTCAGCTTTTCTTTAAAATACTTACATTATTCAGATGAAAACAAATTAAAGCATGTAATCATTAACACCGAATTATTATTTCGCCAAATGCCGGTTTTGTCAACCAATTAAATGATGCATTTCTATGCGCCCTTTACATATTAACGTTGAAAAGGTTTCGCAGTTCGTTAACGATATCATCAGAACTTGCATCAATGCAAACTGCTTCATTGATAGAAGAAAGTGTCTGAAGATCTTTTTTGTCTGACTCAGTCATCTCATATCCGATAGTATAAACAGAGATTCCAAGACCTCCTACTATAGGAGTGATCCTCTTAAGCTCATAGCCTGCATTCTGTGCTCCGTCTGAAAGAACGAAAAGCATAAGATTTGCATTCGGAATTTCTTCACTTGCATCAATAAGCATCTTCATTCCAACAAGTACTGCGTCATATGTTGCTGTCTGACCACCAAGCTCAAGATCTTTGACAGCACCGCTGAAATATGCTCTTTGCTTGTTATCAAACTGGCCGATAGGAAGGTTGATATAAACCTTGTCACTGTAGCTTACAAGTCCGATATAGCTGTTTGAATCAATATACTGCATTGTATTGAGTAGTGACTCTCTAAGAGCATTGATACGTGTTCCGCTCATTGAGCCAGAAACATCTGTAACAAAGACTGCAATTGTAGGACGTGTTCCGTTCTTATTGGTCTTCCATACTTTCTGAGCAGAAAGATAATCAGAACCGCTCATTCCATAATCCTCAGAAACATAATCCTCGTGAAGATTAAAGCCTCTCTCTTTTGCCATGTTCTGGCTGTCACTATTCTGGCAATACTCAACGAACAAATTAGCAACTTCCAGCTCATTATCATCTGTCCAGCAAAAAGAATATACAGGATGATCATGACGAACACCTGCAGGAGTGTACACATAGTCTTTAAGCTCAGGTGTGTTAATGTAGGTCTGCTCCTCCATTACCATTGCATCAATGATACCCTTTGCAGCAGATTCTTTAAGAATAGATGTTGTATAAGCAGCTGTCGGTGCATTGTTCTGATACTGGACAAGCTGATCTACAGCACTGTCTGAAAGAGGGTTGGAAGAGTCAAATGCATGAAGCATGGAACAAAGAATGTTCATGCCTGTTGCAGATGTATACGGATTTGTATAAGCAAATACAAGATCTCCTGCGATAGCCGCTTTAAGAACACCATCAACAGTTACATCACCGTACTTTTCTTTATAAGTATTATAAACATCCTTGGACATAAGGATTCCTGCTGTATTACCAGCGATCCTGTCAGTTAACTTTGTTGCACTTACACCACTTGAAACAAGCATTTCTCCCCACATCTCATTGGATGGAATGTAAAGATCCGGCTGATATCCGCCATTAGTGATATAAGTAAGTGTCTCACCTGATGAGATCTTTCTGATAGAAACAGAAACGCTCTGGCCATCTACTGTGTAACCGGCTTCGTTAAACTTCTTACCAACTGCCACAAGCCACTCATCAGGATAGGATGATCCGCTGAATTCTGACGGAGCTGCAATCTCAATGTTGATCTGTCCGCTTCCTTCAAGCACAAGATCAAAAGTCGAAATGTCAGCAAGTGAATCTGCAACTGATGCATTATCCATATCCACATCAAGTCTTGCTGTTGTTGTCTTAGGGTCGATCTTTTTAACAAAAGTATTAAGTTCAGTAACAGCATCATCATAGCTAAGCGCATTTTCAAGTGTTGAATTTGAAGTCATGCTGCCATTACATGCTGTGACTGTAAGCGCCAAAGTAAGCGCAAGTGCCCCCTGTAAAAACTTCCCTTTTCTCATCTTTTCTCCTCTTTTCTTATAAATTACAGAACATTTTAGTTATACGTATGCCTTAAAGACTGACTGATCGCGCTTGCATAGTCCTGGACCAGAGTAACGGCATCCGTATCTTCATTCTGTTCATTTGTATATCTGGCAAGCTCTAAAAGAAAATTCTGTGAATTCTTGATAAGCTCCTCATTTTCTTCTATCACCTTGTCAAACTCTGCTTTAAATTCTCCTGAACTCTCAAGAGCCACAAAAAGGTTAACAGCCCCTCTGCAGTTATGGTATAGAGCGTTCTTGGCCTGAGAGATGATCTCCCTCATACCCTCAAACTCTTTCATATCATTTATGGTAAAAAGCTTGTCGTTTCTTTCAACAAACTCATCCATCTGATTCATATACTCAAGTAAGACATGTCCAGGCTCTGCAAAGTCAGGCTCATCTATAATAAGCTGATTAACAAGGCCTCTGACATCTTCCTTCTTTCTTCGGATGAGTTCTTCCTCTTCAGCCTTTTTCTTAGCTTCTTCCTGAAGCTTTTTATTTCTTTCAGTGACATACTTTATAACAGGTATACCTGTAAAAAGAGCTCCGGCAATAGCCACTACTATAGCTGCTATCATAAGGATCCTGTATATCACGATTCCAAAATTTATGATCATATCACTGGAGTAAACTAAAAGACCTACAACCGCTGCTACTCCGCAAATAAATACCAAAGCACTCTTTACTACATTTTTTATTTTCATAATTTATATCCATCTCCCTTTTGAATCATTGTAAGAAGATTAATTACATCTATTGTTTTCTTTTGCTTCTGGGCAAGTTCCAGCTTTTCTTTGGCGACAGCTGCCACATCAAGCTGAGCATCTATCGAATTAACATAATCACTTGCAGTTGCCTTGGCGTGCATCACCTGAACAAGACTAAGTCTTACAGATTCTGAAAGCTCTGCCCTGTCGAGGCTCTTTTCGATCTCTTCAAGCTTTGCAGCGTCGCCTTCTATCTCTTCCTTTAACTTTAAAAAAGAGCCTTTGTTAACCTGCAACTGCAACATATATGCATTTAATCCTTTAATGGCTGAAGAAATCTCCGATGCATTTGGAGCAAAGACCGCGCCGTAGCGCTTTTGCATCTTACCAAGTCTTTCCGGATAACCTGCAATTTTCCTTTGAATCAAGTTTAAATCCTGACTTTTCATAGACTAAAAATAACCCCGTCCCCAAAAATAATATGTGAGATATTATATATTATTCATCAAAATTTTGCCACCGCGAACTTGCTAAATTAAAGTATGAAAAAGGCAAAAACATAGCAAAATAAACGAATTTACAAAAAGGATCTATCCGCCTATATAAGATGATCAAAAAGCCATCTCATATAACGAATAGATCCTTAATTATAAGCAAACACCTTAGTGTGCACATAGTGCGGTAATTGGCAGCGCTTGCGCTGTCAATTGACAGAGTTAATTGAAAATCAACTCCTTAGATCCCGCTTGCGCCATAGTTTGCAAGAACTCTTGCAGAAGGATCATTTACATCGCAGCCTTCCCACTCCTTATTAGGCATCCAGAAGTCTGCTACCATCTGTGCATTACCAGGATAGTATTTCTCAAAGATATCTCTGTAGAGAAGAGATTCTTTAGTGAAAGGCTTTGCAAAGTCATATTTTTCACAGCCCTCTTCAAACTCTTCATCTGTATAAAGGCTCTCTGCATACTCTACAAGGTCGTCGCGAAGTGAATGTCCAACCGCATCAGAGAAGGCTGCCTTCTCACGCATAAGGATGTTTTCCGGGATCACTTCATCTTCTTCAAAGGCATGTCTTAAAAGATATTTGCCCATGCCATATGTATTAAGCTTAAGTTCCGGGTCTATACCCATTACATAATTTACAAAGTCAAGATCACCGAATGGAACTCTTGCCTCTAATGAGTTTACAGAGATACATCTGTCAGCACGAAGAACGTCGTACATGTGAAGCTCTCTGATACGCTTTGCAGCTTCGTCCTGAAAGTCCTGTGCAGAAGGTGCAAAATCTGTGTATTTATATCCAAAAAGCTCATCTGAGATTTCGCCTGTAAGGATTACTCTTGTATCAGTATTTTCATGTATCCACTTGCATACAAGGTACATACCGATCGACGCTCTTATAGTTGTAATATCATAGGTTCCAAGAGTTTTGATAACAGTCTCTAAAGCATCGATAACATCATCTCTTGAAATAATAACTTCATGATGGTTACTTCCAATATAATCAGCAACCTCTCTTGCATACTTAAGATCAATAGCATCGATATCCATACCGATAGAATAAGTTTCAAGAGGCTTATCCATAATTTTTGCAGCTACGCCGCATACAAGTGAAGAATCAAGTCCGCCTGAAAGAAGGAATCCGACATTTGCATCAGCATCAAGCCTTTTTACAATGCCCTTTACAAGTCTGTCGTGTATACCTTTACAAATATTCTCAAGATCTCCATCTGTATACTCCCCTTCAACACTTGAAGGATCAGCATATTTTATGAACTTACCGTATTCATAATAGTATCCTGGAGGGAATGGCATTATCTTATCGCATACATCTGTGAGCATCTTAGGCTCAGATGCAAATACGATACAGCTATCCTTATCATACCCATAATAAAGAGGTCTGATTCCGATCGGATCTCTTGCTGCTACAAAGGTTCTCTTTTTGTGATCATAGATAATAAGAGCAAACTCTGCATCAAGAAGCGAAAACATGGATGTTCCAAGTCTTTCATAAAGTGGCAAAAGAATCTCACAGTCACTGTCAGATTTAAAGCTGTAACCTATACCTTTTAAATAGTCTTTGAGCTTCCTAAAACCATATATCTCACCGTTACATACAACTGTATTGCCATTATGATTAAAAGGCTGCATACCAGCCTCTGAAAGTCCCATAATTGATAATCTTCCAAATCCAAGAACACCCTCTTCAACCCTCTGAACTCTGGCCATATCCGGTCCTCTTGAAGCACATTTTTGCAGCATATTTTCACAAACTTCCTCTTTTGCTCTTCTGCTGCAAAATCCTAGTATTGTGCACATTTGCGTATCCTCCTTGTTATATATAGGCCAAAGCCCCTACTCCGAGAGACAAGGTAGCCCGAGGATTATATCAGGGGCATCGGCCAAATTTCCTTACATGTTACTGTATCCCATAAGATACTCATCAACTTCCTTTGCACAGGCTCTTCCTTCTGCGATAGCCCATACTACAAGGGACTGACCTCTGTGCATATCACCTGCAGTAAATACCTTTTTGACATTGGTATTGTACAGATCAGGGTCAGCAGTTGATACTGTATTTCTATTTGAAAGAGCTACACCAAAGTCCTTGGCAACATATTCCTGACAGCCGATAAATCCTGCTGCTATAAGGAGAAGATCACACTTAATAGTGTTCTCTGTTCCAGGGACTTCAACGAGCTTACCGTTATCGAACTTAACCTTAACGGTCTTTACTGCAAGAAGCTTTCCGTTCTTTGCGATAACTTCTTTTATAGTTGTCTCATAGATTCTTGGATCGCTTCCAAATACTCCGATGGCTTCTTCCTGACCATAATCAGTCTTTAAGACCTTGGGCCATTCAGGCCATGGGTTAGAGGCAGCTCTCACTGTAGGAGGACATGGCATCATTTCAATCTGGGTAACTGACTTACAACCATGTCTGATACATGTTCCTACGCAGTCATTACCTGTATCACCACCGCCAACGATAACTACATTTTTGTCTTTGGCACTTATATAGGAATTCTCCTTGGCAGATGATAGAGTCACCTTATCCTGAAGAAGTGCTCCGCTTCCAATTATTGCCTTAGTAGTTGACTTAAGGAAATCAACCGCATAATATATACCACTTGTATTCTTCATATCTGCAGCAGCAAGAGGTCTTGGATTCTTAGCTCCGCAGCAAAGAACAACTGCATCAAACTGCTTAAGAAGTTCAGAAGCCTTAATATCCTTACCAACATCAACAGATGTTTTGAATACTACTCCTTCAGATTCCATGAGCTTTTGTCTTCTGATGATGACTTCCTTTTGGAGCTTCATATTAGGAATACCATACATAAGAAGTCCGCCTACACGGTCATCTTTTTCATAAACAGTTACGCTGTGTCCTCTGTGGTTAAGCTGGTCTGCTACTGCAAGTCCGGCAGGGCCGCTTCCGATAACAGCAACCTTTTTACCACTTCTTACAAGCGGAATCCTTGGCTTCATGTAACCTTCTTCAAAGCCCTTTTCTATGAGGAAAAGTTCGTTGTTATGAATGGTTACTGAATCTTCTACCGTACCGCATATGCAGGCTTTTTCACAAAGGGCCGGGCATACTCTTCCGGTAAATTCAGGGAAATTACTGGTCTTTAAAAGTCTTGAAAGAGCATGTTCATAATGTCCCTTATATATCTCATCATTCCATTCAGGAATAAGATTGTGGAGAGGACATCCTGTAACCATACCTTTAAGCTTTATAGCTGACTGGCACATTGGAACGCCGCAGTCCATACATCTTGATGCCTGCTGCCTTCTGTCCTCTTCACTTAAATGTCTGTGAAATTCATTAAAAGTCTTTATTCTGTCTTTAACGCTTGCAGAGTTTTCATCAACTCTTTTATATTCCATAAATCCTGTAGACTTGCCCATGATCATGCTCCTTTATGTGTTATTTCATTAAAGGCTTCAAGAACCGCATTACTTCTTTTAAGACCCTGCTCTTCATACTTACTGATCGCTGCAAGGACCTTCTGATAGTCGTTAGGAACTATCTTCTTGAAATGAGGAAGATATTCTTCAAAATTATCAAGTATCTTCTTTCCATGCTCAGAGCCTGTCTCTTTTACATAATCTTCAAGAACATTCTTAAGCTCCTCGATGTCGTACTTTTCAGTAACCTCATTTAAAGATGCCATGTTCTTATTCATTCTCTTGTAAAGATCATGCTGCTCATCCAGAACATACGCTATACCGCCGCTCATACCTGCTGCGAAATTCTTACCGGTAGATCCAAGTATTACTGCAAGTCCTCCTGTCATATATTCAAGACCGTGGTCACCACATCCTTCTGCAACTGCAACAGCGCCTGAATTTCTGACACAGAATCTTTCTCCTGCAACACCTGCTATATAAGCTTTACCGGATGTAGCACCGTAAAGAGCTACATTACCGATAATAATATTTTTAGACGAATCGAATACTGATCCCTTAGGAGGCACTACAACAAGCTTTCCTCCTGAAAGTCCCTTACCAAATCCATCATTGGCATCACCAGAAAGTCTGAGTGTCACACCCTTAGGAAGGAATGCACCAAATGACTGGCCACCCCCACCTTCACAGTTAACTGTAAAGGTATCTTCAGGAAGGCTTTCTCCAAACTTTTCAGTAACTTCAGATCCAAAGATCGTTCCTACTGTTCTGTTAGTACTGCTTATCTTTACGCTTACGCTTGTAGCCTCTCCGGTATTAAGTGCTCTTTTAAACTTGGAAAGAAGAACAGATTCATCAATTGTCTTTTCAAGGTGGAAATCAAAAACCTTGGATGGATCAAAATGTCTTCCAGGCACCTTTGCATAAGATGAATCGATGACCATGTTAAGATCTACAGTATCAGCTCTTTCTGTTATCTGATGATCCTTCATCTTGAGGCAGTCAGATCTTCCGACCATATCATTAACTGTCTTAAATCCAAGCTCTGCCATGATCTCACGAAGTTCCTGAGCTATGAAATTCATGAAGTTCATAACATATTCAGGCTTACCCTTAAAGTTCTTACGAAGCTCTGCATTCTGAGTAGCGATACCAAAAGGACATGTATCCTTGTTGCAGACTCTCATCATCATACAGCCCATTGTTACAAGTGGAGCTGTAGCAAAGCCGAACTCTTCTGCTCCGAGAAGCGCTGCGATCGCAACATCTCTTCCGCTCATGAGCTTACCATCTGTTTCGATGATGACCTTTTCACGAAGTCCGCTTTCTATTAGAGTGTGATGCGCTTCTGCAAGTCCAAGCTCCCATGGAAGTCCTGCATGATGGATAGAACTCTGAGGAGCAGCACCTGTTCCTCCGTCATAACCTGATACAAGGATTACCTGGGCACCGGCCTTGGCAACACCTGATGCTATAGTTCCAACACCTGCTTCTGAAACGAGCTTAACTGAGATCCTTGCCTTTCTGTTGGCATTCTTAAGATCGTATATAAGCTGTGCCAGATCTTCGATCGAGTAAATATCATGGTGCGGAGGCGGTGATATAAGAGCAACACCAGGTGTTGAATATCTTCTTTCCGCGATCCATGGATAAACTTTTCCGCCGGGAAGGTGACCACCTTCACCAGGCTTAGCACCCTGTGCCATCTTGATCTGGATCTCTTTTGCATTAATAAGGTATTCACTTGTAACGCCAAATCGTCCTGATGCAACCTGCTTGATTGCACTGCACTTCTCTGTTCCAAAACGGTTAGGATTCTCGCCGCCTTCACCTGTATTGGACTTACCGCCAAGTCTGTTCATGGCAATAGCAAGTGTCTCGTGAGCCTCCTCTGAGATAGATCCATAGGACATGGCACCTGTCTTAAATCTCTTAACGATCTCAGATACAGGTTCTACCTCTTCGATCGGTATAGGCTTGTTTACATGTTCAAATGTGAGAAGTCCTCTAAGTGTATGAGGCTTTTCATTATCAACAAGTGCTGTATATTCTTTAAATCTGTTATAATCACCAGTTCTTGTAGCCTGCTGAAGAGCGATGATAGTCTGAGGATTATAAAGGTGATCCTCTTTCTCATCTCCGCTTCTGAGATTATGGAATCCCATACTGTCAAGGCTGGTATCTGTAACAAGCCCCATAGGATCGAAAGCATGATCGTGGCGAAGTGTAACTTCACTTCCTATCTCTTTAAGACCGATTCCGCCTACTCTTGATACTGTTCCGGTAAAATACTTATCGATAAGGTCCTTACTAAGTCCTATAGCCTCAAATATTCTTGCTGACTGGTAAGACTGAAGTGTTGAGATACCCATCTTAGCAGCTGTCTTAACGATTCCGTGAAGGATCGCACTGTTATAATCAGCGATCGCTGTGTGGTAGTCCTTATCAAGTATTCCTATATCAATAAGCTCTGCGATACATTCATGAGCAAGATAAGGATTTATTGCTCTTGCACCAAATCCAAGAAGTGTTGCCATCTGATGAACATCACGAGGCTCACCGCTTTCAAGGATGATCGAAACAGCAGTTCTTTTCTTAGTAGAAACAAGGTGCTGCTCAACTGCTGATACAGCAAGAAGTGACGGGATCGGAACATGGTTTTCGTCTACTCCTCTGTCAGAAAGGATCACAATGTTGTAGCCCTTTGCATACGCTCTGTCTACTGATACAAGAAGCTGATCCAGCGCTTTTTCAATATGTGTATTCTTATAATATAGAAGTGATATCACCTTGGACTTAAGACCGGGCTGATCCAGGTTCTTGATCTTCATGATATCAACACCTGTAAGAATAGGATTATCGATCTCAAGCACTCTGCAGTTCTCTGAACTTGCATTTAAAAGGTTACCGTCTGAACCAACATAAACTGTTGTATCAGTAACAATCTCTTCACGAAGTGAATCGATCGGAGGGTTTGTAACCTGGGCAAAAAGCTGTTTGAAGTAGTTAAAAAGAGGCTGGCTTCTCTCAGACAAAACTGCAAGTGGTACATCATGGCCCATGGAAGCAGTTGCTTCTATACCATTAGTTGCCATTGGAAGAATGCCTGTCTTAACATCCTCATAGCTATAACCAAATACCTTATAGAGCTTATCTCTCATCTCCTGAGTATGTGTAGGTATCTGCTTATTAGGAATAGAAAGATCCTTAAGAAGCATAAGGTTTCTGTCGAGCCATTCACCATATGGATTCTGGCTTGCATAATACTGCTTACACTCTTCATCAGAGATGATCCTCTTCTTGCTTGTATCTACAAGAAGGATCCTGCCCGGCTGAAGACGTGATTTAACAGTGATATGCTCAGGCTCTATATCAAGTACACCAACTTCAGATGAAAGGATAAGTCTGTTATCATCTGTAATGTAATAGCGACTTGGTCTAAGACCGTTTCTGTCAAGAGTAGCACCAACGATCTCTCCGTCTGTAAATAAAATTGCAGCAGGGCCATCCCATGGCTCCATCATTGTTGCATAGTAGTGATAGAAGTCTTTTTTGTCATCATCCATGAAATGATTGTGCTTCCATGGTTCAGGAATGGTCATCATTACTGCAAGTGGAAGATCTATACCATTCATATACATAAACTCAAGCGTATTATCCAGCATAGCTGAATCTGATCCCTGAGCAGAGATAACCGGGAATACCTTATCAAGATCACTTCCAAGAGGAGAAGATGTTATAGTCTCTTCTCTTGCAAGCATTCTGTCCTTATTACCTCTTATAGTATTGATCTCACCATTATGGGCGATGAATCTGTATGGATGTGCTCTCTCCCAGCTTGGTGTTGTATTAGTAGAAAAACGTGAATGTACGATCGCAATAGCTGTCTCAAAATCAGGATCTCTTAAATCCTCATAGAATAATCTAAGCTGAGATACAAGGAACATTCCCTTATATACGATAGTTCTTGAAGAAAGGGATGTAATATATGTATCATCAGAACTTTGCTCGAACTCACGACGAAGAACGTAAAGCTTTCTGTCAAAATCTATTCCTCTTGATACATCCTTTGGTCTTTCTATGAAGCACTGCATGATCTCAGGCATACAATCTCTTGCGACATCACCAAGGATCTCAGGATGAACTTCAGGCTTTCTCCAGCCAAGGAACTTAAGGCCATTCTTTTCTGTAATGACCTCAAACATACGCATAGCGAATCTTCTCTTAAGATTATCCTGTGGAAAAAAGAACATACCAACGCCATAATCTCTTGCATGTCCCACGTTAATCCCAAGTTTTTTGGCTTCTTTTTTGAAAAAAGCATGAGAAACCTGTGTAAGAATACCTACGCCGTCACCGACTTTGCCACTGGCATCCTTACCGGCTCTGTGCTCAAGCTTCTCAACTATGGTAAGAGCATCATCCAATACCTTATTGTCAGTATGGCCATCGATATTTACGACAGCACCGATACCGCATGCATCATGTTCCATCTGCCAGAACTCTTTTTGATTTAGATCACTATAGTTACTTTGGTTTACCTGTGACATAATCCGTTCCCTTTTCCTTTATTTTTATTACTTTATTCAATAAAAAAGAGGACGCAGCTCGCACTAATAAGTAGTGCAGAGCAACATCCTCGTTGCATATATATTTATTATTTTCAAACTATATTTTAAATATCGAACTAAGACTCTTATTCCATTAGAATTATTGAAATAAAATTCATAAACCCGATTCAATTTTTTGTAATTATGCAGCAGACCAATTGGTTTGTCAACCGTAAATATCATTATTATAAACTGATACTTTGATGATTTAAACCGCTAAAACGCTATTTTATTAAAGAAATACGCCCTTTTCAGCCCCATAAACAAAATAAAAATTTAATTTTCAAAAGTTTTTTATTTGATTTTTTTAAAAATTTCTAGTTGACAAATTATTTTTTGAGGATTATTATCTGTCTATCAATTGTTTCGACAATGAGGCCGGGCAGTGGGATGCATATCCCAACTGCCCATTTTTATTTCAAAAATGCATACAGGGTCTTATTTAAATAAGACTTGACAGGCAAAGGCGCCAAATTGGTATCGCAAGTAGCGAATCATTTGGCGCCCTTTTTGATTTAAGTTCATTAACAGCAATTTAAAAATACGGAGGTGGATCATGAAGATCGAAGAAAAGGGATTGCCGGAGCTTTTTGGAAGCAATGTATTTAACGAAGAGACAATGAAAGAACGTCTTTCCGGTGAATCTTACAAGACATGGAAAAAATGCATCACTAACGGGGAGCCACTTGACCTGGCTACTGCAAATGAAATTGCACAGGCTATGAAACAGTGGGCTGTAGAAAAGGGAGCAACACACTATACACACTGGTTTCAGCCAATGACAGGTGTTACTGCTGAAAAACACGACAGCTTCATTTCTCCTGCAGGCGGCGGTAAGATCGTTATGGACTTCTCAGGTAAGGAGCTTGTAAGAGGTGAGCCCGATGCTTCTTCTTTCCCTTCAGGAGGACTTCGTGCAACATTTGAAGCAAGAGGATATACAGCATGGGATCCTACATCTTTTGCTTTCATTAAAGATGGATCACTTTGCATTCCTACAATCTTCTGCTCTTACTCAGGACAGGCTCTTGATAAGAAGACTCCTCTCCTTCGTTCCATGGATGAGGTTTCAAGACAGGCTATCAGAATCCTGCGCCTCTTCGGAGATACAGAAAGCAAGAGAGTTATCGCACAGGTTGGTCCTGAGCAGGAATACTTCCTTGTAGATAA
>JAEEGF010786982.1_pt1 | contig 23534 bp, 23 predicted proteins | sample 9134171 | NCBI WGS metagenome assembly JAEEGF01 (sample SAMN16246542, study PRJNA631951) | gut metagenome | biome: gut microbiome; feature: rumen; material: AP-attached | host: Bos | place: Iran: Karaj | collected 2018-10
GTAGTAGTCGAGGTTCTTGTCGTACATCTGATCGAGGATGACGACGTCCTTCATCAGCGTGCGCTGGTGCTCCTCGAGCTCATGGGAGATCTTGTCCACGTTGGCGTTGGCCTTGTCGTAGCGGGCGCGCAGGGTCTCGATCTTGTTGCCGGCCTTCTTGAACAGGCCCAGGAAGCCCTTCTTGTCGTCTTCGTCGTTGAAGCCCTTGAGCTCCACGACGAGGGAGGTGATCATATTGCCCACGGCGCCGAGATCCTTCGTGCGGACGGAATCCAGGGCGGCGTCGGAGAAGTCGGCAATGTTCTTCTGCGCCCCTGCGCCGTATTCGGTGGAGAGGTTCGGGTTCGTGATGTCGATCTTCTGGGCAAACTCGTGGACGATCTTCTGCTCCTCCGCCGTGAGGATGCTGTAGTCGGGTCCGGCCTCGGGAACGGGCTTTTCCTCGGGCTTGGTGAGCTCCAGCGTCGGGACCGGCTCAAAGGTCGGGACGGCGGCAGGCTCGGCAGTGATCGTTTCCGCGGTCTGCTTTGCCGCCTCGGCGGCGGTTTCAAATTTCATTTCGGGGATCGGGTCCATACGGAAAGCCTCCTTTTCGGTCTTGGTATGATTCTACGCTTTTATTTTATCCCAAAACGGTGCGCAAGTCAAGAATTGTAAAGTTGACTTCATGAAAAATATTGGATATAATGTCCGTATGAATCTCAAACGGAGGTAACTTCTCATGATCAAGGTCGCGCCGTCCATTCTGTCCGCTGATTTCGTCAATCTGGAGCGGGATATCCGCGCGCTCGGTCCCGCCGGAGCGGACTACGTTCACGTAGACGTCATGGACGGGCTGTTTGTTCCCAATCTCACGATCGGGCTGCCGGTGGTGAAGGCCATTTCCCGCATCAGCCCGCTGCCGCTGGACGTGCATCTGATGATCGACCGCCCCCTGCGCTACGCAGAGCGCTTCTGCGAGGCCGGAGCCGACGTTCTGACCCTCCACGTGGAGGCGGATACGCCTGAGCATACCCGCGAGGCGCTGGAAACCATCCGCGCCTGCGGCAAAAAGGCGGGTCTGAGCCTGAAGCCCGGCACGCCTGCCGAGGCCGCCCTGCCCTATCTGGAGCTCTGCGACCTGATCCTGGTTATGACCGTGGAGCCCGGCTTCGGCGGGCAGAAATTCATGGCCGACATGATGCCGAAGCTCAAAACCCTCCGCCGCTGGCTGGACGGGAAGAACCCCGGCTGCGAGCTGGAGGTGGACGGCGGCGTGAACGCCGAGACCGCAAGGATCTGCCGCGAGAACGGGGCCGACGTCCTGGTCGCGGGCAGCGCCTGGTTCAAGGCCCCCGACCCCGCGGCCTTTGCCGCCGCAGTCAAGGCCTGATGGACGGACTGCTTCTCTATTATGACCGCGCCGTCGCGGTCTGCGACAAGCCCGTGGGCGTCCTCTCCGAGCCGGGGAGCGCCCGGAATCTGCCCGACCTGGCTGCCGCCGCCCTCGCAGAGCGCGGGGAGGCAGGCGAGCTGCGCACCGTTCACCGGCTGGACAAGGCCGTGGGCGGGCTCTGCGTTCTGGCCAGAACCGGCGAGGCCGCGGGGAAGCTGATCGCCCAGATCGCGGACCGCTCCGCGCAGAAGGAATACTTCGCCGTCCTCCGGGGCAGACCGGAGGCCGACGCGGCGGAGCTGGAGGACCTGCTCTTTCACGACAGCCGCGTGAACAAGACCTACGTGGTCCGGCGGCCCCGGAAGGGCGTCCGGGCGGCAAGGCTCTCCTACCGCGTTTTGGACAGCACCGAACGGGACGGTCAAGCCCTGACCCTGGTTCGGGTCCGTCTGCACACGGGCCGGACCCACCAGATCCGCGCCCAGTTTTCCGCGCGCGGCCTGCCGCTTTTGGGCGACGTCCGCTACGGCAGCCGGGACCCTCGGTGCGAGGTCTCCCTGCGCGCCTGCTATCTCCGCTTTCTGCATCCCGAAACCGGGAAGCCGATGGAATTCTTCCTTCCGCCGCCGCGGGAATACCCGTGGGATCTGTTTGACGCGGCGGTCTACGAACCATAACAGGAGGATCACAACATGGAACAGCTTTATGAAGCCATTGCCGGTCTGGTCGCCTGCGCCGGGCGCAGCGGACTGATCGCCGACGACGACCGCATCTTTGCGATCAACGCCCTGCTGGAGCGTCTGCGCGTGGACGAATGGATCGAGCCGGAGACCGTGACCGAGCGGCCCCTGCACGAGTATCTGGACGTTCTGACCGACTATGCGGTCAAAAACGGGCTTTGTGAAAACGAGGTCGTCTTCCGCGACCTCTTTGACACCGGACTGATGAGCTGCCTGACCCCCCGGCCCTCCGAGGTCCGGCGCAGCTTCCGCGAACGCTATGAACAGAGCCCGCAGGCCGCGACCGACTGGTACTACGGCTTCGCACGGGCCACGAACTACATCCGCACGGACCGGATCGCAAAGAATCTGGTCTGGAAGGCCGCCACGGAGTACGGCGATCTGGACATCACGGTCAACCTCTCCAAGCCCGAGAAGGCCACGACCTCTCTGGCCGCCTTCAAGGCCGCGAAGAAATCCGGCTACCCCCTCTGCCTGCTCTGCAAGGAGAACGAGGGCTACGCCGGACGCTTTGACCATCCCGCCCGCCAGAATCACCGCCCGATCCCCATCGTCCTGGACGGGGAGGACTGGTTCGTGCAGTATTCGCCCTACGTCTACTACAACGAGCACTGCATCGCCTTCTCCGGAAAGCACACGCCGATGGTCATCGACGCCCACGCCTTCCGCCAGCTTCTGGACTTTGTGACGATCTTCCCCCACTATTTCATGGGCTCGAACGCCGATCTGCCCATCGTGGGCGGCTCGATCTTCACCCACGCCCACTTCCAGGGCGGTCACTACACCTTCCCGATGGAGGTCTCCCCGGTCGAGGAGGCGCTGACCTTCCGCGGCTATGATGACGTGCAGGCCGGCATCGTCAAGTGGCCGATGAGCGTCATCCGTCTGCGCGGAGCCGACAAGGAGCGCCTGGCCCGGCTGGCGGACAAGATCCTGCGCCTCTGGCGCGGCTACACCGACGAGGCCGCCGTCATCTACGCCGAGACCGACGGCATCCCCCACAACACGATCACGCCCATCGCCCGCCGGCGCGGGGCGGACTACGAATTCGATCTGGTCCTGCGCAACAATCTGACCACCGACGAATACCCCTTGGGCCTCTACCATCCCCACGCGGAGCTCCACCACATCAAGAAGGAGAACATCGGTCTGATCGAGGTCATGGGTCTGGCGGTGCTTCCGCCCAGACTGAAGCCGGAGCTTGCCCGCGTGCGCGAGCTGATCCTCTCCGGCGGCGACCTGCGCGCCGATCCCCTGACCGAGAAGCACGCCGACTGGGCCGAGGCGCTGAAAACGCGCTATGCCTTCACGCCCGAAAACGCAGAGGAGATCCTCCGCCGCGAGGTCGGCGTGGTCTTTGCCAAGGTTCTGGAGCACGCAGGCGTCTACAAGCGCGACGAGGCCGGGAAGGCCGCCTTCCGCCGCTTCATCGACTATGTGAATCAAGAGGACTGAACCATGCCCGGCAAGCGTCCTTCCGATTTTGACGACATCGAGACCATCTTTGCCCGGCGCAGGCCCCAGCCGCCCCCGCAGCCGGAGGAACGGACGGCCCCGCAGCCGCGCGGCGTTTCGACCTACGGTCTGGACAGCATGCAGGAGATCCACGACGGCGCGGCTTACTACGGCGGCGCGCCTGCCCCGGCCCCGAGGCGGCGGAAAAAGCACCGTCTGCTGCGCTTTCTGGTCGGACTTCTGATTGTTGCCCTGCTGGCGGTTTTGGTCGGCGGGATCGCCTCCGTCCTGCTGGCGCAGATGCCGCGCACGGATCAGCCCCTCGGCGTCCGGCGGGCCAACTGCGCGACGGTTCTGATCTGCGGCACGGACGAGGGCGGGCAGCGGACCGACACGATGCTCCTGCTCTATATCGACCGCAACGCCGGGGTCCTCCGCCTGCTCAGTCTGCCGCGCGACACGATGGTCAACCGCACCAGCGCCGTCCCCAAGCTCAACGGAGCCTACTGGGCAAACGGCGCGGGCGAGGCGGGCATGGATTCCCTGCTCGACTTCGTGCGCGACCTGATCGGCTACCGGCCCGACGGCTATCTGCTGATCGACCTGGACTGCTTTCAGGAGCTGATCGACAAGATGGGCGGCGTCACCTTCACCGTGCCGATGGACATGGTCTACGACGACCCGGCCCAGAACCTCCATATCGACCTCAAGGCCGGGCGGCAGCGGCTCAACGGGCAGCAGTCGATGTGGCTGATGCGCTACCGCAGCGGCTATGCGATGGCGGACCTCCAGCGGGTCCAGGTCCAGCGCGAGTTCGTGGCCGAGGCGATGGCGCAGTGGACCGGCCCCGCCGGACTGTTCCGCGTGCCCGGCGCGCTGCGCCTGCTTTCGCGCAATACGCAGACCGATCTGAGCTACCGGAATCTCTGCTGGATCGCCCTGTCCATCGTCAAGTGCGGGACCGGGAGCCTGGAGAGCAACACCCTCCCCGGCGAGCCCGCCACGGTCAACGGCGGCGCCTACTACGTGGAAAACCGCGCGGCAGCCGCCGCTCTGATCGACGAGAAATACAACCCCTACGAAACGGAGATCACCGCCAATGACCTGCACCCCTACGGTTATTGAGAACGGCGCGCCGGCGAACCTTGCCGAACGCGCCCCCAAGGAACAAAAATGCTACGCCCTGCTCGACCGGCTGGGCGTTCCTTACCGCCGCGCCGACCACGCCCCCGCCGCCACGATGGAGCTCTGCCGGGAGATCGAAACGGCCCTCGGCTGCCCGATCTGCAAGAATCTTCTGCTGACCAACCGCCAGCAGACCGACTTCTATCTGCTGCTCATGGAGGGCGACAAGGTCTTCAAGACCAAGTACCTCTCCAAGGCTCTGGGCTGCGCGCGGCTGAGCTTCGCCACCGACGAGCAGATGGAAGCCCTGCTGGATATCACCCCCGGCTCCCTGAGCATCCTGGGTCTGATGAACGACCCGGACCAGCGCGTCCGGCTCATCATCGACCGCCCGGTGCTGGACCGGCCGGAGATCGGCTTCCACCCCTGCCTGAATACCTCCACCCTCGCCGTCTCCACCGGCGACCTGACCGGCGCCATCATCCCCGCCCTGCGCCACCGGCCCACCGTGGTGGAGCTGCCGAATGAATTGACAATTGGGGACCTCTAAAAACCAGCATATTTTGCGTTTCAAGAGGCCAAATGTCATTTTTTGAAGCAAGCAACCCGTAAAATGGGATGATTTCGAGGTTATTTGCTTCCCTGTGGAAAACTTTTTACCCGAAATGGGCGCACTAACCCGCCGCCTTCTTTGGACGGTGGAGATATTCGTAGCGGAACATGTTGTAAATTAGGTTGGTCAGACCAATATTGAACTCAGCTCGCGCCAGACCGATCGAGCGTAAGGTCATGCCGTTCATCGATCCAGTCATAAACCCGAAAATGTGTTCAATCCGGCATCTGACTTTTGAATACTCTGCGTTCTGCTGCTTTTCCTCTTCTGTTAGCGCGTGTCCTCTTCTTCCTTGCTTGCAGATTTTTCTCTCTACAGTCTCAGGCAATGATTCCGCAAATGGCTGACCGTCGTATGCGCTGTCTGCGTATAGAACCTTGTCTTCTTTGGTAATTGCCGGTGTTGCTTTGCTGTCGCCTACGGAAGCATCTGAAACCTGGTAGTCGTCAATCAGTTTGTTCTCGGCGTCAGCCTTCACGTGATCTTTGTACCCGAAATAGGATTTCCCGTTCTTCTTGGTCCACCTGGCGTCGGTGTCCTTCTGCCGCAGCTTGTTTTCCTTGCCTTTCCATTCCTCTGGGATTTTGCCCTTTTTAATGGTTTCGCGTTCTTCACTGCTGTTGTGCTGCACAGGAGCCTCAACAAAGCTTGCGTCTACGATGGTTCCGGTCTTGGTAATCAAACCCTCTTTGCGGAGCTGCTGGTGGAACAAGTCGAACAATTCCCGCATGACTCCGGCCTCGGTCAACATGTTACGGAAGTTCCAGATTGTCTTTGCGTCGGGAACCTTGTCTTCGATCCGCAGGCCGAGAAAGCGCATGAAGCTCATGCGGTCATTGATCTGGTATTCCGTTTGGTCGTCGCTCAGATTGTAGATCCGCTGCAGTACAAGAATCTTGAACATCATGAGATAGTCATACGGCGGACGTCCGCCGGGACCTTTTGCGGTCTTGCGAAAAACCCGCTTCAATGTTGGAAGAAAAATCGTCCAATTGATTGCGTCCTGCAATCTCACCAAGCAGTCGCCAAGCTCGCTGAGCTTATCCAAGCGCCTGCTCTCATCCCAAAAACTAAGTTGACCCATACCCTCGCCCCCTTACTCCCATTATACCATATTTTGAGCTCTTAGGCGAGAGTTTTTAGAGGCCCCCTATTGCCTAATCTCCCCGTCTCCTATTGCCTAATGCCTGCTGCCTATTGCCTGATTCCCCGATTGCCTGACCGCCAAATCCCAATTTCCTCCGTGGGCTGAACGGTTATCTGCGCTGTGGGCTTTGCCAAATCTTCCGAAAAAAAACATTGTTTTTTCTTGCAGATACTGTTATAATGATTGATAACCCAAAGAAAAGCAACACTTTGCAGGGGCCGCGCGCCGCGGCCTCGGAAAGCAGGTAACCATTGAATAAAGCGGAATTTAGCATTCAGGATATTCTCCGCGTGCTGCTTCGGAATCTGATCTGGATCCTGCTCAGCGCCGCTCTCGTCGGCTTCCTGGCCTGGGCCTATACCACCTATCGCATTCCCAAAATGTACCACGCGACGGTCACGCTCTATGCCGAGAGCACCATGCACCGCGAGGAGAACGACTCCATCACCTCCGGCGAGCTGAACTCCAACCAGCAGCTTGCCGTCAACTATGCCTATATCTTCCGCTCCAACACCGTGATGAAAATGGCGGCGGAGGAGCTGCAAAGCAAGGGCGTGAACTACAGCTTCGGGGCGCTCAAGGCCATGACCAGCATGACGACGACCAAGACCTCCATCTTCATGGCGAACTTTTCCTCCAGCGACCAGAAGAATCTCAAGCTGATCGCGGACACCGTCACGCAGAAGGGCGTGGAGTATGCCAAGCAGGTCGTCAAGACCGGCGACGTGCAGATCGTCGAGGAGGCGGAAACGCCCGGCGCGCCCTACTACCCCGACGTGAAGCGGAACACGGTCACCGGCGTGCTGATCGGCTTCCTGCTTGCCAGCCTGTTCTTCGTGCTCAAGACCCTGACCAACACGACGGTCTGGAGCGAGGACGATCTGACCCGGCAGTATGACATTCCGGTGCTCGGCACCATTCCCGCCCTCGCCAACGTGGAGAAGCAGGGCGCCAACGCCTACGTGGCGGGAAAGGAGTAGGCTATGGCTTTTGGAAAGAAGGTCCTGCGTACCCCGCGCACGCAGAACGAGGCCAAGACCAGGATGCTGTCCGCATCCAGCCCCTTCGCCGTCCGCGAGGCCTATAACGGCATCCGCGCCAAGCTGCTCTTTACCGGGCGCGGCGAAAAATGCCCGGTCTTTGCCGTGACCAGCGCCATGATGCACGACGGCAAGACCACCAACGCGGTCAACCTGGCGATCTCCATCGCCTCTACCGCCAAGCGCGTCCTGCTCATCGACGGCGATATGCGCAAGCCGACGGTCCACCGCTATTTCGGCGTGGAGAACAAGAACGGTCTGTCGGAGATCCTGGCCGGTCTGACCAACGAGGTCAAGATCCGCAAAACCGAGACCGAAAACCTCCACGTGCTGACCTCCGGTCAGATCCCGCCCAACCCGGCGGAGCTCTTTGCCTCCCCGCAGATGGACAATCTGCTGGACTACGTGAAGCAGTATTTTGACTACGTCATCATTGATACCCCGCCGGTCAACGTGGTCTCGGACGCCGTCATTCTGGCGGAGAAGATCACCGGCTACGTCTTCGTGGCCCAGAGCGGCAAAAATCATTTCTATGAGCTGAGCTATGCCCTTGACACGATCCAGCAGATGAACGGCAACGTGGTCGGCTTCGTGCTCAACGACGTGAACGGCAAGAGCTCCACCCACTACGGCAACTACCGCTCCAGCCGCTACGCCTACTACGGCAAGAGCTATTATCGCAGCGGCTACAGTCACGGCTACTACAGCAACTACTATTACAGCAGCTCCGGCACGGACAGCAAGGCCGGGACGCCCGCCAAAAAGAACACGGAACAGAAAACGGAACAGAAAGAGGATACTTCCGCAAAGGAGTGATCGGCGTTGATCGATTTTCACGCGCACATTCTTCCCGGAGCGGACCACGGCAGCGACGGGCTGGAAACCTCGCTCCGCCAGCTTGCGCTCGCGGAGGAAGCCGGCGTGGACACCATCGTTGCCACGCCGCATTTCTACCCCCAGTCGGACAGCTTTTCGGAATTTCTCCGCCGCCGGGAGCGGACGGCCTCGGAGCTGATCAACCGCTACAGCGGTCCGATCCGCATCCTTCTGGGCGCGGAGGTCCACATGTGCGTCGGTCTGGACCATCTGCCGGGCATTGAGGAGCTCTGCGTCTCCGGCACCGGCGTCATTCTCTCCGAGCTGACCTTCCACGGCTACGCCGGCAACATGGGCGAGACCTTCGACCGGATGCAGGACGACGGCCTGATCCCGATCCTGGCCCACGTGGATCGCTACGACCCGAACGTCATCGAAAACTACTTCTCCCTCGGCGTTCAGGGCCAGGTCAACGCGGACGCTCTGGTTCGGCACTTCGGACGCAAACACCTTCTGAACTGGATCGACGACGGCTGGGTCGTCGCCCTCGGCAGCGACATCCACATGACGAACGTCGGCTACGGCCCCTATCGCAAGGCCCGCGCCGTGCTCGGCGGCCGCGCCGACCGCCTGGATGAGGAAACGGCGAAGCTCCTGCAGGGCGCAAGGGCGCTGGCAGACGGATAACGACCGTGCAGAAAACGGAAAGGAGACTGAATATGGATACGAAACAGATGCAGCAAATCTTCCTGGATACGGACTTCGTCCACCGCAGCGGCACCCCCGAGGAGCTGCAGGTGGCAAATTACCTCAAGGAGCAGTGCGAGGCTCTGGGCGTCCCCGCCCGGCTGGAGGCCTTCCCGGTCGCCATGGCGGAGATCGAGACCGCCCGCGTGGAGGCGGACGGCAGAGAGATCCCCTGCAAGGGCGTGTTCTGCTGCGGCAGCGGCGAGGTCGAGGGCGAGCTCTATTATATGCCCGCGCAGGACCCGGTTTCCATCGCGGGCGCAAAGGACAAGATCGTCCTGCTGGACGCCGGCGGCGTCGGCTTCTTCCCCTACCATGATCTGATGGAGGCCGGTGCGAAGGGCATTCTCTTCCAGTACGGCAACCCCTACTATCCCATCCGCGACATCGACGAGCGCGATCTCCGCGCCGCCGTGGTCGGGGAGGAGCGGAAGGTCCTGTGCGCCATGCTCCACACCTCGGACGCCGTCGAGCTGGTGCGCAGCCGCGCAAGGACGGTCAAAATCACCGTGCAGCAGCGCGAATACGAGGGCGAATCCCACAACGTCGTGGCCGAGCTTCCGGGCAAAAACGGCAAGTTCATCACCCTCTCCGCCCACTATGATACCACCGCCCTCTCCCACGGCGCCTACGACAATATGTCCGGCTGCGTGGGTCTGCTGGGCGTTTTGGACGCGCTCAGGGACAAGGAGCTGAACTACGGCCTGCGCCTGGTCTTCTGCGGCAGCGAGGAGCGGGGTCTGCTCGGCTCCAAGGCCTTCGTCCGCGACCATGAGGAGCTGCTGCCCGGGATCGCCCTGAACGTGAATCTGGATATGATCGGCTCCGTCATGGGCAAGTTCATCGCCTGCGTCTCCGCCGAGGAAAAGCTGGTCCATTACCTCTCCTACGTGGGCGCGGAGCTCGGCTTCCCCGTCTCTGCCAGGATCGGCGTCTATTCCAGCGACTCCACGCCCTTTGCCGATCACGGCGTCCCCGCCCTGTCCTTTGCCCGGATCGCGCCGGGCGGCGTGGCCCCGATCCACTGCCGTTACGACCTGCTGGACCTGCTCTCCATGGATCAGCTTGCGGCGGATATCGCCTTCATCACCGAATTCACCCGCCGCATGGCCATGTCCGCGGTCTGCCCCGTCTCCCGCGACATTCCGGAGAAGGTCAAGACCGAGCTGGACGAATACCTCTTCCGCAAGCGCAGAAGCTGATTGCGCCGTATATCAGAAAAACCGTTCAAAAACCCGAAGGTTTTTGAACGGTTTTTCGCGTTGGCGGCTTATTCCCGAAGCAGCTTGCGGCGGGCAAAGTTGAGCGGGCCCTCCTGCATCCGGTTGATCCAGCTCAGGCTCTTGCCGCAGCCGTAGGCCACGCAGGAGTCGGCGTCGTCCGCCACGGTGCAGCGCATGCCGGTCCGGTCGGTGATCAGCTTGTCCATGCCCCAGATCTGGCTGCCGCCGCCGGTCAGAATGATGCCGTTGCGGGCAATGTCCGCCACCAGCTCCGGCGTGGTCTGCTCCAGAACCGAAAGGATCTCGTCGGTGATCTGGCGGGCGGGGCGGCGCAGGGCCTCCACCATGTCCGCCGAGGAGAGCATAAGCTCCTTTGCAAGACCGGTTTTGAAGTCGCGGCCCTTGATCTGGGTCACGATGGGCTCGCCGCGGTCGAAGACCGAGCCGACCAGGATCTTGGCGTCCTCCGCCGTCGTCTGACCGATCAGCAGGCCGTACTTTTTCCGCAGATAACGGATGATGGCCTCGTCAAAGGCGTTGCCCGCCACGCGGATGGAGCTCGACCGGGCCACGCCCTTCATCGTCAGCACGCCGATGTCGGTGGTGCCGCCGCCGATGTCCACCACCATGTGACCGTCGGGGCCGGAGAAATCCAGATTCGCGCCGAGGGCGGCGGCAAGCGGCTCCTCGATCAGATAGACGCGGCGCGCCCCTGCCTCCTGGGCGATCTGGACCACGGCCCGCTCCTCCAGACTGGTGACGCCGGAGGGGACCGAGATGATGACCCGGGGCTTGACGAAGGCGTAGCGCGAGATCGTGCGGAAGAACTCCGCGAGCATCTTCTGGGTCATCTCATAGTCGGAGGCCACGCCGCCCGCCATCGGGCGCAGGGCGACCACGTTGCCCGGGGTCCGTCCCAGCATATTCCGGGCCGCAGCGCCGACCTTGAGGACCTTGCCGGTGTTCTGGTCCACGGCGACCACGGCGGGCTCGCGCAGGACGATCCCCCTGCCCTCGGCGTAGATGACGACGTTGGAGGTGCCCAGGTCGATGCCCAGGTCCTTGGATAAGAATGACATAAAATCAACTGCTTTCTTTGAGTGGTGTAACGGCGAAGGCGCCGCAGACGACGGCCTTTGCCCCGGCGGAGAGCAGCACGCGGCTGACCTCGGAGACCGTGGCTCCGGTCGTCAGAATATCGTCGATCAGGAGCAGGCGCTTGCCTGCCCATTGCTCCGGGCGGAAGGCCCGGTATGCGTTCTGGACGTTGGCCCGCCGGGCCGCAGCCGTGCTGAGCCGGGACTGCCGCCCGGTGTGGCGCACCTTGACCGCAGTGCGGACGACCGGCATGCCCAGGGCGGACCCAACGGCCTGCGCCAGCAGCTCCGCCTGGTCGTAGCCGCGTCCCCGGCGGCGCAGACGGCTGATGGGGACGAAGGTGATCCGGTCGAAGGCTCCGTCCAGCTTTCCCCGGACCGCGTCGGCCAGAAGCGCGCCGAAGGGCTCGGCGCAGAAGGAGGCGCCGCTGAATTTGAAGCGGATCACCGCCTCGCGGACGCTGCCGGCGTAGGAGCAGGCGCCGACGGCGGTCTGGTAGAACTCGCCGCGGCCCGTGATCTCCGGCGCGGGCGGCAGATGGGTCAGACAGTCGTCGCAGACGAAGCCGGGCTCCCGCTCCAGGATCCGGCGGCAGAAGACGCACCGGCGGGGGTAGACCAGATCGAGCAGCCGGCGGACGACCGCGCTCATGCTTCCGCGTTCCGCAGCCGCCAGCGCAGACCGCTGTAGCGCTTCTGCTTCTTGTCGTTTTGGACCATGTACGACACCACGGAGGCGTCGCCCACCAGGATCAGCAGCTCCCTGGCGCGGGTGATCGCCGTGTAGAGGATGCTGCGGCTGAGCAGCAGGGGCGTTCCCTTCCAGCAGCAGAGCACGACGGCGCGGTATTCGCTGCCCTGGCTCTTGTGGACGGTCATCGCGTAGGCGGGCTCGAGCTGGGAGAGCATGTCCCAGGTGTAGACGGCCTCGCGGTCGTCAAATTGGATGGTCATATTCTGCTCCCGGACGTCGATGGCCCGGATGATCCCGACGTCTCCGTTGAAGACGCCGGAGCCCATCCCGCCCCCGCCCAGGCGCTTCCAGATCAAGTCGTAGTTGTTGCGGATCTGCATGACCCGGTCGCCCACGCGATAGGTGAAATCGCCGTGCTTTTTCTCCGCGCGGTCCGGCGCGGGCGGGTTGAGGGCAGCCTGCAGAAGCCGGTTCAGGGCGTGGGTCCCTGTCTCGCCCTTCCGCGTGGGGGAAAGGACCTGCACGTCCTCCGGCGAGATCCCCATATTCTGCGGCAGGCGGCGGGCGCAGAGGTCCGTGACCGTGCGGCAGAGACCCTCGTCGGAGTGCTGGGGCAGGAAGAAGAAATCGCGGTCCTTCCTGCCCAGCTCGGGGAGCTCTCCATGGTTGACGCGGTGCGCGTTCATCACGATCAGGCTCTCCCTGGCCTGGCGGAAGATCTCGGTCAGCCGGATCGTGGGGATCCGCTCGCTGCGGATCAGATCGGAAAATACGTTCCCCGGGCCGACGGACGGGAGCTGGTCGGGGTCGCCCACGAGGACCAGACGGCAGCGTTCGGGCAGGGCCTGGACCAGACTGTACATCAGCGGCAGATCGACCATCGAGGTCTCGTCCACGATCACGGCGTCACAGCGCAGGGGATTGCGGGCGTTGTGGACGAAAACCATCTGCCCGTCCTCCGGCGAGACGTCCACCTCCAGCAGCCGGTGGACGGTGCTGGCGTCGCGGCCTGTCAGCTCGGAAAGCCGCTTGGCGGCGCGGCCCGTCGGGGCGGCCAGGAGGGTCTTGCAGTGCATCCGGTCGTAGAGATCCAGAATGCCGCGCAGGGTCGTGGTCTTGCCGGTGCCGGGGCCGCCTGTGACCAGCAGGAGCTTTTCCGTCGCGGCGGCGCGGATGGCCTCCCGCTGCAGCTCGGCGTAGCGGATCTCCGCCGCGGCCTCGACCCCCGCCAGCAGCCCGGCCAGATCGACCGGCAGGGCGGGGGCCTTGCCCGCCATTTCCAGGAACCGGGCCGCCAGATACCGCTCCGCCTGCCCAAGCTCGGGCAGATAGACGGCCTCCAGATTCGCGACCCGATCGGTGATCACCCGCTCCTCGGCGGCCAGGCGCTCCAGCCCCTCGGAGATCGTCTGGCTGCTCAGATGGAGAAACTCCGCCGTGACGCGCACCAGAGCCTCGCGGGGCACGAAAACGTGCCCGCCGCGGGTGTTGTAATCCAATTCATACAGAATGCCCGCGTCCACGCGGCGCTCGTCGTCGCCGTCCATCCCCTGGGCAAGCGCGAAGGCGTCCACGCGGGCGAAGTCGGCCCGGAAGCCCTCCCCGGTCAGGAAGTAGGGGTTGTCGGAGATCGCCATCATCGACAGCTCTCCGTAGGCGCGGAAGATCGGCACGGCCAGCTCTGCGGGCAGACCGCACTGCGTCAGAAATTCGGCCAGATGCCGGAGCCCCTGCTGGGACTGGAAGCTCTCGTGGATTTCCTCGGCCCTGGCTGCGGAAATGCCGCTGATCTCGACCAGCCGGGTGTGGTTGTGCTCAATGACGTTCAGGCTCTCCGCGCCGAACCGCTCCACGATCTTCGCCGCCATCTTCGGCCCGATGCCCCGGACCGCGTGGGAGGACAGATAGGCCAGGATCTCGATCCGGCCCTCGGGCATCAGCCGCTCCACCGAGGTGATCTCAAGCTGCCGCCCATAGGTGGAATGCTCGATCCACCGCCCCTCCACGCGCAGGCGCTCGCCCACCGAGGTGCTGGGCACGACGCCCACCACGGTCACGGGCTCCTTGCCGCCGATGTTCAGCCGGAGCACGCTGTAGCCGTTCTCCGGGTTCTGAAACACCACGGCAGCGACGCTGCCCTCCAGTTGTGTCCGTTCCGATTCCATTCAGGTATTCACTCCAATGCGGCTTCCGTGTCAAAATATGCGTCCAGACTGCCCGCTGCGACCAGCAGGACCGGCTCGCCCAGACGGGTCAGCGCCTCCGCAATCTGACGCCCCTGCGCGTCCAGACCCAGATCCAGCAAAAGCAGGGGCCGGCGCAAAACGCCCATGCGGCGCAGCAGGCGCCAGGCCCAATAGGTCTGCTCCAGCCCCGCCCCGTCGCCCGAGGCGGGCAGGACGGCCCAGAGGGTCCCGGGGGGCAGAAGCAGCCGGGCGGATGCCCAGACAAGCACTGCGAAGATTGCCGCCGTCAGCAGCGCGCCGAGCAGAAGTTCCATGATACCGCCTCCTGCCCCATTGTATGCCGGGCGGGGCGGTTTGGTGCGGGGCTATACCTCCCAGCCGGAAAGGTAGGCCTCCTGCTCCGGGGTCAGGGTATCGACGGCCATGCCGACGCCCGCCAGCTTGAGCCGGGAAACCGCCTCGTCGATGGCCTTGGGGACCTCGTGTACCGTGTGGCTCAGCCCGCGTCCGTGGTCCTTCATGTATTCCAGGCAGAGGGCCTGCAGGGCGAAGCTGGTGTCCATGATCTCAGCCGGGTGGCCGTTGCCGGAGGCCAGATTGACCAGTCGGCCCTCGGCCAGCAGATTCAGCACGCGCCCGTCGGGCAGCTCGTAGCCCACGATCTCAGCCCGCCGCGGGAAGACGCGGACCGCCATCTGCTTCAGGGCCTCGCCGTTGACCTCCACGTTGAAGTGTCCGGCGTTGGAGAGGAAGGCGTTGTGCTTCATGACCTCGAAATGCCGCTTCGTGATCACGTCGCGGCAGCCGGTCACGGTGACGAAGATGTCGCCCTCCGGCGCGGCCTGATCCATGGTCATCACGCGCATCCCGTCCATCGAGGCCTCCAGCGCCTTGATCGGGTCGATCTCGGTGACGATCACGTTTGCGCCCATGCCCTTGGCCCGCATCGCCACGCCGCGTCCGCAGTAGCCGTAGCCTGCCACGACCACGGTCTTGCCTGCCACGAGCAGGTTGGTGGTGTGCATGATGGCGTCCCAGACGCTCTGGCCGGTGCCGTATTTGTTGTCGTAGTAGTGCTTGCACATGGCGTCGTTGACGTCCATCATCGGGAAGGGCAGCTTCCCGGCCTTCGCCCGGGCGAGGAGGCGGTGGATGCCGGTGGTGGTCTCCTCGCCGCCGCCGATCAGGCGGTCGGCCAGGTGGGAATAGTCCCCGGTCAGCAGGTTCACCAGATCGCCGCCGTCGTCGATGATCAGATCGGGATGGCAGGAGAGGGCCGCAACCAGAAGCTCCTGGTATTCCGCTTCGCTGACCCCGTGGATCGCATAGGTCTCCACACCCAGCGAGGCCAGACCCGCCGCCACGTCGTCCTGCGTGGAGAGGGGATTGCAGCCCGTTGCGTGGACCTCGGCCCCGGCGGCCTGCAGGCAGGTGGCCAGGTAAGCCGTCTTGGCCTCCATGTGGATGGACATGGTGATCTTCATCCCGGCAAAGGGGCGTTCGCGTTCCATCCGCTCGCGGATCGCGCCGAGGGCGGGCATGAAATCCCGGACCCAGGCAATTTTCATCCGGCCGTACTCGGCCAGGGACGTGTCCTTGACAATACTCATGGCTTGCCTCCGAAGCATACGTTTTTTCTATCATAACACAGCCGGGCGGTGAAATGCAAGTGCGGCCTTGATTTGTTTACAGATTCTTTCTTGAAATCTGTCCGCCGATGGGCTATACTGGAACTAACCCGAATGGAGGGAAGCCTATGAAAAATCCAATCGTACAGATGCACCGGTTTCTTTATAAGAACCGGAACCGGGGTCTGCGAAACCTGATGCTCTTCGTTGCCATCGGCAACGTCGTGGTCTACCTGCTGTATCTGCTCAATCAGAGCAATCCGCTGTTCTATTTTCTGCTGATTTTTGACCGCGCCTCCATCCTGAAGGGAGAGGTCTGGCGTCTGATCACCTACCCGCTGACCTATCTGGTGGAAACCGGCTTCCTCTGGGGCGCGATCGGCCTGTTCTTCTATTACTGGTGCGGTCAGATCCTGGAGCAGTATTGGGGTACCCTGCGGCTGAACGTCTATTATTTCAGCGGCATCCTGCTGACCGACCTTGCCGCCCTCCTCCTGCGCGCGGAAGCGGGTTCGCATTATGTCAACCTGAGCCTCTTTCTGGCCGTGGCGACGATCCTGCCGAACGAGATGGTACGCATCTATTTCGTCATCCCGGTCAAGATGAAGTGGCTCGGCCTGATCGACCTGATCCTCACCGCCGTCGGCGTCGTCAGCGGGATCATCGTGATGGTGCGGACCCTGGAGCCGGGGACCTTCCCCTACCTGGCCTGGCTCCTGCCGGTCGTCGCCCTGCTGAACTACGTCCTGTTCTTCGGCAAGCAGATCACGAACCTCCTGCCCGACTTCATCCGCTGGCATCCGACGCAGAAAAGCTGGAAGCGCGCGGTCAAACAGGGCACGGTCTATAACGCGCCCCGCGCCCGCGACGGCGCCCGCTTCCGCTGCACGGTCTGCGGGCGGACCGAGATCTCCAATCCCGGCCTCGAATTCCGCTACTGCTCCAAATGCGCGGGCTACCGCTGCTACTGTCAGGATCATATCAACAACCACGCCCATATTACGGAGTAGCGGCCCCGCCGCGGCGGGAAATTGAGCGTTGAGAATTGAAAATTGAGAATTTGCAGTATTTTGCTCCCGCAAAACGATTGAAATTGGCTGCGCCATGCGTATCGAAACGCACCACCTTCGTAAGGGCGCGCACTGCGCGCCCGGTTTCGCCGCAGGCGAAACAATTCGCCCGCAAGGGCGATGACCGTGCCGACGACCGCCGGCCCCGGTCGAACGCACCGGCGTTGCGGGACGCTCCCCAGAGCCTTCTCCCGCCCTCGAAGAGGGAGGGAGAAGGTGGCTGCCGAAGGCAGACGGATGAGGGAGGGTCGGCGACCGCCGGCCCCGGATGAACGCACCGACACGCCGATTGCTGCGGAACGAGAAAGGAACCAATATGGCCCGATTTTTTGTTGAATCCCTCCCCGCGGCTGGGGAAATCTTCCGGCTGGACGGCGAGAACGACCGGCATGCGAAGGTCCTGCGCCTGCGGCCCGGCGAGGAGATCACCCTCTGCGACGGGCAGGGGCTGGAATGCTCCGCCGCGCTGACGGAGACGGGGGACTATCTGGCGGGGGAGACCCGCGCCTGCCCCGCCGAGGCCGCGGTGGGCGTGACCCTGTATCTGGCCTTCCCGAAGGCCGACAAGCTGGAGCACGTGATCCAGAAGGCCGCCGAGCTCGGCGCGGCGGAGCTCGTCGCCTTTCCCTCCCGCTACTGCGTCTCGCGCCCGGATGAAAAGAGCCTGCCCAAAAAGCTGGAGCGCTGGCAGAAGATCGCCCGTTCCGCTGCGGAGCAGTCCCGCCGGGGGCGGATCCCCACGGTGCGCGTCCTGCCCTCCTATGCCGCCGCGCTCGCGGAGGCGGCAAGGGCCGACCTGCCGATCTTCTGCTATGAAAACGAACGCAGCCGCACCCTCCGCGCCGCCGTGGAGGCCGCGCCCTTCCGCACCGCGTCCGTCATGACCGGGGCCGAGGGCGGCTTCAGCGAGGAGGAGGCCGCGCAGGCCGAGGCGGCGGGTCTGAAGATCTGCACCCTGGGCCGCCGCATCCTCCGCTGCGAGACCGCTCCGCTGGCGGCCCTCGCCGCCCTGATGTACGCCGCGGGCGAATTCTGACGATATTATAATAAGGAAAGAGAGACCGCCATGCAATTCCGCTTCTACGCTCTGATTTCCCGGATGCGCTATATCACCCGCTGGGGCCTGATGCGCAACACCTTTTCCGAAAACGTGGCCGAGCACAGTCACATGGTCGCCGTCCTGGCCCACAGCCTCGCCCTGATCCGCCGGGATATCCTCGGTCTGGACGCCGATCCCGAGCGCTGCGCCGCCGCCGCCCTCTACCACGATGCCTCGGAGATCCTGACCGGCGACCTGCCGACGCCGATCAAATACTACAACCCCGCCATCAAGAACGCCTACAAGCAGGTCGAGCGCGTCAGCGGGGAAAAGCTGCTGGCCATGCTCCCCGCCGAGCTTCGCCCCTCGATGGCGCCTTATCTGTTCGAGGACGACCCGGTCAGCCACGATATCGTCAAGGCCGCCGACAAGCTCTCGGCCCATATCAAGTGCATCGAGGAGCTCAAGGCCGGAAACGCGGAATTCGAGTCCGCCGCCCGCCAGACCCGGCAGGCGCTCGAGGCGATGCGCCTGCCCGAGCTCGACTGGTTCCTGGCCCACTGCCTGGACAGCTTCTCCCTGAACCTCGACGAGCTGGAATAACGAAAACCGGGGCCGGCTCCTTGGAGCCGGCCCCGCGTATCCTTATCCGGTATGATCGGTTTTGCTCAGCAGCCGCAGCCGTCGTTGCAGCCGCAGCCGTTGTTGCAGCCGCAGTTGTTGTTGCACCCGCAGCCGTTGTTGCAGCCGCAGCCGCCGAAGCCGTTGTTGCCGCAGGACAGGAGCAGGATGATCAGGATGATGATCCACCAGTTGTTACTGCCAAACCCATTATTGCAACACATATCGAAGCCTCCCGAAGATGATATTTCCGCGTTCCCCCAAAGCCGAAGCGCTTCGGGAGGATTTCGCTCAATCCATCTTATGCGGGGGCGCTTTTATGGTGCAAACAATTCGTCCAGGGTCCCGAAGCGGAAGCCCATCCCGGCCCAGCGTTCGAGCAGATCGTCCAGGATCGCCGCGTTCGTGGCCGAGGTGCTGTGCAGGAGGACGACGGCCCCGTTGTGGATGCGCGGGATCAGCTTGGCGAAGGCTGCCTCGCTGGTCGGCTGGTTGTCCTGCTGCCAGTCCACGTAGGCCAGCGACCAGAACACGGTCTTGTAGCCCAGCGCCTGGGCCATGCGCAGATTGTCCTCGCTGTAGAGCCCCTGCGGCGGGCGGTAGTATTTCGGCAGCTCCGTCCCGACGGCGGCGCGGTAGGCGTCCTCCAGCTCGCGCAGCTCGGCGGTGAAGGCGGCCTCGTCTGCGATCTTCGCCATATCGTAGTGGTGATAGGTGTGGTTGCCGACGATGTGACCCTCTTCGGTCATGCGCCGGACCAGGTCGGGGTTCCGGTCCACGAAGCTGCCCGTCACGAAGAAGGCCGCCGGGACGGAGCGGGCCTTCAGGACGTCGAGGATCTTCCCGGTATAGCCGTTGTCGTAGCCCGCGTCGAAGGTCAGGTAGATGACCGGCTCCGCCGGATCGCCCACAAAGGCCGCGTCAAATTCCGCCAGCGCCTCCGGCGCTGCGTTCCCGACCGGGCATTCGCCCTCCGTGGGGAAGGACAGACCCCAGGACCCGACGGGCGCCGCCTTCGGCGCGGGCCGCGTCAGCCGCCAGAGCCCCGCGATCCCCGCCGCAACGGTCAGGCTCAGGGCCAGCGCCAGGGCGCGCTGCTTGAAATGCTGCATCTGATCTCCTCCTTTTGCTTCCGGGTCAGTCTATGCGCCGGCGCGCGGCTTCATCCCTGCGGAAAAACAGAAAAATCGGTTGCGATTTCCCGGGATCTTTGCTATACTATATAATTGTGAGAAGCGATTACGACCGAATGAGGTGAACCAATATGAAACGCGAAAGCGGGATTTTGCTGCACGTCTCCTCTTTGCCCACGAAGTACGGCGTCGGGACCCTCGGCAAAGAGGCCTTCGACTTCCTTGACTTTCTGAAGCAGGCCGGGCAGACCTACTGGCAGATTCTGCCCATCGGCCCGACCAGCTACGGCGACAGTCCCTATCAGAGCTGCTCGGTCTATGCCGGGAACCCCTACTTTGTCGATCTTGAGACCCTGCTCGAACAGGGCCTGCTCGAGCCCCGCGATCTGGCGGACTATCCGGAGCTGACCGGAGACCGCGTGGACTACGGCGCGCTCTACGCCTTCCGTCTGCCCCTGCTGGAGCGGGCCTATGACCGCGGCAAGGAGGTCCGCGCGGCGGAATTCGCGGCCTTCCGGGCGGAGAATCCGTGGGTGGAGGACTACGGCCTGTTTATGGCGCTCAAACGAAAGTTCGGCATGCTCCCCTGGAACCAGTGGCCCGCCGTAGCGGCGACCCGGAAGCCGGAGGCCCTGGAGCGCTTCCGCGCAGAGCTGCGCGAGGATATTTCCTGCTATGCCTTTATCCAATACCTGTTCTATGAACAGTGGGACAGGCTCGCCGCCTATGCGAAGGAGCAGGGCGTCAAGATCATCGGCGACATTCCGATCTACGTGACGATGGACAGCGTCGAGGTCTGGCAGCGCCCGGAGCTCTTCCAGCTCGATCAGAACCTCTGCCCGACCGCCGTGGCGGGCTGCCCGCCCGACGGCTTCAGCGAGGACGGTCAGCTCTGGGGCAATCCCCTCTACGATTGGGACGCCCACGAGGCCGAGGGCTTTGCCTGGTGGCAGGACCGGGTCCGCGCCGCCGCCCGCTTCTTTGACGTGATCCGCATCGACCACTTCCGGGGACTGGAGAGCTACTGGTCCGTTCCCTACGGCGATGCGACCGCACGAAACGGCAAGTGGGTCAAGGGCCCCGGCATGAAGCTGGTCCGGGCGCTCAAGGCCCTGCCGGGCGTGGAGTACATTGCCGAGGATCTGGGCTACATGACCCCGGAGGTGCGGCAGCTCCTCGCGGATTCCGGCTTCCCCGGAATGAAGGTCCTTGAATTCGGCTTCTACGGCGAAAACGGGGACTATCTGCCCCACAACGCCGTGGAAAACTGCGTCTTCTACACCGGCACCCACGATAATCTGACCCTTGCCCAGTGGCTGGCGGAGGAGTCGGAGGAGACCGTGGGCAAGGCGGTGAAATACCTCGGTCTGAACGAGACCGAGGGTTACTGCCGCGGCATGATCCGCGGCGGCATGAGTACGGTGGCCCGCATTTTCATCTGCCAGCTTCAGGACTGGCTGGAGCTCGGCGCGGAGGCCCGGATGAACGCCCCCGGCGCGCTCAGCGCGTCCAACTGGAGCTGGCGGCTGACCGCTCTGCCGGAGGAAGCTCTGGCGGAGGAGATCCGGGAAATGACAACACGCTACGCAAGAACAGGAGTGGAACGAGATGCATGACAAACTGACCAAAAAGGACATCGAGCTCATGGAGCAGGAGCTGGAGGAGCGCAGGACGAAGATCCGCCCCGCCATCATGGAGGAGGTCAAGCGCACCCGCGCCTTCGGCGATCTGAGCGAGAACTACGAATACAAGGCCGCCAAGGAAGCGCAGCGCAAGAACGACTCCCGAACCCGCTACCTGGAAAACATGATCAGGACCGCCCGTCTCATCGACGAGGACCGCGGCCGTCCCAACGGCGTCAAGCTCTACGACAAGGTCACCCTCTATCTGCCCGAGGATGAGGAGGAGATGGTGATCCAGGTGGTCTCCACCGTGCGGACGAACCCCGCCGCCGGTCTGATCTCCCTGGAATCCCCCCTCGGCAAGGTCGTGCTCGGCGCCTGCGTCGGCGATACCGTGACCGTCATGGTCAACGACGCCTACAGCTATGAGGCCGAGATCCGCGCCGTCGAGCCGGCGCAGGACGACGGCTCCGCGCCGCTGCTGCCCTACTGATATGCGGCTGCTGATCACCGCCTTCGATCCCTTCGGCGGCGAGCGGGTGAACGCCGCGGCGGAGGCCGTTTCCGCCCTGCCCGACCGGATCGGGACGGTGGAGCTGACGAAGCTGACCGTGCCGACGGAGTTCCGCCGCTGCGCGGCTGTCGTTGCCGCCGTCGTGGACGAGCTGCTGCCGGACGCCGTCCTCTGCGTCGGTCAGGCGGCCGGGCGGGAGGGTCTGACCCCGGAGCGGGTTGCGATCAACGTGTGCGACGCATCGATCCCGGATAACGCCGGCTTCCGGCCCGTGGACGAGCCCATCGAGCCGGACGGCCCCGCTGCCTATTTCGCCACCCTGCCCATCCGCGCGATGACCGAGGCCGTCCGCGCCGCCGGTCTGCCCGCCTCGATCTCCAACACGGCCGGGACCTTCGTCTGCAACCGGCTGATGTACGGTCTTCTGCACCATCTGGCGGCGCGCCGCCCCGCGATCCGGGGAGGCTTTCTCCACGTGCCGCTGACCCCGGCCCAGGCGGAGGCGCGAAGGCAGGCGCATCCCGACCGGCCTCTGCCCCCCTCGCTCCCGCCGGAGGAGATCGCCCGGGGGCTTGCCGCTGCCGTCTCCGCCCTGGAAACGGCCTGAACGATACCGGAATTCTCCCGCTCCGTCCTGCTTCGACCGGAGCGGGAGTTTTGTTGATTTTGTGAACAATACAAATGAACAAATTTTTCTCTGGACATCTGGTGAAAAAGTGGTAAAATATACAAATAGGAAATCGCGTTTCATGCGAAATTCCAAATAATAGTCAAAGGAGACGAAAACATGCATCTTACCAAGCGCATTCTCGCCCTTCTGCTCTGCATGGTCCTCGTCCTGGGCGTATTCCCGGTCGCGGCCTCTGCGCAGGAGTTCGAGAAGGAAGAAGAATCCCTGGATCAGCCGCGGAACTACGGCCTGATTCACCAGTACCACGTTGGTACGCAGGCCGTCACCGACGCTTATCTGCGCGGCGAATCCATGCAGCTCAACGGCACGGAAGTTGCCCAGCCGACCCGCGACCTGCCCAGCTCCTGGGACAGCCGCACGCAGGGCTGGATCACCTCCGTCAAGAACCAGAACCCCTACGGCTCCTGCTGGGCTCACGCAGCCATGGGCAGCGTCGAGGCCTACATGATCAAGAACGGCGTCCGCGTCGGCAACGGTTCCGCTGCTACCACCAGCCTGAACCTGTCCGAGACGCAGCACTGCTTCTTCAACTACTCCACCGCCTACGATGCTGAGAGCATGACCAATGGCGACGCCTGCACCCTGACCGGCAGCGATTCCTGCCTGGACTCCGGCGGCAACGGCGAAATGTCCGCCTACACCCTGCAGCACTGGACCGGCGTCGCGGACGAGTCCGTCTCTGCCCTGACCTACAGCAAGGCCAGCACGGTTGCGTCCTCCGGCCTGAACAGCCAGTACTGCTACGGCTCCAACGTGGCCCACGTCCAGAACTCCGTGTGGATCCCCGCCACCAACATTGACGCGGTCAAGCAGGCCATCATGGACTACGGCGCAGGCAACATCAGCTACTACGAGACCGGCAGCGCCTATACCTACTCCTGCACGATCGACACCTCCAGCCAGGATAGCAGCTCCCACAAGTGGGCCAACCACGCCATCACCCTGGTGGGCTGGGACG
>JAEEGF012381963.1_pt1 | contig 23533 bp, 16 predicted proteins | sample 9134171 | NCBI WGS metagenome assembly JAEEGF01 (sample SAMN16246542, study PRJNA631951) | gut metagenome | biome: gut microbiome; feature: rumen; material: AP-attached | host: Bos | place: Iran: Karaj | collected 2018-10
GACAGGAACATTGTTTAGAGCAGATTTGTCGATGATGTTCTGACAAACTTCTCTTTTTTTGATCTTTTCGTTCATTATCACAACAACATCGACTTTATCATATGGAATAAGGTCGTAGACTGCGACCTCAGTAAGATCATTATTGGATATACCAATTTCGGAATTTAAGGCATATATAAAAAGAAAACAATCATTATCTTGCATTACCCGCCCAAGTTCAGACAGAAAAGCAAATTCCTGCGATTCGTAAATTCTATAAGTACATAACGCAACTACTTCTTTTCCGTTTATCATAAATATGTCTTCCCCACAAGTGCGTCTTTTTTAATTACATCCCCATAGTATAAATTTTACTACATTTAGCGTATATTCCAACAATTTTTTAATCGCTAATAAGTTTAAGTGTTGAGATATCCGGTGAGATAGTCATGGAATAGTTTGTGTAATAAACCACGAATCCGGGTTTTGCTCCGCCGGGCTTTTTAACTTCTTTTCTCTGAACGTAGTCAATTTCTACTTTTTCCTGTATCTTGCCTTTGGAATAATAAGCCGCTAAAGCTGCTGCCTCCTCAAAAGTTCTGTCAGGAACTTCTTTTCCACCTGTTATAAGTACAACGTGGGAGCCGGGGATTTTTTTGGCATGGAACCACCAGTCACCGCCATTTGCAGTCTTAAAAGTAAGCTCGTCATTCTGAATGTTATTTTTTCCTACATAAATATCGAAGCCATCACTGCTCAGATAGTGAAATGGTTTGCTTGTGATCTTTTCTTTGCGTCCGTTTTTGCTTGCCTGATGAGATTTGATGTATCCGCTATCTACAAGTTCTTTTCTGATCTGAGCAAGGTCTGCTTCATTTTGGGCGATTTCCAAAGCACTTTCGATCGACTCAAGCTGCATCACTGTTTCAGATACTTCTTTTATCTGTTCATCAAGCGCTTCAGCAGTTCTTTTAAGTTTCGTATATTTGTCAAAATATTTTTTTGCATTTTGATTTGGTGTAAGGGTAGGATCCAGGGTGATAGTTACATCCTCGCCTGTATTGTAATCATTTACTGTAATGCTCTTAGCACCGGGCTCGGCACTATATCCATATACTGTTAATAGTTCACCGTATATTCTATATTTATCTTTTTTCTCACTATCTTTTAACTGTTTGGTCTGAAGGTCAAGCTTTCTGACATTACGTTCCAAAGCTGTCTGAACAATTTTGCGAAGGTCAACAGATTTTTGTCTTATTCGGGTAACAACGTTCTTTTCTGCATAGTATTTTTGTATCAAAGAAGAAATATCCGGACAGAATTCATAAGTAAAACCGTTTGCAACAGTTTCGGAATCGGATTTATCAGGTACCCCAAAAAGAGTTAGAGGAATAGAAGAGTATTCTTTTGGCGCACCATTTTCATAGACGATACTTGGAGAAAAAGAACCGTCTTTGATCAAAGATATACAATTGTCAAAAGCTCTATAAACTGCGATGGACTCTTTGGTATCAAGAGAAATTGCAGATTTATCTGCATCTATGCCTGCTTTGTAACAGATTTCCTGAGCTATAACCGGAGACAGACCGGTGTAACTTCCGTAAATGGCTTTAAATAAAGGCATTCCTTTACTTAGGACGCTGCCTGAAAATTCATCAGCAGTAGTAGTAAGAGGATTAATCTTTTCCTGAGAAGGTATAAAGTATTTTCTTCCCGGTAAAACTTCTCTTACGGAGCTCACAGACGCAGGAATGTGCTTGATACTGTCAATTATCATATCTTCTTCATCCGTGAAGATGATATTACTATACTTGCCCATAAGCTCAATCAGTAAAACCTTATGGCGCAGATCACCCATTTCATCCAAATGTTCGATTTCAAATCTGATGATACGCTCCATACCGCCCGGCTGAGTCACAGACATAATACGACCGTTTTGAATATGCTTTCTAAGTAGCATACAAAAGTTAGGTGCTGTCATAGGAGAATTCTTGTTATCATCAGTCATATATGCAAGTGGAAGAGAAGCATCAGATGACAAGACCAGCCTTTTTTGCTTAATACCATATTTCTCAGCATTTTCATAAGAAAGCTTAACAGTAATAAACAGTTCATCGCTTTCAGTCTGGGCAATTTTATATATACGACCACCCACAAGGTAGTCACTAAAATCTTTTGTTAAATTCGCAATAGTAATTCCGTCGAATGCCATATCCTTATCCTTTCAAGGTCAAAAATCCTTTTTAGTATAACATAAAAATCCATCAATGTTTTACAACCGAAATTCTAATTGCTCCCATTCACAGATTGCGGTTACCATGCTCACACATGCAGAGCTTCCATTTTGCGTTGAATTCCTTCGCCGAGATTTAAGGCATTCCAAAAGGTGCTCCAAAATCCTATGGATTAAAAACTCGACTCGTCTCCAAGAATTCCTAAGGCAGGTGCGTTTAATACTCGCGAGTGTTGGCAAAAAGTGCCATTTTCTAATGCTCCCAGGCATCCTTTCCCGTGCATGCGTACGATTTGTCTGAGTAGGGCGGAAACAATTATATTACATGGCAAGCCCGCAAAGCGGGCATTATGGCAAATTAAAAAAGCAAAATTCCAAGCTCTTAAGAGTTTGAAATTTTGCTTTTATTATTTGCCTTAGGAGCGAAGCTCCAATTGCCGTGTAATATAATCCGCCCTGCGAGTGTTTTATCGGGAGCATGCGCATTAAAAGAAAGGATGCGGGAGCATCTGAGAAAATGCGTCACTTTTTGGTCACGAGAGAGATTAAATGCACCTGCCTTAGGAATTCTTGGAGACGAGCCTCAGACATTAATCCATAAACAGGACTTTGGAGCACTTTTGGAACGCTCTTAAATGGCGGCTCACTCGTACGACGCAAAACTGAAAGCCTGCATGTGGGAGCAGGGGAACTGCAATCTGTGAATGGGGCATTAAATTACTGGGCACATTGATGGAGTTCGATTATGTTGCTTTTTTCGGATATTTTTTCCTGAATGAAGAGGGTGAGTTCAGGAGAAATGTCGTAAAGCTCGCAGCCAAAGGCTGTAAAATTGTTGACTGTAAAGGAGCGGACAACTTTGCAGTTAACGGTGATTCTTTTGTAGGCGTTGTATTTGAAAAAGCTGATTTCTACGAAGTCGCCGATGTGGATGCTATCGGTGTTGTTGCCGGTCATAAAAGATATTCCTCTGAGTGAGATATCATTTACGAAAATGTTTATTGTCTGTTTGGTTTCGAGTTTGGCAAGACCGCGTAATTGAACATTGTAACGCTGCGCTTTTCTGTTGATACTGGCATCAAGGTCAAAGCCATTTATAACGTGAAATTCTGATTCGGAAAAGCATATTCTGTTAATCGAATGAACATGGAAAACATGTTTGCCATTTGTGATTATGTCGTGATATTCAAATACTGCATTATTACAATAATCTATTGTGGTATCTTCAATTTTTAACGGAGTAATGAGCAGTCCGTCCTGAAATTTGGCCAGTACTGTGGTACTTAGGTGGTACTCCTGATCATTATAGGAGACCATAATATTTAATTTTGTTGTTTGTGGTATATCTGTAATTTTCATGATAAAAATGTTATCAATATGGTGAGTATATAGAGTGAAGCAAATGTGTTTTTTTAGTGAAAGATATATTTAAAATTTGCTATTGTAAACGCTTACATTAATGTGGTATAACATTAAGTGTAAAAATTCTTTTTGAATATGATTGTAAGCGGTTACAATTGTAATAATAGGAGGGTATGGTAATGGAATTATTAAACTATGATGTGCTTAAAAAGTCCGGATATACTGGATTTATTCAGGAGAAAGCTCCTGTAAGGGTACTTCAGTTCGGTGAGGGCAATTTCTTAAGAGCTTTCGTTGACTACTTTTTTGACATCAGCAATGAAAAGGCCGGCTTTAATGGAAAAGTTGCCCTTGTTCAGCCTATTGCTCAGGGACTCACAGAGCTTATAAACAAGCAGGAAGGTCTTTATACTTTATACCTTCGTGGAAGCGAGAATGGAGAAAAGGTTGATGCCAAGAGAGTTATCTCTGCTGTAGATTGTTGTCTTAATCCATATGATAAGGCTGACTATGACAAGATGATGGAGATAGCAGCAAGTGATGATCTTGATATCATTGCTTCCAATACTACAGAAGCAGGCATTACTTACGATCCTTCATGCAAATTTGAAGATGTTCCTGCATCAAGCTTCCCTGGCAAGCTTACACAGGTTCTTTACACAAGATTTAAAGCAGGTAAAAAAGGTGTTGTAGTTCTTTCATGCGAACTTATTGATAACAATGGTAAAGAACTTTTGAAATGCGTAAACCAGTACATTGACCAGTGGAATCTTGGCGAAGACTTTAAGAGCTTTGTAAACAATGACAATATTTTCTGCTCAACACTTGTAGACAGAATTGTTCCCGGTAGAATCCGTGATGCCAAGGAAGTAGAAGAGCTTGAGAAGATCAACGGATATCATGACGAGCTTATCGATGTAGGAGAGATCTTTGGTGTATGGATCATCGAAGGACCTGAGGGACTTGAGGACAGACTTCCATTTAAGAAGGCTGGAGTTAACGTTCACGTTGTTCCTGATGTAATGCCATACAAGCACCGCAAGGTTCGTATCCTTAACGGAGCACACACAGGCTTTGTTCTTGGAGCATATCTTGCAGGATTCGATATCGTGCGTGATTGTATGCACAACGAAAATGTTGCAGGATTTATGAACAAGATGCTCAATGAAGAAGTTATTCCTACTCTTGTTGATCACCTTGATGAGAACGATCTTAATGCGTTTGCGGCTGCTGTTAAAGATAGATTTAATAATCCATTTGTAAACCATGAACTCATGTCTATCTCACTTAACTCAACAAGTAAGTGGAAGGCTAGAAACATGCCTTCATTCCTTCAGTACATTGAAAAGAATGGCAAGCTTCCTGTATGTCTTACAATGTCACTTGCAGCGTACATTGCTTTCTATTCAAATGATGTTCAGGAGCTTACAGATGCAGGACTGGTTTGCAAGAGACCTGCAGGCAACACATACACAGTAAGTGATGACAGATGGGCACTTGAGTTCTTCTATGAGCATAGAAATGATTCTGAAGAAGAGCTTGTAAAGGCTGTACTTGGCAATGAAAAGATGTGGGATCAGGATCTTAATAAGATTGATGGCCTTACAGAAAAAGTTGTTGAAGATCTTCACAAGATTCATGAAGAGGGCGCAGAAAAGGCTTATGCAAGCTGCCTTTAATGGATAATTAATAACTTTATTAATAATAAAAACACTATGTTATTATTAAAAAAATCCTATGTTGCAATTTGCAGCATAGGATTTTTATATATTGTCAGATACGTGTAGTCCACTTTGAACAGTCAATGACTTCTGTTGCCAGGTCGGAATAGAAGTCCGGTTCATGGCAGACCATCAAAACGGTTCCTTTATATTCTTTGAGAGCTCTGTGAAGCTCTTCTTTTGCATCTACATCAAGGTGGTTTGTAGGCTCGTCGAGAACAAGAATATTAGATTCTCTGTTCATCAATTTGCAGAGTCGAACCTTTGCCTGCTCACCGCCGGAGAGTACCTTGCATTTGCTTTCGATATGCTTGGTTGTGAGTCCGCACTTAGCGAGAGCGGAGCGTACCTCATACTGAGAAAATCCGGGAAATTCGTTCCAAATTTCTTCCATACAGGTTGTTTCAATGTTTGGAGACATTTCCTGTTCGAAATATCCTATGGCTACATTCTCGCCTTGAGTTACTTTTCCGGATATGGCAGGAATTATTCCCAAAATGCTTTTAAGAAGAGTGGACTTTCCGATTCCGTTTGCACCGGTAAGGACTACAAAAGTATTTCTTTCTATTGCAAAGTTCAAAGGCTTTGACAAAGGATCATCATATCCGATTACAAGGTCTTTTAACTCAAACAAAAACTTACTTGGTGTTCGGGCTGTCTTAAAAAAGAACTCCGGCTTTGGCTTTTCCTGAATCTTTTCGATTATGTCCATGTTGTCGAGTTTCTTTTGACGTGCCATAGCCATGTTTCTGGTAGCTACACGGGCTTTGTTTCTGGCAACGAAGTCCTTGAGTTCTGCGATTTCCTGCTGCTGTCTGTTATAAGCAGCTTCTCTTTGAGCTTTCTTGGCTTCGTATACTTCCATGAACTTGTCATAGTCACCGACATAGCGGTCAAGGCTGTGAGTCTGACCATCCATGTGGTAGATGATATTTACTACATTATTAAGGAATGGAACATCATGGGATATAAGTATAAAGGCATTCTCATAATCCTGAAGATATCTTGTAAGCCATACAATATGTTCTGCATCAAGATAGTTGGTAGGCTCGTCCAGAAGCAGAATATCAGGCTTTTCCAAAAGAAGCTTTCCAAGCAAGATCTTGGTACGCTGACCACCGGAGAGCTCTGTTACATCTCTGTCCAGGCCAAGCTCCAGAAAACCAAGTGCTCTTGAAACTTCTTCAATCTTGGAATCAATGAGATAGAAGTCGTGATTTGTCAAAAGATCCTGAATAGTGCCAAGTTCTTCCATGTATGCTTCCAAAGTAGCTTCATCAGCTTCTCCCATGGCATCGCATATTTCATTCATTCTTTTTTCCATGTCGTATAATGGCTCGTATGCAGAAGAAAGGACATCTTTGATAGTCATACCTTCTTTTAACACAGCGTGCTGATCAAGGTATCCGACCTTAACATTTTTGGCCCATTCAATTTTGCCGGCATCGGGCATTAGCTTACCGATTATAATATTCATGAAAGTGGACTTACCCTCACCATTTGCTCCGACAAGTCCAATGTGTTCACCCTTTAGAAGCCTAAAAGAAACATCGTCAAAGATTGCTCTGTCTCCAAATCCGTGGGTTAAATGTTCAACATTTAAAAAACTCATAGATAAACCTCTTTAAAAATTCTCATAAAAAATTGCACAACATAAGACATTATAATAGAAAAATACCTCCAAGTCTTCAAATATTTTTTGCGTGATAAAAAACTGAATCACGGTCAAAAATATAGTGACATTTGAAATATTATGATGTAAAATATAAACCTTGCTGTACAAATGAAATGGAGGTTATTTTTAGAAATGGATTCAAAACGTATGAAATGGACCACGTTAGCGTTCATGGCATTTTCAACCGTTTGGGGATTTGGAAATGTATTAAATGGTTTCATTTATTTTAATGGCACACAGGTAATGTTTAGCTGGATTTTGATGTTTGCACTTTACTTCGTGCCATATGCACTTATGGTAGGTGAACTTGGTTCAGCATTTAAGACATCAGGTGGCGGTGTAAGTTCATGGGTTCGCTCTACAACAGGCCCTAAGGTAGCTTATTATGCCGGATGGACATATTGGGCATGTCACATTACTTATATTGCATCAAAGTCATCAGGTGGACTTAAGGCTCTTAGCTGGGCAGTGTTCAGAAATGGTGAGAAATATGACTCATTCCCAACACTTGCTGTTCAGCTTGTAACATTAGCTATTCTTTTAGTATTTTGTTATGTGGCTTCAAGAGGACTCAACCCTCTTAAGAAATTGGCAACACTTGCAGGAACAAGTATGTTTGTAATGTCTATTCTCTACATCGTTATGATGTTTGCAGCACCTGCGATCAACCCGCAGGGAGGATATGTAACACTTGACTTTAGTCTTAAGAATCTTGTTCCTCAGTTTGATGTTAAGTATTTCACATCACTTTCAATCCTTGTATTTGCAGTTGGTGGATGTGAAAAGATTTCTCCTTATGTTAATAAGGTAGAGAATCCAAGTAAGGGATTCCCAAGAGCTATGATAACACTTGCCGGAATGGTAGTTGTTTGCGCTATGCTTGGAACAGTGGCTATGGGAATGATGTTTGACCCTGCTGAAGTAAATGAGAACTTCAATGCTTACAACTCAAATGGTAGCTACTGGGCATTCCAGAAGCTTGGAAATTACTATCATATCGGAGACTCACTGCTTATTGTTTATGCAATCTGTAATGCAGTAGGACAGCTCTCAACACTTGTTATCAGTATTGATGCACCTCTTCGTATGCTTCTTGACAACGAAGATGCAAGAGAGTTCATTCCTTCAGGCCTTCTTAAGAAGAATGATGCCGGTGCTTATGTAAATGGTATCAAGCTTGTAGCATTGTTATCAGGATCAATTATCCTTATTCAGTCATTTGTTCCTGGAGCTGCAGTAGTACTCAAGCAGCTTACAAAGCTTAATTCAGTTTGTATGCCTCTTCGTTATCTTTGGGTATTCTGGGCTTACATTTCTCTTCGCAAAGCAGGAGAGAAGTTCAATCCTGAATACAGATTTGTGAAGAATCAGGCTGTTGCACTGTTCTTTGGTATCTGGTGCTTCCTTGTTACAGCTGCAAGCTGTATCCTCGGAATGTATGATACAGATCCGTTTACTTTTGCACTTAACGTTATTACACCACTTGTACTTACAGCACTCGGTGTGATCCTTCCTATGATCGCTAAGAACGAAAAAACAAATAAAGCTGGTAAAGCAGCATAAATAAAAAGAAATCTGTCTGTGTCATTGATTTTGATGCAGACAGATTTTTTTGCCAAATTTTACTTAAATTCGTATAAATATATGTATAATTATTATAAAGAGTAGCTTTTTTATGAGGAGGACATATAAATGGCAGATGAGAGAAAAGTTCTTAGTGATGAGATATTAGAATCCGTTGCAGGAGGTGCAGGACAGACAGCTGCGGAATTTAGAGAAAAGAGAAAAGAATTTGATACAGCGTGGGAAAGACTTAAAATGGATTCTTATGGATATTCCGGTATGAAAATGGCAACACTATATGATGAATGGGAAATGGCTGGGTATGCTCCCGATGCAGCAACATTTCTTTCAACAAAAATGGCATGAATAATTTATGAAAAAAGATAGTAGAGCTTTATAGCTCTACTATCTTTGCTTCTGCAGAAAAATCTTTACTTGCCTCTCCGTAGCTTTCCAATACTTTGTACTGATTAAGGTCAAAGCCAAGGTTTTTGGCATAATCTGTTAATGATAATGACTCCTTAAATCTGTGATATACAATTAGGGCTTTGTCATTGTATTCTCTGATAACAAGCTGTGCTCCAACCGGATCGTTATAGCTTTCTATATCACCCTGTAAAAGAGTGGTTTTACCATGCTTTATTATTTCAGCAGCCTTATGGTAAAATTCCATTCCATCATCGAGAAGCTTCCACTGATGCTCATTTAAATCGTAAACATCTCCTGAAAGGCCCATTCTTCCAAGGAAGGTAGAGCAGATGGAATAGAAAATTCTTTCATCGCTGTCATCTTTTCGCATAACTGCCCAGATCTGGCTTTGAGAAGGCTTAATTACTCTGTGCATATTGGCGGCTATAATAGGAAGAGAGAGGCACTCATGAGCGTCTGAAAAGCTTGCCATGGAAGAAAGTTCCATGAATGATGGTTCTAGTCTGTGACCACCACTTGAGCAGTTCTCTATAACTATATCCGGAATCTCTCTTTTTATCTTCTTGAAGAATTTTTGTGTTGCCAATACCTTTTGTCTTAGGTTTTCCCCCATTCCCTCAGGGCCGTCACAGCCCATTCCCATGGTATCGTTATAATCAATCTTGATATATCCGAAATTATTGTCTCTTAGATTATCAATGACGTATTTGGTTAAATGAGCATCAACCCAAGGATCTTCCATATCAAGGAAGTGTACGTTTCCAACGGTAAGTGTGGCACCGTCTTTTTTTACAAGATGTTCAGTTTCGTAAAAAGAAGGAGCCTCCTGAGAGGTGTTTTCAAATTCGAACCATATTCCGGGAATCATTCCTTTTAAGCGAACATAATCCGTTAGTTCTTTAAGTCCGTTTGGAAATCTCTTTTTGTTGATTGTCCAGTCGCCGCGATAATCCCACCATTCTCCGCAGTTGCCATACCAGCCGGAGTCCATGACAAGATACTTGATGCCCTTACATTCAAGCTTGTCTGCAAGCTTTTTTAAGTTATCAATTGTTGGATTTCCCCATGTGGCACAGTATTCGTTAAATATGATTCCCATGTCCTCGTCGACAGGACTTATATCCGGATTCTGGGCTTTTACAAGTTTGTCGCAGACGTCTTCTAAAGAAGAACCTGTAGCAACAAGCGCCTTGGGGGCAGTATATGTTTCTCCGGGCTTAAGCGATTTGGTCCAATGCCCAAAGTCTCTGTCTGCAAGACCGCCTGAAACACTTACTGTATCCCCGGATTTAACCAGAAGTTCAATCTGCCATGAACTTGGAGCATATAGCTGCAGGGCGGTAAATTGACCGCTTTCTGAATCCTCCAAAGCAACAAATGGAAAATATTGCCTGACAGGCATTGAACCAAGGTTTCCGAATTTGGTAACACGATATCCGTGGTTGCTCCATGAGTGTTCCATGTTAAGCTCTTTAAGAGTATCTACTTTAAGCTTTCCCTCCGCGCTCCAGAAGGAGAGAAGACGATATACTTTATCTGCCTTTATTTCTTTTAACAGAACAGAGGTCAGCATTTCCATAGTGACTTTATTGTCACTGTTGTTGGTTATTGTAGTTACAAATTCTGTGGCATCAGATAAAGAGCTTTTTATATGAGAAAGAGTGAGTGTTATGCCATCTTTTCTGGTATAAACTGTTTCTGTCTCGTTATCTGTGGTAATTTCAAAACCATTCATTGATGAACTTGCATGCATGGTAAGACCACAAGTATAGTTGTCAGTGTAGGTTTCCCCTGTAAATTTAACCTCTGTACTGAAATTCATTAAACTAATCCTCCAATATTACCTTCCCTTATACATAGTGACGTAAGTTACGCCTGCGCAGAATTTTTCCCTGCAATCATATTATAAGGATATTTGCTGAGTTTATAAATATTTAATATATGAAACGGGATAAAAAGATGCGCAAATGCTTATAAATGATAAAATAAGATAATAGTGTGAAAAACACAGTAGTCGGGGGGAGTTATGCATATTTCTAAGAAACATCAGAAACAAGCTTTTTTTGTTTCAATTCTTTATATTTTTCTTTTACTTATTGTATTCCAGTTTATTTACCACAGAGGTATCACCCAGCTAAAAGATATCTATATATTAAATATAGGTATGGACGTTCTTGCTATGGTTGTGGGATTTGTCCTATATATCTGCTGCCTGATTGATATACAGAAAACCGGAGCAAGTCTTAAGTATCTGCTTGCAATGACCAATGTGACTTTCATAGGACTTTTTTCAGATGCCTGCGCATGGCTTGTTGACGAGGTGCCATCTCTTAGATATATAAATGCATTGGACAATACCTTATATTATCTGTGTGGTCCGGTGGAAGCATTTTTCTTTTGGATGTATGTAATGACTTATCTTAAGGTCAACAACGAGCTTGTAAAAAAACTGTCTAAAGTGGTTAAGGTTGGTCTCTATTTTGCTATTATTGCCAGAATTGTTAATCTCTTTACAGGTGTGTATTTCACAGTAGATGCATCTGGTGTGTATCACAGGAGTCAATATTGTTTCTTTTCAACGTTCTTTGCAATGTTCACTCTTTTTTCTGCGCTTATAGCGGTTGTTATAGAGAGAAAACAACTTGAACGCTATCAGTTCATTACCTTTTTTATTTATGGGATAGGGCCTTTGGTATCGGGAATTATTACCATATTTATTTATGGAATTTCTTTGCATCAGACAACAGTAATGATTTCTGTGCTTATGATGTACTGCGTTTTAAATGTGGCACAGGGCAGAGAAAAGGCTGTAGAGGACAGAGACCTTATGTTGGCTTCTGCCATTCAGGAGAATATTTTGCCAAAGTCATTTCCGTTTTTGCCTGACAGAAAAGAGTTTGATCTTTATGCATCAATGACTCCGGCAAAAGAGGTTGGCGGCGACTTTTATGATTTCTTTATGGTGGATGATGACCATATTGCGCTGGTTATGGCGGATGTTTCAGGAAAGGGGATACCTGCAGCTCTTTTCATGATGGCTGCAAGAACTATGATAAAAAACAGAGCTATGACAGAGACGTCACCTGCGAAAATCCTCTATGATGTCAATAATCAGCTGTGTGAAGGCAATAAACTTGAGCTTTTTGTTACTGTGTGGCTTGCAATTATCGAGCTTTCTACAGGAAAGGGAGTTGCGGCAAATGCCGGACATGAGCATCCTGCAATCAAAAGAAATGACGATGAATATCACCTTGAGATATACAGACATTCACCTGCTGTAGCCACAATTGAAGGCATCAACTTCAAGGAACATGAATTTGTTCTGAATCCGGGTGAGAGCCTTTTTGTATATACTGATGGAGTACCGGAAGCGACAAACAGCGAAAAAGAGCTTTTTGGAAATGACAGAATGCTGGAAGCTCTTAACAAAAATCCTGATGCTATGCCAAAGGAAACTCTGGATAATGTAATGGCAGGTATAAGTGAGTTTGTGCAGGATTCCAAACAGTTCGACGATATTACAATGCTCTGCATTAAATATTTTGGAAAACAATGATTATTAATCTGTAAAAAGCTATTGCATTAAAGCGGTAGTGAGTGTATATTTTAAGTGTACTAGGAATGTTAGTACACTTATTTTTTTGTAACTATACTGTTAAGCAATGGGTGAGAAGATATGAAGCTTATTGATTACCAAGATAGCAGACCAATCTATGAACAGATAGTTGAGAACTTCAAGCTGCAGATTTACAAGGGTATTTTGCAGCCTGATGATCAGATGCCATCTGTCAGAAGTCTGTCTATGGAGCTTTCTACAAATCCCAATACTGTTCAAAAGGCTTATGCAGAGCTTGAACGACAGGGATTTATTTATACTGTCAAGGGCAGGGGGAATTTTGTAAAGAGCAATGAGATTTTAAAAGACAATAAAAAAGAAGAACTGATACGGGCCATAGTTGATCTGCTTATCGAAGCCAAAGAAATAGGAATTCCTATAGAAGAGTTGGTAAAAGAAGTAAAACTAAGGTTTGAATGTACAGGTATGAAAATGGGAGAGATGACATGATTGAATTACTGGACCTCGAAAAATCCTATGACGACATCAAAGCTGTCAATCGTGTTTCACTGAGTATTCTTGATGGCGAGGTTTTTGGACTTGTAGGAACAAATGGTGCCGGAAAGAGCACTATTCTTAGAATAATTGCCGGAGTTATCAGACCGGATCTCGGAATTGTCTGTGTAGATAACAGACCGGTTTATGACAATCCTGATGTAAAAAAAGAAATTTTTTACATTTCAGATGATCAGTATTTTTTGCCAAACAGCACTCCTGAAGATATGGCTGATTATTTTGAAGGTATCTATGAGAAATTTGATAAGCTTCGTTTCTTCAAAATGTGCAACGGATTTGGGCTTGATGCTAAGCGCAAGATCAGTTCTTTTTCAAAAGGAATGAAAAAGCAGGTTTCAATACTCCTTGGAATCTGTGCGGGAACGAAATATCTTTTATGTGATGAAACCTTTGACGGACTTGATCCTGTTGTGAGGCAGGGAGTAAAAAGCCTCTTCGCTGCAGAGATGGAAGACAGAGGCCTTACACCTATAATCGCATCTCATAACCTTAGAGAGCTTGAAGATATTTGCGATCATGTAGGTCTTTTACATAAGGGTGGAGTTATTCTTTCAGAAGATATCGGAGATATGAAGCTTAACATGCAGAAGGTTCAATGTGTATTTGCTTCTGAGGATGATGAGAAAAATGCACTGGAAGGATTGAATGTTCTTTTACATGAGCAGAGGGGAAGGCTTCATACATTTACCTTAAGAGGTGAAAGAGAAGAGATTGAGACAGCGTTTAAACGCGGCAACCCAATTTTCTTTGAAGTTCTTGCTCTTACATTGGAAGAGATATTTATCAGTGAGACGGAGGTGGTTGGGTATGACATCAGGAAATTTGTCCTTCAGTGAAAAATTTAAAAATAGGAAGAAGTATTTAACAAGAACTTTATGGACAGCGTTGGTTGCACTTCCTTTTGTTGCTGCGTATTACATATTGGGAACGGTTTTACTTGTTTCAAGATCAATAAACTATGCAAGCATATACTTTCAAACGGAAGAAGTTCTGAAAATCGAAAAATGCAAAGCGACAGCTTCTGTATTAGGACTAAGAGGAGTTGGATTTGGACTTGTGGTTTTGGTTGCGATAGCTTTTGCTTTTCAGGGATTTTCTTATGTGTTCAATCAGAGCCAGATGGATTTTTATCTTAGCCAGCCTACAACAAGGCATCAGAGACTTAGAAAAAATTATGCAAATGCTTTTGAAACATTCTTCGTAATGTTTTTTGTTATTGAGGCAGTTGCACTTATTATTGCAGCAGCGATGGGAGCAGTTAACGGAGCGGTACTTGTTTCCACAGGAATAGAGTTTTTAAGATCACTGGTTCTTTTCTTTACTGTTTATAATGTTACGGTACTGGCAATACTTCTTTGCGGAACATTACCTTCGGCACTTATCATTACACTGTTTTTTGCGATAGTTTCGTTGGCAATATCAGCAGAGCTGCAGGCACTTAAGGAAGTATTTTTTAAAACCTTCTCTTATAAAGAAAACTTAAATGTAGTGCTTTCACCTCTTTTTGACAGGTTCCATACACTTATTGTAAGTACTACAGCAGATTCAGGTAAAAGATTTGATGTTGCATCAGTATGTGGGATTGCTCAAAGTTACTTGAGATATGAAATAGATATTCTGATCGTTGGCATAATTGCTTTCATTTTTGTTCTGATATTCAGTAGAAAGAGAAAAGCAGAAATGGCCGGAAAGAGTATAGCGTTCAGACCATTCAGATGGTGCGTTAAGGTTATTGCCAGTGTGATGGTGGGACTCGGAGCAGGTCTTTTGGTATATGTCATGAACGATTATGTATGGAATGACAGACTTTACCCGATGATGTGCTTTATCATGGTACTGGCTGCTGTAATTTCAGGATGCTTTATAGAAGTTATTTTAGATTCCAATATCAGAAGATTTACAAAGGGCAAAGCCTCTACAATAATCGCAGCCTGCCTTGTGCTTTTGACATTTTTAATCTACAAGGGTGATCTGCTTGGTTTTGATTCATATATTCCAAATGCAAGTAAGATAGAAAGCTGTGCGATTATATCAGATTATTATAACGGAAACTCCTGGTCAGATAATGTTAATCTTCTGGAAGACTATTCAGAGAATAACATGTATATCACTGACATCGACAGCTTTTTGAAAATGGCATCAATTGGAATGCAAGCCAAGAAGAATGCGGATAAAAACAGATACTATTCGCTGGGATATGATTTAAATATTCTTTATAGGTTAAAAGACGGACGAAAAGTATACAGACATGTAATCATTCCATATGATGATTCTGAGATATTTAGTGCTCTGGCATCAAGTGAGGAGTTCAAAAAGGGATTTTATACATGCTTTAATGATGAAACTTTAAGAGAAGAAGAGGCATCAGGTACAAAGGCTAAGAGTATAACATATTCATCTGCTTGTGGAACTAAGTCATTAAATAATTTTTCTTATGCTGAATTTAGTGATGCCTTAAGAAAAGATATTTTGGAAAATGCCAACTTTGATTATTTGAGAACCCATAGAGCAGTGGGAACTATTGAAATCTATATGAATGGAAAATATTATACTAATCTGTCATTCCCTATGTATGACGGCTTTAATAATGTAATGGCTTATCTGAAAGAAAATGAACTTTATGTAAGTAATGATATTCCTATTGAACTTGTTGATGCTGTTAAAGTCACAAATTATTATCCGGGAATTGATCTTGACGGTTATTCTTCAGCAGAAGAGTATCCGACTGATGTGGACAGTACTGAGGTAATGTATGATTCTTTGACCAACCCAAAAGAAGTTGAAGAAATTCTTCATAGTGCTGTAGCAACGGGGTATAATGGAATCTGGTATGATGACAGGGAAGTAGATGACAAGTATTTTGTGGAAATACAAAAGAAAGTTAATAAAGACGATTACTATGGTTCATATGGTCGCTATTATGTTTTTGAAAAGGGGAAAGTTCCCGAATTTGTTGTAAAGGATACAAATTAAGAAGTGTTAAAAGTTTTGGCTTGGGGAAAAGATAAACTTCATAGGTTAAGAAAGGGGGAGCTATCCTCAAATGAGAAAAAAAGTCTTATATCATGGCTGTTTCTTGCTCCCTCTTTACTTGGAGTGACATTGTTTTTCATCGCACCCTTTGGAGTTGTAATCTATTACTCTCTAATTAATAATCCCATTCAAAAGGAATTTGTCGGTTTATCCAATTATATAAATGTATGGAATAACGGCGCTTTTAAGCTGGCAGGGATAAATACCTTTAAATTTTCATTTATCGCTGTACCGCTTGCGGTTTTATTATCCTTGTTTCTGGCAGCAGTTATGGAGTCAAGGATTCCATTTAAAAGTTATTTCAGATCCTTTTTCTTAAGTCCGCTTATGGTTCCGACTGCTTCGGTCGTACTCATATGGCAGGTAATGTTTCATTACAACGGACTTGTAAATAACTTTACGGCAGTATTTGGCGCAGACAAGATAGACTGGCTCAAATCCGATAAGGCGCAAGTTGTGATCGTAGCTCTTTTCCTATGGAAGAACCTGGGGTATAACATGATACTTTTCATGTCAGCTCTGGCAAGTATTCCAAAAGAGCTGCTGGAAGTAGCTGCCTTAGAAAATGCATCGAAGTTTCAGGTGTTCTGGCTTATAAAGGTCAGATACCTTTCATCAACTATATTGTTTGTAACTATAATGTCACTGATCAATTCCTTTAAGGTTTTCAGGGAAGTGTATCTGATGACGGGAGATTATCCGGTAGATTCGCTTTATATGCTGCAGCATTTCATGAATAACACCTTTGCATCGCTTGACTATCAGAAATTATCTTCAGCAGCAATTATCATGTTCATAGTAGTAACAGCACTTGTCTACGTAATGTATGCGATTGAAAACTTCTATGGAAGGGACGTAGAGGGGTGACGACTATGAATATGCTACAAAAAATGTATAAAAGAAAAAGGCGGATAGATAATTTCAAAACCGCACTGGTTACAATAGCGGCGCTTGTTTTTGCAGTGATATTTCTAATGCCTATAATACTTACAATAACCAACTCCTTCATGTCGTCATCAGAGATAAATGCCAATTATGGCTCGATATTTGCAACGACGCAAAAGGGCGGGAAGATTTTTATTTCCAAGACGGTTAATCTTAAGTTTATTCCGGATATGGTGACTTTTGCTCAGTACTTTACGGTTTTATTCAAAAGTCCGCAGTACCTGATCAAGTTTTGGAATTCCTGTATTTACGTTGTTCCTATCGTAGGAATCCAGCTTGCAATTGCTACACTGGCAGCTTATGGCTTTTCAAGATATGATGGCAAATTGAAAAGAATTATCTTTTTTGCCTACATTATCATGATGCTAATGCCTTATCAGGTAACACTCGTTCCTAATTTCCTTGTTTCCAGAGCTTTGGGAATTTACGGTACGAGGTGGTCCATTTGGCTACCGGGATTCTTTTCACCTTTTGCGGTATATCTTTTGACAAAGTTCATGAGAAGAATACCTACAGAAGTTATAGAGGCTGCATCGATAGATGGTGCGGATGAATGGTACATTTTTTCAAGAATCAATATGCCACTATGCAAAGGAGGAATCGCTTCAATTGCTATACTTGTATTTTTTGATTATTGGAATATGGTTGAACAGCCTCTTATTCTTTTGGCTGATACGGATCTTCATCCGCTTTCTGTCTTTCTTTCTAAGATAAATTCGGGAGAGATAAGCTTGGCGTTCGCGGTTGCGGTTATTTATCTTGTTCCGCCGCTGCTGATTTTCCTATATGGTGAAGACTATCTGGTTGAGGGAATCTCATACCAGGGTGGTATAAAGGGATGAGTATATTAGATATTTGAAGTAAAAGGGGAGTTTTATTATGTCAGAAAATTTTGTTGAGAGAATCGATAAGAAAGGCAACAGAAAGGATATTGTCAAAAATATTGCCATTGCCTTTTTGTCAGTGATGCTTATTCTTACTTTCTTTTCAAACACTATCATGAATTACACATTGCCACAGGTGGCAACAGCTCAGATTGAAAGCGGTTCAATCAGCCCGCAGATAAGGGGAACAGGATCTGTTACGGCGGAAGATCCCTACAATGTTACGGTAAAAGAAACACGTAAGATTTCAGGCGTTGCTGTAAAAGAGGGAACGCATGTTGAGATAGGCGATATCATTTACTATCTTGAGGACAAGGAATCCGAGGAACTTTCAAAGGCAAAAGATGAGCTTGATTCTCTTGAACTTGACTATGAACAGATGCTCTTTTCCGGAGATGTTTCAAGCGCAGTAATTTCTAATGTAAGAAAGGGAAAAACTGCATCATATGACACATATCAGGCGCAGGTTGGAGCAGTACTCGACACATACAATGCAGCACTTAATGAGGATAATGCAGCTCAGGCTGAGATAGATTACCTCACAAATCTGATGGAATACGAAAAGGCAGGAATTGATTACAACACTGTTACACCGGATTATCTTATCGCTCAGGCAACATCAGACAGGACAAAGGCTTCAAACAATGAAGACTTTGAAAAAGTAGCAGAGCTTGATAACTTCCTTGCCGAACTTACAAGAGATAAATCTCAGCTATCTACATACAGCTCACAGCAGGGCTTTAGCTACACTCAGAAAATATCTCAGGCAACTGAAAGAAAATCAAAATCCGCAGCAGCTCTTAAAAATGCCGAAAAGGTAAGGGATGACCAGTTAAAGAGCATAAATACAGAAATTTCTCTTTGCCAGAAGAGAGATAAGATTGCATCTCAGAAAGAAAAGATTGCAAAACTTGAGGCAGAGTCTGTAGGCTCTTCTGTTAAAGCACCGGTTGCAGGTACTATTTCATCTGTATCCAAGGTTGCCGGAGAATCAACATCAGCTGATGAAACTATAGCTGTTATTCAGGTCGATGGAAAAGATATGACTGTAAGCTTTTCTGTAACAAATGCTCAGGCTCAGAAGCTTAAGGTGGGAGATGCCGCACAGCCTCAGAACGCATGGCAGTTCGGATCTGATTTCAAAGCAAAGCTTACATCAATTAAAAATGACAAAACAGATCCTGCAGGCAAAAAAATGCTTACATTTAAGATTGAAAGTACAGAGGTTACTCCGGGACAGAGTCTTTCTCTTGCTATCGGAGAACGCAGTCAGGAATATGACATGATTGTTCCTAACAGTGCAATTAAGTCCGATACAAACGGCAAGTTTGTTCTTGTAGTAAAGAGCAAATCAAGTCCTTTAGGTAACAGATATACTGCAACAAGAGCTGATGTTACTGTGGTTGCTTCTGATGACAAGAACAGTGCCATAACAGCAGCTATAGACAGTGATGAGTACGTAATTACAACTGCTAATAAACCTGTTAAGGCAGGAGAACAGGTAAGGTTGTCAAACGAGTAATGAAGTCTTTTTTGGAAAAGTTTAAAAACCAAATATCTGACATAATTAAAAATAAAGTATTTATTCTGGTGGTCTGCCTTATCATTGCTGATGCCATTCTTGGAATTGTAAGTGGTGCAATGATTCGGCAGCTTCCGGAGCAGCTTGAAGCCGACAGATGGGATGAAGAAAAGAAGATGTCCCAAGTGAGTCTGTTTTTTACGGAGGATCAGCTTATAGATTCAAATTTCATCAAAAAGATGGAATTTACTCTGAAAGGAAAAATGACAGAGGTTGGAATCGTTGAAGATGATGATGACGAAGATACTAAGTCTGCTTCCAATTCCAATACTCCGGTAATAATAGATACACAGCCTCTTGGAGAACAGCCCAAAGAGCCTGAGCCTCAGGAAGTTGATGACTCAAGATTATATGCCAGCTGCTACAGCGCACAGGGTATCATAAATATTACTTTTGAAAAGAAGACAGCGGAGAAGATTACAGCCATTGGTACAGAGGGGGATTTCTTTTTGTTCCACCCCCTAGAGCTGGTTTCGGGAAGCTATTATATGCCTGATGCCATCATGAAGGATCAGATAGTTATTGATGAAGATCTGGCATGGCAGCTCTTTGGTTCCAATGATGTTGCGGGAGAAATGGTCACTATTGGCGAAGTACCTCATTACGTGGCAGGAGTTGTCAAAAGAGAAGAAGGTAAACTGCGTACCGCTGCCGGACAGAGCGTAGGAATAGCATATATTTCCTATGACAGCCTATGCAAATATGGAGTTATTTTAAGCGGCAGAACAGAGAATACAGAACTTTCTGAGGATGGTGTTAATGCCAATATTGGAGGAATTAACTGCTATGAAGTAGTTATGCCGGGACCTGTTGACGGAATTGTTGCCAAGATTGTAAAAGAAAGCGCGGCTCTTGATGATAAGTATATTTCGGTAGTTGATAATACCGCGAGATTTTCGTTCTTTGCACTTATGGAAGTAATAATGTCTTATGGCACAAGAAGTATGTGGAATCAGGCAATTTATTTCCCATATTGGGAGAATCTGGCAAGAGGATATGAGGATTTACTGGCAACAATACTGTTTTTCAGATTGATATGCAGAATTATTGTAATAATTATAGCTGCTATTTTTGTTATTCATTCGTATAGAAATAAGAAATGGACTGTTCGCGGTGTTTTCAATGACCTTATGGAAAAGAAATACGATTTTGAAGTGGCGAGAAGAATAAAGAAGAATTCATCGAATGGTCTTAAAGATAATTGAGAGGAGAGGTTGTTATGGAAAGGAAAAATCTATTTAAAAGAGCCGGAAGCATTTTGCTGATTTCCGCCATGGTTACAGGTCTTTTTACAGGATGCGGAAAAGAAAAGACTGGCAACAATGACAGTATTTTGAATGAAGCAGCATCAAGCACAAAGGATTATGTTTTCAAGCAGGCGGATCTTGGAATTGATGTTGATGCTAATAATATCAACACGATCAAGATGGTTGGAGACTTAGTATATGCTGTCGATGCATATGGTGATGAGCAGGGCGTAGCTGTATATTCATTTAATCCTGACGGATCGAATTTAAAGAAAACTCTTTTACCAAGAACTGATGAAGATAGCTATAATACCTTTAATTTCGATAAAGACGGAAATATCTATTGTGTACATGAAATCTATCATTGGGAAGATGATGGTGAGATGCATATTTTAGAAGGTGAGGATGGAGCATCAGAAAGTAGCTCTGAATCATCGATTGCAGAGTCAGAAGCTTCCGCAGACGTCGCAACTACTGAAGCTTCCGTAGAAGATATGGCAAGTGAAGAGGGATCTTTTGAGAATTTTGCCGGTGATGAAGCTACCAGTGAGGTTTCTGAGCTTAACAAAATAGCTGCTGATGATGTGATAAGCAATGGTTCAACTGATGAGGAAAGATATCTTGAAAAGTACGATTCCAACGGAAAGCAGATATACAGATACGATCTGAATAAGGATGTAGACGAAAATGATTATCTTTCAGTTTACAGCATGATATACACTGATTCCTATGGACTTATAATGACTTCAAGCCGCGGTATCGAGAAATTTGACGAAAACTCCGGATTTAGCATGGTTTATGACACCAGTAAGTCGGATTTATACAGAGAAACATATTTACAGATCAGCAATGGATTTAATGGTGATATCTTTATTTCAGGTTATGGAACAAAGGGCTATTTTGTGGCAAAGCTTGACGTAGAAAAAGGAGAGGTTGGAGCAGAATCTACGGCATTTGAAGGCCATAACAGCTTATCAGTATTTGAAGGAAAGGGCTATGATCTCTATGCCAGCACTGAATCAGCAATTTATGGTTACGACTCTAAATCTGATAAGCTCGAAAAGATTCTTGACTACGTAGATTCAGACCTTACCGTTGACTATGGCGTTTCAACAGTAACAGCCATAAGTGATTCTGAGTTTTTGGCAGTTCTTCCTGACTTTGAATATAACTATACGCTTACAAGACTTATCAAAGTTCCTGCTGATCAGGTAAAAGACCGTCAGGTTATAACTTTGGGCGGTGCATATATAGACTATACTGTAAGACAGGCTGCCATTAAGTTCAATCAGAATAATTCAGATTACAAGATAAAGCTTGTTGATTATTCAGTATATAATACTGATGATAACTGGGATGAAGGAACTAACAGATTTAATCTGGACATTGTTTCCGGCAATATTCCTGATATTATGACTTTTGAGCAGGACAGCCCGGTAGACAGCTATATAAATAAAGGTCTTTTCCTTGACCTTAATACTATGCTGAAGAACGACCCTGAGCTTTCTTCCGTAGAATTTGTCGATTCTGTTATGGACGCTTTTAAAACAGGCGACAAGATGTATATTATGGTTCCTGCTTTCAATATCGCAACTGTTGTAATGAAAGCTTCTATGACTAAAGGTCAGGATGTTCTTTCGGTAAAAGATGTTGAGGATATAATCTCAGCTTACAATATGAACTACAACATCGCCTGCGGACCACAGTCAAGACCGGATATGCTTACTTATGGAATTGCATTTTCAGGAACCAAATATATCGACTGGGAAAATAAAAAGTGTAATTTTAATGATGAGAGCTTTGTTGAACTTTTAGAGTTTACAAAGAACTTCCCTGATGCTATGGATGATGGAATATGGGAAAAGAATCTTGATGAAATTTACAGAACTAATGAAGCTTTATTAAGTTTTTCATCATTGTACGGATTTGATTCATTCAAGAGAACCAAGTATGGAGTCTTTGGAGAAGATGTTGCATTTGTTGGATTCCCTAATAGTAAGGGAGAGAATTATTCAACAATTTATCCAACTACCAGAATCGCGGTAAGTGCCAGAACAAAGAACGCAGAAGGAGCATGGAGCTTCCTTAGAAGTTTCTATCTTGAAGAATACCAGGATTCCCTTGAGTACAGTTTCCCTATGAGGAAATCAAGCTTCGACAAGCTGGCCAAAGCTGCTACTGAACCTAAATACTATACTGATGAAGACGGAAAGCAGCAGATAGAAAAAGAGTATTACTGGATCGGAGATCAGGAGATCGAACTTCCTGAACTTACACAGGAAGATGTGCAGTTTATATTGAACTTCGTTAACAGTGTACATGAGCCGATGTCATATAACGTAAATGTGAATAACATAATCATGGAAGAGGCTTCTGCTTTCTACAGTGGTCAGAAAACTGCGCAGGAAGTTGCAGATATTATTCAGAGCAGACTGTCGATTTATGTGAATGAAAATAGTTAAAAAGTCAATTAAACGATGCATACAAGGATTGCTATGCAATCCTTGTCCGCGCGTTTAATTTAGAAAACGAGCAATGCATCTTAGAATCACTTCGTGATTCCAAGCCGTTTCTTGTCGCACAATAAAAAATAGAATGCATAATTGCCTGTATAAGTAAACTTTACAGATCAATATGCATTCTATTTTTTGCATTGCTCGTTATCTAAGCAGGATACGGGAATCGAACCCGCCTCCTTAGCTTGGGAAGCTAATATACTACCGATGTACTAATCCTGCATATAATATC
>JAEEGF011816796.1_pt1 | contig 23515 bp, 19 predicted proteins | sample 9134171 | NCBI WGS metagenome assembly JAEEGF01 (sample SAMN16246542, study PRJNA631951) | gut metagenome | biome: gut microbiome; feature: rumen; material: AP-attached | host: Bos | place: Iran: Karaj | collected 2018-10
GATGTCGGCTCGTCACATCCTGGGGCTGGAGAAGGTCCCAAGGGTTAGGCTGTTCGCCTATTAAAGTGGCACGCGAGCTGGGTTCAGAACGTCGTGAGACAGTTCGGTCCCTATCTGTTGTGGGCGCAGGGTATTTGAGGAGAACTGACACTAGTACGAGAGGACCGTGTCGGACGCACCTCTGGTATGCCGGTCGGATCGCCAGGTCCGCCGCCGGGTCGCCAAGTGCGGGCAGGATAAGCGCTGAAAGCATCTAAGCGCGAAGCCGTCTTCGAGATGAGATACCCATGAGGGAGGTTACAGACGATGACCTTGATAGGCCTCAGGTGTAAAGGCGGAGACGTCAAAGCCGAGAGGTACTAATATCCCGAAAGAGTTTCCTCGCGCTCCCTCTCTGTTGCGTTGCCTTGGCTGGAGGCTTCGCTCTTCCTGTCCGAGACGTCAATAATCATGATATTCAGGTGGTTATAGCGCCGGGGTTCCACCTCTTCCCATTCCGAACAGAGAAGTTAAGCCCGAACGCGCCGATGGTACTGCGTATAGTGGGAGAGTAGGTTGCCGCCACTTTTTTTTGAGAGAGCCTGTCTGGAGTTCCGGACAGGCTCTTTTTTTATGCGCATGCGTGACACCTACTCTCTTAAGGACTCAGGCATCACAGATATGCTGGCGGCTGGAGTGTCGCCGGCGTTTGTTCAGGGACAAGCGGATCATTCGGACCTCTCGATTACGGCCGTCTATGCCCACACCCGGACTAAGGCGGCATATAACGAACTGCGTAACCTCGACACAAAAAAATAAGGCACGCCGATTAACCTATAAGTTAATGACGTGCCTTTGCGGACTTTTGTTGTGGACAAGTCCTCTCCGGGCTTATTCTTTGGTCGGTCGCCTTGCCGGGTTTTCGTGGTGAGCTTTGGTAGAGTATTTTGTAGATTAAAATGTTATTCGTATGTTTGCAGTGCTGTTAATCAAACTCTTATATAGCCGGTTCCAAATGTCGGTTACGGAGAGGGGGATTAGCAGCTTTTTTATTTCACTCTCATTGTATATAGGATTTCTTCCTTGCCGTGCTTTTTTGTCTTTGCTTCTATAGTATATTTCTTATAAACAGTCTCATATACTATAAAAGTTGTGTTTGTGTGTTTGCCCGGTTCTTCTCCTGTTTTTTTCATTGTCGGCGCCCACTCTAACACCTTTGTGGCTAACAGCGCTTCTAATTCATGAATACCTTTGCTTACGCTTTTTGAGAAAACCTCTTTGAAGAAAGTATTTCTAATCTTTATCTTTCTTCCGTCTGCTGTTGTTAATCGTATCTGTCTTACGTCTATTCCGTCCTCATATTCTAAAGGTGCGTTCTTAAGAAACCAATTCGATATGCTTCTATAGTTTCTTTTCTTGCTCGCCTCTCCTATAGCGCCCACTCCTGGCGCTTTCTTTCCTTTCAACACCAGCACCGCCGCCAAAGCCAGCAAGCCAAAGCCTAATATCTTAGAGTTGTCGTGTCTCATCTCTTCACTCTCATTACAATTACCGCCACGAACATAAGCGCTGCCACAATATCAAGCAGCAGCAGCCACCAAGCCCAGTGCGGCGTTACTTTCTTTTCCTTCTCCACGACAACCGGCTTTTGGTTTTATTTTAACCGTGTCTATGCTGTTTCTGTATATTATACTGTCGTGCCGCTCTATCACTGTAATAGTTTTACGGCTGCATCCAGAAGAGCTTAAATAGCCAGCGACAACTTCTGTATTTGTAAAAAAAACGTGCTGGAAATTAAGCCAGCACGCTCGAATATTCTTTGTTGTGGTTCTTTACTTCTTGACAGCCTCCATGACTTTGCCGGCAAGCTGTATAAATGCTTGTCCTTCGATGGAAGCAGACTTCAGCGCCACAGGCTCGCCGTCGTCGCCGCCTTCGCAGATGCTCTGCACGATAGGAATCTGTCCGAGCAACGGCACGTTCATCTTTTCAGCCAGTTTCTTGCAGCCTTCCTTGCCGAAGATGTAGTATTTGTTTTCCGGCAATTCGGCAGGGGTGAACCACGCCATGTTTTCCACCAGTCCGAGGATAGGCACGTTCACTTTGTCGTTTGTGAACATCTCGATGCCTTTTCTCGCATCCGCCAGCGCCACTTCCTGCGGTGTGCTGACGATTACCGCTCCTGCGATTTTCAAGTTCTGTATGAGTGTGAGGTGTATGTCGCTTGTTCCTGGAGGCACGTCTATGATGAGATAGTCTAAATCGCCCCAGTTTCCTTCGTTTATAAGCTGTTTTATGGCGCTTGTGGCCATTGCGCCGCGCCACAGCAACGCAGTGTCAGGATCGACGAAAAAGCCTATTGAGAGAACTCTTACGCCGTACTTCTCTATCGGCTCGATGAGGTCGCGTCCGTCAACATTGATAAGGAACGGTCTTGCGTCCTCAATGCCGAACATCTTAGGGGCTGACGGGCCGAATATGTCGGCGTCAAGCAGTCCGACCTTGAATCCGAGCTTTGCTAATGCCACAGCGAGGTTTGACGCGACAGTTGATTTTCCCACGCCGCCTTTGCCCGACGACACTGCGATTATGTGCTTTACATTCTCGGTCTGGTTCTTTGGTTCCGGCTTGGGCTCCTGCTTGAACTTGACGTTGATGTTGCCCTTGATGTCGATGCCCTTGTCAACATAGGCCAGAATTGCTGTTTCTGCCGACTTGACCATTGACTTGATAAACGGGTCGGTATTGCGTTCGAAAATGAGCGAGAACGAGACTTTGTTGCCTTCGATGCGGATGTCGTCTTCCACCATCTCGTTTTCCACAAGGCTCTTTCCGTTTCCCGGGTATTTCACCTTGTCGAGCGCGTCGATTATAAGTTTAGGATATAGTGTCATGTTTGTGATAGTTTATTTACTAAGGTTCAGTGCGCTGCGTTTCTCTCTGCCGAAGCTTCTGTAGTCGTCGAGTTCGATTTCAACTTCTGGCTCTTGCAGTGGCTTTTTGTCCAATTTGAAGCTTATGTATTTTATCGACTTGCCTCTGGCTATCCATTGTTTTTCGTAATATGTCGTGATTTCCGTCAGCCATTTGTTCACCTCGTCGTCCTTCACAGGGTTGTTGTGCAGGTCGTCGGTGTCCATTATCACCTCAAGGCCGTTCGCTTTTACGAGTTCCTTGGTGTATGTGTACATGAAGTTGCTGTCGGTCTTCAGGTTTATTACGCCTCCTTCTTTCAGGAACTTTGAGTATTGTGACATAAAACCAGTAGATGTCATTCTCTTGGTCCTCTTTTTCATCTGCGGGTCGGGGAACGTTATCCAGATTTCATCGACTTCGTTTTCTGCGAAGAAGTGGCTTATGACCTCGATTCTTGTTCTCAGAAACGCCACGTTGCTCATGCCGGCTTCTATGGCCAGTGTTGCTCCAGTGTACATTCTCGAGCCTTTGATGTCAACTCCGATGAAGTTCTTGTTCGGGAATCTTTTGGCGAGTTCTACGGTGTATTCGCCCTTTCCGCATCCGAGTTCAATGACAATCTCGTTGTCGTTATGGAAATAATCCTTGCGCCAGTTTCCTTTGAGCAGGAATTTCTCTGCCAGCGGATATGACTCGGGGAGCGGACCGTCGAAGTCCTTGGGCTTTCTGAACAGCGCAGGCTGTATTACGTTGCTGTAGGTCGCCATGGCGGCGAACTTAGCGAGTTTGTTCTTGGCCATTGCTTATTTCTTTAATACTTCGACACCGATGTCTGTTATGCCGCCAAGCTTCTCCTCTCTCATGCCGTGCTTGATTATCAGCTTGTAGTTGCCTGGCTTAGCGAACTTCACGTTAGGCTGATAGAGTATCGCCATCTCGTGCAGCGAGCCGAATCCCGAGCCGAGCCATTCTCCTGCGTTGTTCGCAAGATAGCACTCGATGGTGTCTTTGCCTATTTCCTTGTCGTTCAGCTGTGTTTCGGTGAAGAGCCAAAGGTTCTGGCTTTTGTATTTATTTGTGTGTCTGACGTTTATCAGTATCTGGTATGCCGCGTTGGCGTCGTCGATATTGAAGCTGAAGACTTCGGCGCTGTCTTTGCTCCATCCGTTCTCAGGCAGCACTTTGCTGTCTTCATATACGCTCTTGCTGCTGCATGAGCATAATATGACGGTCAATAATCCCGCAAGGCTAATTATTGTTCTTCTCATTGTTCGGTTTTTGCGGCTTGTTGCCTTTGTTTTGGTTGTTGTTTCTTCTGTCGTTTCTTGGCCTGTTGTTTCTGTGGCCATTGTCCTTTCTTTCGGTTTTTTCCTGACCGTTGTTGCGGTTCTCGTTGCCCTTAGCCTCTCTCTTGTTTCTTCTGTCGTCTCTTCTGTTGTTGCGGTTCTTGTTTCGTTTCTTGTCTTTGTCGAATCTCGTCAGGCTGTCTTGTCCCACAACGTTGTTGAAGTCGATTGGAGCGGCCTCTTTTCCTCCGTCGCCCTTGAGTTCAAGTCTTTCTGGCTTCTCGCCGTTTTTGTTCAGAGCGATTACTTCCTTGGCTCTGTCAACGCTTATGGTTACAAGGTTTGCGGCCATGTTAGGAGCGGAAGAGTAGGTCATTTCTCTCTTGAACACGTCTGTCTTGAAGTGGTACCATGTAGCGTCCAAAGTCTCCAGCTGTATCTCCTTAGAAGGGAAATCCTTCTGCGCGTCGATGTATGTGCTTGCCTCGAAGTTGATGCAGCATTTGAGTTTAGCGCATTGTCCTGCGAGTTTCTGAGGGTTGAGCGAGATGTCCTGGTATCTGGCTGCCGATGTTGACACCGACACGAAGTTGCTCATCCACGACGCGCAGCACAGCTCTCGTCCGCACGGACCTATACCGCCTATTCTGCCGGCTTCCTGTCTTGCTCCGATCTGCTTCATCTCGATTCTCACATGGAACGTGTCTGCCAGCACCTTGATGAGCTGACGGAAATCGACTCTTTCCTCGGCTATGTAGTAGAAGATGGCTTTGTTGCCGTCGCCTTGATATTCCACGTCACCGATTTTCATGTTCAGCCCCAGTCTCTCGGCTATCTGCCTTGAGCGTATCATCGTGTCCTGCTCCAGAGCCTTCGACTCGTTGTATTTGTCGATGTCGGTCTGTTTGGCTTTGCGGTAAACGCGCTTTATCTCGAACTTCTCGAAGTTGATGTTGCTCTTCTGCATCTGGTTCAGCACGAGTTTGCCAACGAGTGTCACCTCGCCGATGTCGTGTCCAGGTGTGGATTCCACAGCCACCATGTCGCCTTTCTTCAGGGCTATGTGTGTGCTGTTGAGGTAGAATCCCTTTCTTGTGTTCTTGAACTGCACTTCTACGAAGTCCGTGTCTTTGACTGTGTCAGGCAGGTCGCACATCCAGTCGTAAACGGACAGTTTTCTTGCGGAGTTATGATAACATCCGTTTATGTTCATCTTGCAGCCGTTGTCGTTTAGTGTGAAATCCATAAAATCCTTGTGTTGTAGGGTTTGTGTTGTTTAATCAAGAGTTGGTGTGCTCTCGATCAGGATTCGCTTTTGCTTTTGAAGGCCATGGCGTAGAGCTTCATCTGCTTCAGCATCGACAGCATTCCGTTGGAACGAGTCGGCGAGAGGTGCTCCTTCAGGCCTATCTTGTCAATAAAGTAGAGTTCTGAGTCGATAATCTCGTCAGGCGTGTGTCCGGACAGCACGCTCACCAGCATCACGGCTATTCCGCCGGCGATGTCGGTGTTGCTCTCCGATTCGTATATCACCTTGCCGTCCTTGTATTCGGCGTGTATCCACACTTTGGACTGGCAGCCTTCTATCAGATACTCTGGTGTCTTGTATTTTGGGTCTATCTTGGCGTTCATGCCCTTGTCGATTATCTCCTGGTATTTGTCAAGCCAATCGTCAAGGAACTCGAACTCTGATATTATTTCGTCTTGTGCTTCGTTGATAGTCATCTTTCGACTTTTTAAAGTATTATCTTACAAAGATATGCAAAAACTACTTATGGAATAACTTTTTGGCTCTGACGATGCCGGCTGCGAGTATGTCTATCTCCTCTTTCGTGTTATAAATTCCGAAAGACGCTCTGACAGTGCCCTCGATGCCGAAGAAGTCCATCGTAGGCTGTGCGCAGTGGTGTCCGGTTCTCACGGCTATGCCGAGTTTGTCAAGTATTGTGCCCATGTCGTATGGGTGAATGTCGCTCACGAGGAATGACACGAGCCCGCTTCTTTTCTTCGCGTTGCCGTAAATCCTCATGCCCTCTATCTCGTTGAGTTTCTTGGTTGCGTATTCCACAAGCTCCCTCTCGTGCTCTTCCACGTTGTCCATGCCGATGGCGGTCATGTAGTCGAGCGCGGCGGCAAGCGATGTCGAGCCGATGAAGTCCGGTGTTCCTGCTTCGAACTTGTAAGGCAGCACGTTGAAAGTTGTCTTTTCGAAAGTCACTTTGTCTATCATCTCGCCTCCGGCCTGGTATGGCGGCAGTTTATCGAGCCATTTCTCCTTGCCGTAGAGCACTCCGATGCCGGTAGGGCCGTAGATTTTATGTCCGGAGAAGGCGAGGAAGTCGGCGTCGAGTTCACGCACATCGACCTTGAAGTGTGGCACCGACTGCGCGCCGTCTATCATGACGGGGATGCCGTTCTCATGCGCTATGCTTACGACCTCCTTCACGGGGTTCACTGTCGCCAGAGTATTGGATGCGTGGGCGATTGACACAAGCCTTGTCTTCTCGTTGATGAGTTCCTTGAGTTTATCAAGGCTTATCTCGCCGTTGTTGTCGATAGGCAGCATCACGAGCCTTGCGCCTTTCTTCTCGCAGACGAGCTGCCAAGGCACGATGTTGGAGTGGTGTTCCATCTGGCTTACGATTATCTCGTCGCCTTCGTTGAGCAGTTCGCCGAAGGTGGCTGCCACTATGTTGAGCGACTCTGTCGTGCCTCTCGTGAATATTATCTCGCTTGTCTTTTCTGCGTTGATGAATTTTCTTACGGTCTCTCTTGCCGCCTCATGCGCCTCGGTCGCTTCCTGGCTCAGCCAATGCACGCCTCTGTGCACGTTTGCGTTTTTGTGGTAGTAGCCGTTCACGATGCTCTCGACTACCGGTTTAGGCTTTTGTGTTGTAGCCGCGTTGTCGAGATATACGAGTTTGTGTCCATAGACTTGTTCGTTGAGTATAGGGAAGTCGGCTCTTATTTTTTCAATGTTAATCATGGGTTTGTTTTCTTTTTTAGGGATTAGTTAGTTTTTAACAGCATAATCATCTTCAGCGCAAGGTCGGTGAAAATGATTTTTGACTGCCCGTTCTGGGCAATGGATTTTTCGGCCTCGCCGAGGCATGTCGATATGCCTATGACGTTGCCTTCGTTTATGAAAGGAGAGAATTTTTTAGAGAAGTCTTTCTCGAACGGAGCCAGGTAGTTGAGGTCCTCGTTGTGGAAGTTGTATATGAAGTTTTCTCTAATCATTCTCTGGGCATACTGCAGAAACTCAATCTGATGGTTCCTGGAGTTCTTCGCCATTGTCTCGGCGAATTTTCTGAGGTCTATCAGCGCGTCGCCTTTTTTGTCCAGCGTGCTGAAGTTTCTTATCCCCCAAGTCGTTCTCATCAGGAACTTGAAGTCCTCGAAATGCTGCTTGTTGGCGGAGTTGCTCTCGGCTGCGTTTCTTGCGGCCACGATGCTTCCGGCAGCCACTCTCGCTATGTACTTAGCGTCGTCGTCGCTTTCCTGGTACTGCTCCTTCACGTAGCTCTCGATTTTCTCCTTTTCCACAGGCGGCACATTCACTCTCTGTGTTCTTGAGAGAATGGTGCCGATGATGCGGTCCGGCTCGTTGCTCACGAGTATCATGAGTGTCTTGGCTGGCGGTTCCTCAATTATCTTGAGGATTTTGTTTGCCGTGCCGACATCCATGCTCTCCGGCTGCCAGATTATCATGAACTTGTATCCGCCCTCATACGACTTCATCGAGAGCTTCTTTATAATCTTGTCGCTTTCGGAGTCGTATATCTTGCCTTTCTTCGTTTCGTTGCTTATCTCGTTCAGCCACGTGCTGTTGGTCAGGTAGTGGTCTTTTGTGACGCACTCTCTGAACTGCTTCAGGTAGTCGTCGCAGGTTTCGTTGTCCTTTTTCACGATAGGGAACACGAAATGCAGGTCGGGATGAGCAAGGTTTCTGAATTTGAGGCACGAGGGGCAAACGCCGCATGAGTCGCTGTCGGTCGGATGCTCGCAGCTCAGATACTGCGCGTAGGCTATGGCGAGTCCCAGTTTGCCTGTTCCTTCTTTTCCGCAGAATAGTTGGGCATGCGGCACTCTTCCGCTTTTCGCGGAGTCAATCAAGTGCGCTTTCACTTTTTCCTGCCCTATAATATCTGCGAACATCACTTCTCTATATTTGTTGCTTGATTAAGAATACAAAAGTACGCTTTTTTTCATACCTTCGTATTTCATTAAATCTTAATAATGGACCCATTTATGCGTAAACATATACTTGGGGTGTTATTCATCTCCCTGCTTTTGAATATTTCTGCCTATTCGCAGAACCAGGCTCTTGAGGAATTCATCTCTAATCCTGCGCTCCGTCGCGCGAACATCAGTCTGTTAGTCAAGAATGTGGCTACGTCAAACACTGTGCTCGAGTATCGTTCCAAGACATGCGCGATACCTGCCAGCACCACGAAAATCGTGACCACCGCCACTGCGCTCGAGACACTCACGCCAGACTTCAAGTTCGAGACCATATTGCAGTACGACGGCGACATATCAAACGGCGTGCTCAACGGCAATATCTATATACTTGGCGGACTGGACCCGACTCTCGGCTCGAAATACATGGGCACACAGAACTTCCTCACCCAATGGATGCTGGCTATTAAGGACATGGGCATCAGGGTGATAAACGGCAACATAATAGCTGACGCATCGCTCATCGATAATCAGGGGGTGAATCAGAAATGGCTGTGGGAGGATTTGGCAAATCACTATGGCGCAGGAACTTACGCTCTGTCGGTGTATGACAATCTCTGCACAGTGAGGTTCAAGACTGGCGCTCCAGGCACGATAGCCGAGGTCGTAAGCACCAGCCCTAAACAGCCCGGCTTGCACATCAAGTCGTATGTCAAGGCTGCAAAGACGGGTTCGGACGACTCTTATTTCTTCGGCGCGCCGCTAAGTGGCGAACGTACCATTTATGGCACGCTGCCAGCCAACAAGTCGGCTTTTTATGTCAAGTCCGACATTTACAATCCGCCTATGTTCATAGCCCAGAAATTGTACGACAAACTGGAGGACAACGGCATCTCGGTTTCTGGCAAGCCTGATGTGCTGTGGACCAAGGAGAAGGGCGCGCGCATGCGTGTCGGCATAAACGTCATAGAATCGCCGGTGCTTTCGGAAATCGTCTCGGACATAAACCACAGGAGCAATAATCATTACGCAGAGCACGTCTATAGATATTTGGGCTCAAGGCACAAGTTCGGTTCCGATGCCAGCGAGGGCGCTGATGTCATAAAGTCCTACTGGAAATCGCGTGGACTCGACACGGAAGGGCTTCTGCAATTCGACGGATGCGGACTGGCCACGACCAATGCGATAACTGCGGACTTCATGGTGTCGCTGCTCATCTACGAGAAGACCAAGGCCAAGTACTTCGACGAATTCTATGAGTCGCTGCCTATAGCAGGCGAGAACGGAACGGTGAAGAAACTGCTCAAAGGCACGAAACTCGAAGGCAAGGTGCATGCCAAGAGCGGCAGCATATCCCGCACACAGTGCTATGCTGGCTATATAGAATGGGACGGCGAGACATACGCATTCGCCGTGATGGTGAATAATTTCAGCGGTGTGAGAAGCAATGTGCAGAAGGCGATTGAGAACCTGCTGCTCAGTGTCACTGAGGCTGATTAACGAAAAAAGATTATCATGGATTCAACAATACATTTAAAGACAACCGACTCAACCAACGATTATCTCGCGAAACTGATGACAGAGGAGCAAGTGCCGGAAGGAACTGTCGTCGTGGCGGACTTTCAGACTGCCGGACGCGGACAGATAGGCAACACTTGGGAGTCGGCTAAAGGCGAGAACCTGACTTTCAGCATGGCGCTGTATCCCGACATTCCGGTGGCATCGTCGTTTCTGCTGTCGCAGGTGGTTTCCCTTGCGCTTATTGACACACTCGACTATTTCTCGATTCCCGAGAGCCAGATAAAGTGGCCTAACGACATCTATGTGGGCGACAACAAGATGGCTGGCTTCATAATAGACCAGACCGTTGTTGGCGACAAGGTTACTTCTGCTGTCGTGGGCATCGGACTGAATGTCAATCAGAAGGATTTCTCTAAGGCTCTGCCTAACGCCACTTCTATGGCGGCAGTCACAGGCGAGACCTATCGTCTGAAGGATGTGCTCAAGGTGTTCCGCACAAAGTTCACTGTGCGATACAATGAACTGCTGAACGAGGAGGCTGAGGACATCAGGAGGGAATACATGGCGCGTCTTTTCCGTTTCGGTTCAATGTATCCTTACATGGCGATTTCCGACGGCGCGATATTCAATGCCATCATTACAGGAGTGACTCCGAAAGGCTGTCTGCAGCTTCGTCTGACCGACGGCACAGAGCGCACTTTCGCGTTCAAGGAGCTGCGTTTCGTGTATTATTCCACAGGATTGTCGCTCGAGTAGGCTTTACTCTTTCCAGTCGCCGTTGTCCTTTATCAGAGCAATGAGCTTATCGACGGCTTGGTCGGTCGGGATGTTCTTCTCGACACATTCCTTGCGCTTGTACAGCGACACTTTGCCTACGCCTGCGCCCACGTATCCGTAGTCGGCGTCGGCCATCTCGCCCGGACCGTTGACTATGCAGCCCATGATTCCTATTTTCAGGCCTTTCAGGTGCTTGGTCCTTTCCTTTATTTGGGTTATCGTGTTTTCCAGGTCGTAGAGCGTTCTGCCGCAGCCTGGGCATGAGATGTACTCTGTCTTTGTTATTCTCGCTCTGGTGGCTTGCAGGATGCCGAACGAGAGGTTCTTTACGTCCTCCGGAGCGATTTTGTCGTTGGCGTTCTCTATCATAATGCCGTCCGCCATGCCGTCGATGAACATCACGCCCATGTCGGCTGCCGCCTTCACCTGCAGCGACTCCAGTTCGTCTTCGTTGTATGTCTTCTTGAGAATCACGGGAGCGGCGATATTCTCGCTTTCAAGCCTGTGGATTATGGCTCTGTATTCTCCTGTGCTGTTTTTTCCAGTGGAGTTTATGATTATGACGCTGTTCTCTTTTCTCGCTTCGGCGCACAATGCGTCCCAGCATGAGAATGCGGAATTCAGGTCGGTTTCTATCGCGTTTACGCCTGCGTCTATCATCTGCTTTAAGCTGGTGTAGTCGGGCAGTGGCTCGACAAACACATCGCCGCAGTTGGTTATGACTACGGGAACGTTATCGCCGCCGATGTTTCGCACTGCAGTCGTCTTTCTTCTGTTATATGAGAACGGATTGAATTTTCCGCAGTCCTTTGCGCTTATGCCGTCCGCTGTTTCTCTCTCCTTGAAGTAGTCGGCGAGTCTCTTTGCCACAGGGATTTCCTTTTCCGGCGCCTCGCTGAGCGACACTCTTATCGTGTCTCCTATGCCGTCGGCGAGCAATGCTCCTATGCCTGCAGCTGATTTTATTCTGCCGTCCTCGCCGTTGCCGGCTTCGGTCACGCCGAGGTGCAGCGGATAGTTCATGCCTTCGTCCTTCATCATGGCGCAAAGGATTCTCACGCTTTCCACCATCACCATGGTGTTCGATGCCTTCATGGACACTACGACGTTGTCGAATCCGAGTTTGTGGCATAGTCTCAGGTACTCCATTGCCGACTCCGCCATGCCTTGCGGTGTGTCGCCGTACTTGTCCATCACATGTTGCGCCAGCGAGCCGTGGTTCACGCCGATTCTCAGCGCTGTCTTGTGCTCGTTGCAGATGTCTATCAGTTTCTTGAGCTTCTCCTCGGTCTCTTCTGGATTTTTCGAGAAGTTGCCGGGGTTTATTCTGACTTTCTCTACATGCTTAGCCGCTTCTTCCGCCGCCTTCGGGTTGAAGTGTATGTCGGCCACGAGTGGGGTGGTGTAGCCCTCAGCCCTTAGCTTTTCATGAATGTTTTCAAGATTTTCTGCCTCTTTCACGCCTTGAGCAGTGAGTCTAACCAAGTCGCCTCCGGCATCGGCGATTCTCTCGATTTGCGCCACACTGCCGTCGGTATCAAGAGTGTTTGTGTTGGTCATGGACTGCAGGCGAATCTCGTTGCCGCCTCCGAGTGCCACGCCGCCGATAGTCACTTCTCTTGTTGTTCTTCTTTTGTAGTTGAACAAATCTATGCAGTAATCTTTGTTCATGTCAGGTCTTGGTTGTGTATGGTTTTATGAATGGCACGCCGAGATTGATGCGCAGCCTTTGCATGTGCTCTCGATCTCGCCTCTGAACTTTCTTTCCACCATCATTCTTATGGCGTCTTTCAGTTCCGGAATCATGATCTTCTCCTCCACGTCGTTGACGAATGCGAACATCAGCAGCATCTTAGCCACAGGCTCCGGTATTCCTCTTGATCTAAGGTAGAAAATCTCTTCGTTGTTCAGCTGTCCGACTGTCGCGCCGTGGTTGCATATCACGTCATCCGCGTATATCTCGAGGTGAGGTCTTGTGTACATTCTCGCCTCTTTGCTCAGGCAGATGTTCTTGTTGGTCTGTATGGCTTTGGTCTTTTGCGCGTCTTGCGCCACCATTATTGTGCCGCTGAAGCATCCTGTCGATTTTCCGTCGAGCACGTATTTGTAAAGCTCGTTGGTCGTGCATCCGCCTTCCCAGTGGTTCACTAATGTGTCGGTGTCGGTATGCTGTTCGCCGTCGCAGATTGCCATTCCGCAAAGGTCGAGGTTGGCGTTCTTGCCTCTGAAGTTCACTTCCACGTTGTTGCGTGTCAGTCCGTTCTGCAGCGTCAGTTCATTGACGAGCGCCTCGCTGTTCTCCTTGAGTTCCATGAAGATGTGGCTGAGGTTGGTCATGTCGCTTCTGGTGTTCTCCACCTTGTAGTGCTCATACTTCGCTCCCTTGCCGACGAATATCTCTGTCACTCTGTTAGCCAGGAACTTATGGTCGTTCTGTGCGAATATGCTGTCGATGAGTTTTGCTTCCGCTCCGTCCTCGATTACAATCAGGTTTCTGCATGTGGCGAGCTGGTCTATGCTGCTCGTCATGAGGGTTACAAGCTGTATTGGGTACGGCATTTTCACGCCCTTAGGCACATACAGGAAGAATCCGTCCTCCGCGAATGTTGTGTTGAAGTCCACAGAGCCGTCCTTGCTGTCCTTTGCCGCCTTGCCGTAATGCTTGTCCACGATGTCCTTGTGCTCGGCAGCCGCTTTCTTCAGGCTGCATGCTATCACGCCGTCGGGCAGTGGAGCGGCTTTTGGCTGTTGTTCCTTGTCATAGAACTGGTCGTTCACCACAAAGTATATCCTGTTGCTCAACCCTGGCACGCTGTACTTGTGCGCGCTGCTGTACGGATTCACGTTGAAGTCCACAGCGTTTATGTTCATTCCATAGTCCGGAGCGAACGAGCTGGCTATGTCGGTGTAGAGATATTCCTCGTCCTTCTTGGTCGGGAATCCTCTTTGGGAGAATCTCTCGAAAGCCGCTTTGCGTGCGTCATTAAGCGCACCGGCAGAGTTTTTCTCTATCGTGCCGGCGTGTTGCTTGTATAGGTTTATGTATTGTTCTTCTACGCTCATTTTAGTCAGTTTTCTTTCTTATTCTCCGTCCACTTCCTTCTTTATCCAGTCGTAACCCTTCTCCTCGAGTTCGAGTGCCAGTTCCTTACCGGCGGTCTTGACTATCTTGCCCTTGTACAGCACATGCACGATGTCTGGCACGATGTAGTCCAGAAGTCTCTGGTAGTGCGTGATTACGATTGTCGAGTTATCCTTGCTCTTGAGCTTGTTCACGCCGTTTGCCACGATTCTCAATGCGTCGATGTCCAGTCCGGAGTCAGTCTCGTCGAGTATTGATAGTTTTGGCTCCAGCATTGCCATCTGGAATATCTCGTTTCTTTTCTTCTCGCCGCCGGAGAATCCTTCGTTCACCGACCTGTTGGCCAGTTTGTTGTCCAGTTCCACATACTCCTTCTTCTCTCTCATCAGCTTGAGGAATTCAGAGGCAGGCAGCGGGTCCAGTCCTTTGTATTTTCTGTGCTCGTTGACGGCAGTTCTCATGAAGTTCACCATGCTCACCCCTGGTATCTCCACTGGATACTGGAAGCTCAGGAACACGCCTTCTCTTGAGATGTCCTCAGGGCTCATGCCCACGATGTTCTTGCCGTTGAAGATTATCTCTCCCTCGGTTATCTCGTAGGCAGGGTTGCCTGTTATCACCGACGACAGCGTGCTCTTGCCGGAGCCGTTAGGTCCCATTATGGCGTGCACTTCGCCGTCGTTCACAGTCAGGTTTATACCTTTCAATATCTCTTTGCCGTTGATGTTGGCGTGTAGGTTTTTTATTTCAAGCATATTTCGTTGTGTTGTTTTTTCGTTTTACGTTTATCCCACCGATGATGTGTTCTCAAGGCTTATCTCGAGCAGTCTCTGCGCTTCCACTGCGAACTCCATAGGCAGCTTGTTCAGCACCTCCTTGGCGTATCCGTTCACAATCAGCGATACGGCGTTGTTGTTTGATATTCCTCTCTGGTTGCAGTAGAACATCTGCTCGTCGCTGATTTTGGATGTCGTCGCCTCGTGTTCTACGACCGCCGTGTCGTTGTGTATGTCCATGTATGGGAATGTGTGCGCGCCGCACTTGTCGCCCAGCAGCAGCGAGTCGCACTGCGAGAAGTTTCTGGCGTTGTCGGCCTCGGGTGACACTCTCACCAGTCCTCGGTAGCTGTTCTGGCTTCTTCCTGCCGATATGCCCTTCGAGCAGATGTGCGAGCGTGTGTTTTTGCCAAGGTGTATCATCTTGGTGCCGGTGTCGGCCTGCTGGTAGTTGTTTGTCACTGCCACCGAGTAGAATTCGCCCACCGAGTTGTCGCCCTTCAGCACGCAGCTTGGGTACTTCCAAGTTATGGCTGAGCCGGTCTCCACCTGCGTCCACGAGAGTTTTGCGTCGTCCTTGCAGAGTCCTCTTTTTGTCACGAAGTTGTAAACGCCGCCCTTGCCCTGCTTGTCGCCTGGATACCAGTTCTGCACAGTCGAGTATTTCACTTCCGCTCTGTCGTTCACGATTATCTCCACGATGGCGGCATGCAGCTGGTACTCGTCTCTGGCAGGAGCGGTGCAGCCTTCCAGATAGCTGACGTACGACTCATCGTCGGCCACTATCAGTGTTCTCTCGAATTGTCCTGTGTTTATAGCGTTGATTCTGAAGTATGACGACAGTTCCATAGGGCATCTCACGCCTTTCGGAATATAGACGAAAGAGCCGTCGGAGAACACTGCCGAGTTCAGCGCCGCGAAGAAATTGTCGCCGGCAGGCACCACCGAGCCGAGATATTTCTTCACGAGGTCAGGGTAGTTCTTCACAGCCTCGGATATGGAGCAGAAGATGATGCCTTCTGCCGCGAGTTTCTCTTTGTTGGTCGTCTTCACCGACACGCTGTCCATGATGGCATCGACAGCCATGCCCACGTGCATCTTTTGCTCCTCGATTGGTATGCCGAGTTTGTCGAATGTCTTAAGCAGCTCTGGGTCAACCTCGTCAAGGCTTTCCGGACCCTTCTTCTGCTTCGGAGCGGCATAGTATTTTATCGCTTGGTAGTCGAGCTCCGGCAGGTCCAGATGTGGCCAGTGCGGCATCTCCATTTTCTTCCACTGGTTGTATGCCTTGAGCCTGAATTCCAGAAGCCAGTCCGGCTCGCCTTTCTTTTCGGAGATAAGTCTTATCGTGTCCTCGTTCAGTCCAGCGGGGATGTAGTCAGTGTCAATGTCTGTCGTGAATCCGTATTTGTATTCCTCGTTGGCGAGTTCCTCAATTATCTTGTCGTCGTTATTTTCTGCCATATTGTTTCCTTCTCTTGCTTTTTGCTTACAAAAGAACAAAGTTACTCACAATGCGTAAATTAACCGCTTTCGGAAATGAAAAATATTCTAAAACAGACGGTGTTATGCAGAAACAAAAAAGACATCGGTGGCGATTGCCGCAGATGTCTTCTTGTTTTCTTTCTGTCGCTGTGTTATTATTCTCCCCAGGCTTTGCCCAGATTGTCGAAGTCATGCTCCTGGATGAATGGCATGATGGCCGGCATGATTTTCTTCACAGGCGTGTAGAGCAACGACTCCTGTTCGTAATGCTCGCCGAAGAATTGCGTTTTCGCGTTTACCGCATGCACCAGGTTTATCAGCAACGATGCGATAATCAGGTATTTCACCAGAGAAACCGCACCGCCCAGCATCTTGTTCGTGCTGCTGAGTATGGTCTTGTCGACAGTCTTGCCTATGAGCCTGCCGACCAGAATGCACACCATCACTGCGACCACGAATATCGTCAGATAGGCGAGTATCATGGCCACATAATCCGCGCAGCTGAACCAGCCGACGAACTTCGGCGCTATGCCCGGAGCGAACAGTCTCGCCGCCAGCACGCCGATTATCACGCTCACGATGGACGTGATTTCCTCGATGAGGCCGTGCATCAGTCCTTTGATGACCGCGAATACGCAAATGCCTATGATGATAAAATCAAAGATGTTCATGTGTGTAAAAAACAAAGACAACGCCGCGCGAAAAACGGCGTTGTCATATTTGTATCAAGTGTCTGTTATTCCAATTTTCTCTTTATCTCCTTAACCTCGTAAGCCTCGATAACATCGCCCTCGGCTATGTCGTTGAAGTTGTCGATGTTCAGACCGCACTCCTGACCTTTGGAGATGTCCTTGACGTCGTCCTTGTACTGCTTGAGTGAGCCAAGCTCGCCAGTGAATACAACGATGCCGTCTCGGATGACTCTGACTTTCGATGTTCTGTAGATCTTTCCGTCGGTCACGAAACATCCTGCGATAGAACCGACCTTGCTTATCTTGAAGACCTGTCTTATCTCTGCAGTACCAGTTACCTCCTCGCGCAGGTCTGGAGAAAGCATACCCTCCATAGCGTCCTTCACATCCTCGATAGCGTCGTAGATGATAGAGTAGGTCTTTATCTGTACGCCTTCCTTGTCGGCTATGCGGCGCGCGCCCTGTGCTGGACGAACCTGGAATCCGATGATGATGGCGTTAGATGCGGCTGCCAGCATGACGTCGGACTCCGATATGGCTCCGACGGCCTTTTGTATCACGTTCACTTGAATCTCCTCGGTAGAAAGCTTTATCAATGAGTCTGACAACGCCTCTACAGAACCGTCCACGTCTCCCTTGACGATGACCTTCAGTTCCTTGAAGTTGCCCATTGCGATTCTTCGTCCGATTTCCTCCAGAGTGATGACCTTTGTTGTTCTCAGTCCTTGCTCTCTCTGCAGCTGCTGACGCTTGTTGGTTATCTCTCTTGCCTCGCGCTCGTTGTCCATTACGTTGATGTTGTCACCTGCCTGAGGCGCTCCGTTGAGTCCGAGCACCAATGCTGGCTCCGATGGGCCTGCTTGCTCGATTCTCTGGTTTCTCTCGTTGAACATGGCCTTCACCTTTCCGAAGTACTGGCCGGCTATCATTATGTCGCCCACTTTCAGCGTTCCGTTGCTGATGAGCACTGTTGACACATATCCGCGGCCCTTGTCGAGCGACGACTCGATTATCGTACCTGTGGCTTTTCTCTTAGGGTTAGCCTTCAACTCCAGCATGTCTGCCTCCAGCAGCACCTTTTCGAGCAGCTCTTTCACGTTCGTACCCTTCTTTGCGGAAATGTCCTCAGACTGGTACTTGCCGCCCCATTCCTCAACGAGGAAGTCCATTGCTGCGAGTTCCTCCTTGATTTTGTCAGGGTTTGCGCCGTCCTTATCGACCTTGTTTATGGCGAATACGATAGGCACGTTAGCTGCGACCGCGTGGCTGATGGCCTCCTTGGTCTGTGGCATGACGCTGTCGTCGGCCGCCACGATGATTATGGCCACGTCGGTAGCCTTGGCACCACGGGCACGCATGGCGGTGAACGCCTCGTGACCTGGAGTATCAAGGAATGTGATGTGTCTGCCCGATGGCAGTGTCACGTTGTATGCGCCGATGTGCTGTGTGATACCTCCGGCCTCGCCGGCTATCACGTGCGACTTTCTGATGTAGTCGAGCAGCGAAGTCTTACCGTGGTCAACGTGTCCCATCACAGTCACGATAGGAGGTCTTGGCACGAGGTCTTCAGGTTTGTCCTCTTCCTCGTGTATTGCCTCTACGACCTCGGCAGAAGCGAACTCGGTCTTGTATCCGAACTCGTCTGCTACGATATTGATTGTCTCGGCGTCAAGTCTCTGGTTGATGGAAACCATTATGCCGAGCTTCATGCAAGTGCCTATTACTTCGTTCACTCCGACACCCATCATGACAGCCAGCTCGTTAGCTGTAACGAACTCTGTCAGTTTCAGAGTCTTTTCCTCGAGCATTGCCTTTTCCTCGAGCTCAGCCTGCTGTTGAGCCACTTGCTCTCTCTTCTCTCTTCTGTACTTGGCGCCGCCCTTTACTTTCTTTTCTGTGAGTCTTGCCAGAGTCTCTTTCACCTGTCTCTGAACATCCTCCTCGTTGATTTCGGTCTTGGCGTTGTTGCCTGGCTTTCCGTGCTTAGGGTTGTTGCGGCGGTTGCCGTTGCCGGCGTTAGGGTTGTTTATATCGATTCTTTCCTGACCGATTCTTGCTCTGTGCTTCTTTGCGCCGTTGGCGTTCTGTCTTGCCTCGCGCTCTTTTCTTCTCTCTTCCTTGCTCTTCTTGTCAGGGCGTGTCTTGTCGTTTATTGCCGATAAATCTACGACGCCAACTACCTTAGGACCATTCTTCAGAGCAGGGGTCTTTGTGGTGAAAATTTCATCCTCGCCGTTGTTAGATGGAGATGCCTGTTCTGCTTTGCTTTCAGATTCTGCCGCTGGAGTTTTCTCCTTTGGTTCAGCCTTTGGCTCTGCGGCTTCTTTGTTCTTTTTGCCGTCAAGGTCAATCTTGCCGACTTGCTTGAACTTAGGCAGCTTGCTCTCGTCTATCTTAGTGACGATTTCCTCAGCCTCTTTCGCTTTTCTTGCGGCTTCGGCGGCCTTCTCGGCAGCCTCTTTCTCCTTCTTCTCGAGTCTTTCCTGGCTTTGGCGTTCTGCCTCTTTCTTCAGTTTCTTGTCGGTGTCAAATTCCTCCACGAGCAGTTCATACTGTTCGTCGGTTATCTTGGCGTTTGGATTCTGCTCCACATTCTCGCCCTTGGAGCTAAGGAACTCGACAATGGTGTCAAGTCCTACATTCAGGTCTTTTATTACTTTGCTTATTCTTATCGGCATATTTTATTTCTCCAATCTAAATTTCTTTTATGTTTCTCGCTGGAGTTTCACCTTGCGTCCAGCGATATTCTCTGCCTCGGCGGTATTACTCCTCGAACTCTGTTTTGAGTGTCTCTATCACGTTGTCGATAGTCTCTTCCTCGAGGTCTGTACGCTCCAAAAGTTCTTCTCTTGGGATAGCGAGCACCTGCTTAGCAGTGGCGCATCCGGCCTCCTTGAGTGTGTCGATGACCCACTCGTCGATTTCGTCCTTGAACTCGTCGAGGTAGATGTCGTCAGAATCCTGGTCACTGAGCTCTCTGAACACTTCCAGGTCATAGCCTGTCAGCTGGCTTGCCAGACGGATGTTAGAACCGTTCTTGCCGATAGCCAGAGAAACCTCCTCAGGCTGCAGGAAGATGTCGGCTCTCTTTGCGTCCTCTTCCATTCTGATAGAAGAAATCTTCGCTGGTGCCAATGCTCTTGAGATGAACAATGTCAGGTTTGATGTGTAGTTTATCACGTCGATGTTCTCGTTGCCGAGCTCGCGAACGATGCCGTGGATTCTTGCGCCCTTCATTCCGACACAAGCGCCTACTGGGTCGATGTGGTCGTCGTATGACTCAACTGCGACCTTGGCTCTCTCGCCAGGGATTCTCGCGATAGCCTTGATTGTTATCAGGCCGTCGTTGATTTCAGGCACCTCTATCTCGAACAGTCTCTGCAAGAACAGGTTAGATGTTCTCGAGAGAATAATCTTAGGGTTGTTGTTCAGGTTGTCAACTCTCAGCACAACGGCTCTCACCATCTCGCCCTTGCGGTAGAAGTCAGAAGGAATCTGCTCCTGCTTAGGGAGAAGCATTTCGTTGCCCTCGTCGTCGAGCAGCAGCACCTCTTTCTTCCAAGTCTGGTAAACCTCGCCTGTGATTATCTGACCTACCTTCTCAGAGTACTTTGCGTAGAGCGCGTCCTTCTGCAGCTCCAGTATCTTAGAAGCGAGTATCTGACGCAGGTTCAGGATGGCTCTTCTTCCGAACTTCAGGAAGTCCACCTTGTCGGAATACTCCTCGCCGAGCTCGAAGTCCTCGCCCAGGGCCTTCACCTCGCTGAGCGATATTTCTTTGTCTTTGTCCTGGAGGTCCTCGTCCTTAACTACGGTACGTGTTCTCCAGATTTCGAAGTTGCCCTTGTCCGGGTTGATGATGACGTTGTAGTTCTCGTCGCTGCCGAACATCTTGATGATGACGTTGCGGATTGACTCCTCCAGCACGCTCACCAAAGTAGAGCGGTCTATATTTTTCTGTTCCTTGAACTCTGCGAATGAGTCCATCAAGTTCAATGTTTCTTCTGACTTAGCCATTTTGTTTGTCTTATATCTATTGTTATTGTTTTTATATCTTGATTATGCTTTTCGTGTATTTCACGTCGGTGTATTTCAGGTCGATGTCCTTCTCCACCACGATTTTCTTCTTTGCGCCTTCCGGCTTCTCCTTTGTCTCTATTGTTATGACGAAAGAGTCCTCGTTTGCCGACTTAAGCGTGCCTTTCAGCTTCTCGCCTCCCTTGGTGAGTGTCTCCACCTCGGTGCCGATATTCTTGACATACTGCATAGCCACCTTGAATGGCGACGACAATCCTGCCGAGCCCACCTCGAGCGAGTAGTCCTCCTTCTCTCTGTCGAATTCGCCTTCTATCGCTCTCGTCATGTTCGCGCAGAAGTCAAGGTCCACGCCGTCCATGTTGTCAATCTCCACGACGATGTCGTTGTCCTTGCTTATCGTCAGGTCCGTCAGGAAGTATCCGCGGTCTTTGATGTAAGCCTCGCAAAATTCTCTAAGTTTCTCTATGTCAATCATATCGTATAAAATAAATAGGTGGACGTTTGCCCACCTATTCAACTATTCTGCTGCAAAGATATGTCATTTTTGTCAGTGTGCCAACACTTTAAACGTTTTTTTATTCAACTGGGTATATTGGCACTTTCACTTTTGTCTTTACGATGTATATCTCGCCTGCGTATTCAGGCAGCGCGCTTTTCAGCTCGTTCTTCAGGCTCTGTGCCTCGGCGTTCGACTCGAAATCGCCGACTCTCACCTTCCAGAACGGTGTCTTGAACGAAGTGTACACGCTCAGTTCAGGGAATGCCGACTTGGCGCTCTGTGCGGCTTTGTATGCCTCGGCCTTGGCTGTCTTCTGGTTGCTTGAGAATATCTGCACTCTGTATCCCTCAACGGTTTTCTTTGGCAGGTTCTCCTTGTCTATGTATGTGTACTGGTTTGGGTTGCTGTAGCCCTCGCCGCTTGTAGTGTTCCCGCTGCTATTGTAGTTGTCGCTGATGTAGTTCGAGCGGCGTGTCCAGTAGCTGTCGCCTTCTTCCTCGGCGGAGTTTCTCGTCTCGCCTCGGAAAGTCGCTTCTGTGCTGCCAGTATTGCACACAGGGCGTACAGAGAACAGCAGATTCATGCCCATGTATCGGTCGAGGTGTGTCGTGCCGGCGTTGAATGTCAGTCCGGCCTCATATCCGCCCATCTCCTTGCTGCCCTCGCTGCTGAGGTAGTGTCCTGCGTTGTTGCCGTAGAGCGACCCTGACTCCGACTGGTATCCGGCGGCAAGCAAGAATATCTCGTTGCTGTTTGTCTTGCTGCGTACTACCATGCCTCTTCGCTCCTTGCTCCATACGAACTCGCAGTTCTTGATGAGTTCCTTGATGTCGTCGGGTGTAGGGAGTCGCCATCTGCCGCCCCACATGTTGCCGGCGATGTTGCTGCCGTCCCATGCGTAGTAGATGCCGGCTTCGCCCGGAGTCTCAGCGCCGATGTTGCATGTCGCCCACTTGGTGCCCGAAGGCAGCCCGAGGTCAACCCACTCGTGTCCGTTCTCGTTTCCTGCGTTTGCAGCCATTGAGCAGATTGTTGCCGCGATGGCTATTACAACGTGTGATAGTTTCATGATGTTTTCAATTGTTTTGTCGGTCGCAAAAATACAATGTTTTTATGCACAGCCTCATGTCTGCGCCTTGTTTAACTTTTGCGGCGGCGTTCACTCCTCGAGTTTGAGCTGCTTTTTCGGTGTTACGCCCAGTTCTTTCAGCGATTCGGTCTGTCGCATTATGTTGGCGTTGCCCTCGTAGAGTTTCTTCTTCGCTTCTTCGAAACTCTTGGTCAGTCTGCCTATGTAGTTGCCTATGTCTTCGAAGCTGTCCTGGAATCCCACGACCTTGTCATACAGCGCGCCGGCTCTTCTCACTATCTCCTCCACGTTCTTGCCTTGGCGGTCCGCCTGCCACAGGTTGTACGCCAGTTGCAGCGCCATCATCAGGTTGCTTGGCGATATTATTATAATGTGCTTTTTGTATGCCTCCGAGCTGAGTGTCGGCGCCTGCTTCATGGCGGCTATGTAGCTGCTCTCGTTAGGTATGAACATCAGCACGTAGCCTATGGCGCCGTTCACCAGATGGCTGTAGTCCTTCTCTGCCAGCTCGTTCACGTGCTTCTTCACGCTGTTCACGTGTTCTGTCAGTTTCATCTCTCGTGTCGCCTCGTCCTCGGCTGCCACTGCCTCTGTGTATGCCGTGAGCGACACTTTGGAGTCTATCACCACCGACCTTCCTTCTGGAAATCTCACCACCACGTCCGGACGGAAGTTCTTGCCGTCCTCGTTCTTCACGTTCTCCTGCACGAAGTATTCCTCGTCCTTTCTCAGTCCGCTGTTTTCCAGCATCGTCTCCAGTATCATCTCGCCCCAGTCGCCCTGTGTCTTGCTCTCGCCCTTGAGCGCTTTGGTCAGGTTGTTGGCATCGTTGCCTATGCGTTCGGTCTGCTCGTTCAGGTGCTTCACGGTCATGTCCTGGTGCTCCTGGAACGACTTCAGCGTGTTCTCGAACGATGTGGTTATCTCCTTCTTGTTCATCTCGTTCTTGTTCTTCGCTTCCTCTATCGACTTCTGGAACGCCTCGAACTGCTCTTTGATAGGCTTCATCAGTTCGTCGAACTGTGTGCGGTTGGTGTATTGCAGCTCTCTCTGCTTGTTCAGCAGCTGTTCGGTCGATTTCTTCTCTATCTCCTGCTTCATCGCCTCGAACTTGTCGTTCCATTGCTTGTCGTTCTCATTCCTCATTTCCTCGGCGTGCTTGCTCTCTTTCTCAATCTGTTCGTTGCCGGCA
>JAEEGF011927553.1_pt1 | contig 23514 bp, 18 predicted proteins | sample 9134171 | NCBI WGS metagenome assembly JAEEGF01 (sample SAMN16246542, study PRJNA631951) | gut metagenome | biome: gut microbiome; feature: rumen; material: AP-attached | host: Bos | place: Iran: Karaj | collected 2018-10
CGATAGTGATGGCATGGGGATTAAGCTCATGGATAAGCACGTTGGCCAAGGTGAGATAAGTGATGGCATTTGTGTCCTCACCACCGTTGTAATAATCGTCATAACTGCCGAAAGCCTGTCCCAGACCGTGGCTGTAGTAGAGCATCGACGTCACGCCATCGAAGCGGAAACCGTCGAACTTGTATTCCTGCAACCAGAATTTGCAGTTGGACAACAGGAAGTTCAACACGGCATTCTTGCCGTAGTCGAAGCACAGCGAGTCCCAAGCGGGATGCTCGCGCTTGTCATCGCCATAGAAGTAAAGGTCACCCGTGCCGTCAAAACAACCCAGGCCCTCGACCTCGTTCTTCACCGCGTGGGAATGCACAATATCCATAATCACCGCTATGCCGGCGGCATGGGCGTCATCGATGAGGTGCTTCAGTTCCTCGGGGGTGCCGAAACGGGAAGAAGCAGCATAGAAACTCGACACATGGTAGCCGAAGGAGCCATAGTAGGGGTGCTCCTGGATGGCCATGATCTGGATGGCATTATAGCCGTCGGCGACAATGCGCGGCAGCACGTTCACACGGAATTCCTCGTAGGTGCCCACGCCCTCGCGGTTCTGCGCCATACCAATGTGGCACTCATAGATGAGCAGCGGTTTGGTATTGGGGACGAAGTCATTGATCTTGAACTCGTAAGGCTTTTCAGGCGCCCACACTTGGGCCGAGAAGATATAGGTATTCTCGTCCTGCACGACACGTGTAGCATAGGCCGGGATGCGCTCTCCCTCGCCTCCTTGCCAGTGGATGCGCAACTTGTACAAGTCGCCGTGATGCATGGCGCGCTCAGGCAAGACGATTTCCCAGTTGCCGCCATCCAGTCGCTTGAGCTTGTAAGGAGCACACTCGCGCCAGTCGTTAAACTGGCCGACGAGATAAATCTCGGTAGCATTAGGGGCCCACTCACGGAACACCCAACCGCCCTCGATGGTGCGGTGCAAGCCGTAGTAGTTATAGGCATTGGCAAACTCTATAAGGTTTCCCGTGCCACCCGTGAGCTCGGCTATCTTGTTCACAGCATCCTGATGACGCCCGTTGATGGCATCGCTGTAAGGCTCCAGCCACGGGTCATCGTTGATAATCGCAAGATTCTTTTTCTTCCTCATATTCGGTCAGTTCTTATTAAGTGATGAGCACAAAGGTACAAATTAAACCCCAATAAAACAGCCACTATATGTCCCTTTTTTCAATTCTCCACCGAAAACGATTGCAATTCATAGAGAAAAAAAGAAGAAAAATGTCGAGAATTTGATGGAATATTAAAAAAATTCCTAAATTTGCACGTTTTAGCAGAGAATATTAACAACTAAAATAGAATTATCATTATGAGACTTGAAGGAAGACGCGAAAGCGAAAATGTAGAGGATCGCCGCAGTATGGGCACCGGTACCAAGATTGGTTTGGGAGGCATCGGCGGACTGATTATCGCCGGACTGATTACCCTGCTGATGGGTGGAAACATTGGTGATGTGTTAGGCATGGCTGTGCAGGATGGCGGTCAGGCCGAGGGTCAGGTAGAATACACCCAAGAGGAACAGGAACTCGCCAAGTTTTCCAGACAAGTAATCGCAAGTACCGAGGACATCTGGTCACAGATTTTCAAGGAGTACGGCATCGGCGAATACCCTGCACCAACATTGGTTTTGTACCGTGGTGGTACCCAAACCGCATGCGGTCAGGGACAGGCTGCCATGGGCCCCTTCTATTGCTCGGGCGACCAGAACGTATACCTTGACCTGTCATTCTTCCAGACGATGGATCAGCAACTGGGTGTGAAGGGTGATAACTCCAGCCTTGCCAAGGCCTATGTCATTGCCCATGAGGTGGGACACCACATCGAATACCTGATGGGTACTCTTGACAAGGCCCACCAGCGCATGCAGGCCACCAACCAGACCAATGCCAACAAGTACAGTGTGCGTCTGGAGCTGATGGCCGACTTCTATGCCGGCGTTTGGGCGCACTATGAGAGCAGGATGTTCGGCTCTATCAGTGACAGGGACCTCCAAGAGGCCATCGACTGTGCACAGAAGATCGGAGACGACTATCTGCAGAAGCGTGCGCAGGGTTATGCACAGCCCGAGAGCTTTACCCACGGCACCAGCGCTCAGCGCATGAAGTGGTTCAAACTCGGTTATCAGACTGGTGACGTGCGCCGCGCCACCACCTTCCAGGAGAGCGACGCCACCCTGTAAACTTGCTGAAAAGAAAACCAGCTTGTGCGCCTGCAATCATCAACATTGGGGGCGCACAACCTTTTTGACTACAAGTCACTACATTCACGACAACAGACTCACTTAAATCATTTCTATACTTATGTTTAAGACCGCTTGCCATAAATTGGGGAACATACTGATGAAGCCTTTCAGGGAGCACTTCCTCTTCCTGATAGCCTTCTTTTTCCTAGCCACAAGCCCCTACTTTTTTTGGCATCCAGTCTATGTTAAAGGGTTCAGCATATATATCCTATATCTCGCCATTCACTGTTTTGTCCTGTCCTATTTGGTGACCTTGTTTGTCAGCCTGATTAAACCGGATGTCGTGCGAAGGGTTGTCCAAGGCATTCTGATGGCTCTGGCGGCAATATTGTTTGCAGTGAATTTCTACTGCAATTTCGTGCTCGATTTCTTGTTCGATTCCGATATCGCCATGTTGATATTAGGAACCGATATCCATGAAACCAAAGAGTTTGCCTCAGCGCTGTTGCCAACATGGATTATTTTGGCCGTATTGGGTATTTATCTGTTTTTCATCATTCTGTGGTGGATATCCAAACGCTATCGGCTTAATCTGGGAAAGAAGACCTCATGGATCGCCTTAGGGGTGTTGCTCATCTGTGCCGTCTTGAGCATTCGCAACTGGAGAGCCTGGGAAGACGGGCCGCTCAAACTTATCGAGGAATTGAGCAATATTGAGAGTTCCGACGACTTGCAATCCCATTACACCCATCCTGCCATCACTGTAGAGGACGCAGCCCAGGAGCCTGCCAATGTCGTGCTCATCATCGGCGAATCATTCGCCAGAGTCCACAGTTCGCTCTACGGCTATGACAAGCCGACCAATCCCAATCTAGGCGCTTACCGCGACAGTTCCATGCTGTTCACGTTTGATGATATCGATGCACCCGCTCCCACAACGGCCCAATCGCTACGGTTCATGCTCAGCGCCTATGCCCAAGGGGATGAAGAATCGTCCAACTCCAAGAAATGGTATGAGTACACGACTATCATCGAACTCATGCAGGATTGCGGATTTGACTGTTATTGGTTCAGTAACCAAGCGCGCGGCAATAAACACAACAGCACGGCGCGTGCCTTTGCCGAGGCCTGCAACAAGTATTGGTTCCTGCAACAAGAGGGAAGCGACCGCTATAATATAATGCCTGACATGGTTCTGGTCGATTCTTCTTATCAGTTTGTCAAACACCTGGATCCCCGAGGACATCATTTCATTATCTACCACATGATGGGGTCCCATTATGATTTCAGCATGCGATACCCCAAGGAGTTTGCCAAGTTCACCGAGGCTGACTACCTCACTGAGCCTGAAAGTCACCGGACAATACTGGCATCCTACGACAATTCGATTCTCTATAATGATTATATCGTGGGTCTAATCTTCAATCTGTATAGGGACAAGGATGCTATCGTCATCTACATTCCTGACCACGGACAAGTCATGTACCGTGATCCCAAGGATCCCGACTATTATGCACACGGAAAGATGAACGACAAGGTGCGTTACGCGCTGGGCGTAGAGGTGCCTTTCATGATTTATGCGTCGCCGTTGTATCAGGAGAAGCATCCCGAGGTGATGCAGCGCATCAAGTACCGCCAGGACCATCCCAAGGCATGGAACAGCGACGATTTGCCCTACCTGATTATGGACCTGATAGGTGTAAAAGACATTAATGGTGAAGCCATTAAGCCGAAATCAGTGCTCAACTAAATATATTCCGGTAAACGTGCGTCCGCTGTTGATGCCCAACCTGCGGGCCGAGAAAAAACGCTGATATTCACAGCGGGAACAATGCTGCGACATGGCAATGTTTCCTGCTGGCACGCCTGCTGCAACCAGGACAGCACGGTTGGCTGCGCGCAGGTCGATGTGGGCTTTGCCCGTTGCGACGTTGCGCACTACGATGTCATTGAGGTTAAAACGGGCCTGCTTGAAGGCCTCGACCACCTCATCACCCACCTCGAAACACTCTTGACAGATGCTGGGGCCCATTGCTGCCTGAATGCGTTTGGCACTTGCGCCTTGATGGCACATTTCCTCGACTACGGCCTTGGCAATGCGCCCTACCGTGCCACGCCATCCGGCATGGGAAGCAGCGATGACTCCGGCCTGCTCATCGACCAGCACGATGGGCACGCAATCGGCGGTATTCACACCGATGACTACGCCCTGCAACTTTGTCACCAATGCGTCCACGCCCTCCAGGGCCTGCTCCTGCTTGTCGATGTCCAATGACCGGAAGCGCTCGTCGACAACGGCTACGCAGCACGAATGCGTCTGACGCGGCATGACCAGGTCGTCCAGATCGACACCCAGCTGTATCGCCAACGTGAGCCGCGCATCCAGCACCCGCAGAGCATCATCACCCACATAGTCACACAAGTTCACGCCAGAGTAAGCATTGCGGCCATCCACCTGGCCACGCGTAGTCGAGAATGCATTGGCGCTCTCAACCGCACTCATAAATTCCAATTTTTCCAGTTCCATCATGCTGACAAAGATAGCATTTTATTCCCAATTCATCGGCCAAAATCGAGAAAAAGCGCTGCCGTTGCCTTCGGCGAAGATAGGCCGCGCCTCAACAATTCTCAAACAAAAACGCGGTTTTTGTTTGGCATTGTATTCGGCTTGCGCTGCCGTTGCCTTCGGCGAAGATAGGCCGCGCCTCAACAATTCTCAAACAAAAACGTGGTTTTTGTTTGGCATTGTATTCGGCTTGCGCTATCTTTGCACCATGACACTGAACACTGCCACCATAGTCAACTATAAGAACATCGCCGAAGCACGGCTGGAGTTCTCGCCCAAGTTGAACTGCCTCATCGGCAACAACGGGCAAGGCAAAACCAACGTGCTCGACGCTATCTATTATCTGAGCATGTGCCGTAGCTTTGCCTCGATGGGCGAGAACAGCGCTGTCATCCGCCATGGCGAGCCATACATGATGCTCCAAGGCAGTTATACCCGCTGCGAGACGCCACTGGAAATCAGCATCGCTCTGCAACGCGGCAAACGCAAGGTAGTGCGCCACAATGGCAAGGAATATCAGCGTCTGAGTCAGCACATCGGCCTGCTGCCAGTGGTCATGGTGTCACCGATGGACTGGGATTTGGTGCGCGGCAGCGGTGAGGAACGCCGTCGTTTCATGGATCTCATTATCTCCCAAAACGATAGTGAGTATCTTGACGCCCTCATTCGATACAACAAAGCCGTAGAGCAGCGCAACGCCATGATTAAAAGGGAGATGCGCGACCAGTTGCTCTATGAGACCGTCGAGTTGGAGATGTCGGCCAGCGCCGCAATCATCCATCAGCGACGCAGCCAGTGGGTGGAACAGTTCCTTCCCATCTTCATGCTCTACTACAAAGCTGTAGCTGGAGAGGGCGAAACCGTGAGTCTTCACTACAAGAGCCACCTCAACGACGGCACAATGCTGGAGCATCTGGCTGCAACCCGTGAGCGCGACCTCGTCATTGGCCACACCACGCGCGGAGTGCACCGCGACGACTTGGAACTCATGCTCAACGACTATCCCATGCGCCACACTGGAAGTCAGGGCCAGTGCAAGACTTATACCATCGCTCTGCGTCTTGCCCAATTCGACTTTCTCAAAGCCAATAACGCCACCGTTCCCATCCTGCTGCTTGACGACATCTTTGACAAGCTGGACGCCAGCCGCGTCGAGCGCATCGTCGATGTCGTTTCTAGCGACCGTTTCGGCCAAATTTTCATTACCGACACCAACCGCACTCACCTCGATGAGATTGTCGCCCGCCATGGTGGCGGCCACTGCCTGATGCAGGTCGACAACGGCAACGTCACAACGCTGAAAGGAGGCGAGACGGCATGAAACGAACCGAAGCCAAAAACGTAGGTCAAATCATCAACGACCTGCTGCAGAAAGAGCACCTTGACGTCGCCCTTGACGAGCACCGTGCCAGTGCCCTGTGGCCCCAAATCGTGGGCGACGGCATCAACCGTTACACCATCTCCCGTAGCGTGAGAGGCGGCGTAATGACCGTTCGCCTGTCATCGGCATCGCTGGCCAATGAACTGATGCTCATCCGCGCCAGCATCATCCAGCGCATCAACGAGGCCCTAGGCCGCGAAATCATACACGAAATCATCTTCAAATAGTAACAATGAATCACGCTATCGAATCACCATACCCTTTCAAATGCTCAACGCCCATGCAGTTGCGTTTTAACGACGTGGACGCACTGGGTCACGTCAACAACTCGGTCTATTTCCAGTTCTTTGACCTGGGAAAGACGCATTATTTCAAAGGATTGAAAGTGCAGGCCGACATCGATTGGCGCCGTCCCACGGTCATCATCGCCAATGTGAACTGCAGTTTCCTCAAGCCTACCCTATTCAACGAGCCCGTCGAGGTGCTCACCCAGTGCCTGCGCTTGGGCAACAAAAGCTTGACGCTGTTGCAGCATGTGGTCAACAGCGACACCCGCGAGGTGAAGGCCACCTGTGCCACCGTGATGGTCAATATGGCCCCCGAGACCAACCAGCCCAGCCCGATTCCTCAGGTGTGGCGCGACGCTATCGTCGCCTTTGAGGGCCACGATTAAAGCAACTAAAAACTAAGGACTAACTAACAACTAAAGACTCTTCCTCGCCTTGCGTGTGGCTATAAGATTGATTACCCAGCCCACGGCCATAATCATAACAGCCAATAACAGCAAGCCACCTATCGCAATGATTTTCATTTGCAGCATCTCATCAGCTGAGAGTTGCTTGTTGAGAGGGGCAAGAGCATCAACACCGAAGAATGCGAAAATTAACCCAAACTCGATTAAGACGATGGGCAGTAAGACGAACGCCTCACGCCAAAGGGTGCCCCAAAATCCGTAACCGAAAAGCTGCATATAACCGACAATGTAATAGAACATCGTGAATAGGGCTATGACAACATTATAGGCAATGAGATTTACCAGCACCAAATATATCAAGAAGAAATTCAGCACCACCATCAGCACCGAGAAGAGGACTTGAATAAAAAAGCCCTCGGGCAGACTGTGACGGGTATTGCGCGGTGCGTATCGGAACATGAGCCACGTCGGGATAATGGCAAGTACAGACATCCCCAACATCGCCCAACTGAAATGGCTCTCATACCAATTGTAATAATTACTCAGCAACTGGCGGCTTCCCTCATCTATGTCATGCAGCTGAATGCCAATAACTTTTGGGAAAAGCCAATAGATGACGATTGAATAAATCACGGTGACAATAAACAGCATCTTCACCGGCGGGAAACTCACCTGGCGCTTGCCGCTGATGTAATCACTGATGAAATAACCAGGGCGCAACAGCAGCTGCCAGATACTGTATACCAGTGAACGTGTTCCCAAGCCCCAAATGTCCATGATGCCGTTGCGCACGCTTCTCCAGTTGATGCGGCCAATGTCGGCCTTTTGTGAACAGCGGGGACAGAAGTTGCCCGAGAACATCAGTCCACAGTTATTGCAGTAATGAACGTCATCACAGTCGGCATATTTCATCGGCTGTTGTTGCCACTGCTTGAATTGCTTGTATTTCTCTTTAATCTCTTGCCAATTCATCTTTCAATTATACCCTAATTTCAGGTTCATAGTGATTTGTAACCTGCAAATGTACATCATTTTATCCACATATCGATTAGAGCAGGTCAAAAACTGAAATCGCCTGTTGTGGCTTGCATACAACGTCCAAATCACAATCAGGCGGCCCCATGAGATGAGGCCGCCTGGCTAGTTGTTTGGAATTTGGTTGACTACTTTACTTCATCACCTTGACAGCGCTAGTGGTGCCGTCAGTGTAGGTGGTCACCTGGATGGTCATGCCAGTGGGCTGAGCCACTTCCTGACCAGCCATGTTGTAATAGCGCACACCAGCAACATTCTTGCCGGTATTAACCTCATTCACGCTGCTGGGGTTGTCAAACACCTCAAGGTAAACGATGTCGGAGGCGTTCCTCACGCCGTCGGCCGTGTAGTAAACCTGCATACCGATGCGCCAAGTGAAGAAGGGATCATAGCCCTCGGCGTTGGTGCGATAGAAGAAGATACTCTCAGGCGAGAAGTTGTAGCTGTACTGGCCATAGGGCACCTCGGTCACTTCTTCGCCGTCGAAATCCCAATAGTAGTGCACTGCATCAAAGGTGAAGATCTGGTCTTCGTCAGTGAAGACACTGTAGGTCAACGAACCCTGCTCGATATCCAACGGGTTGCCATCAACATCAACGGGATCGATGTTGAACTGCAAGCGGTTATAGCCAGACTCGTTGCCCATGTCGCGCCACTCGATTACCTCGGGGTTGGCGGGAACAGCAGGCTTGGGAGCGGGAATTTCGGTGAGGACAGTGTTCCACTCTATCGTCTGCACCCAACCACGGGTATCGGCCCAAATGGCTGTCAAGCCAGTGGCCGCAAACTCTGCCAGGTCTTCGCCAGTAAGATCTTCCATAGCTGTGCCGGCAGAATTCTCCAAGCGAATCTTGTCACCATCGATAGTAAAGATAGCAGCCTCGACGGACTCGTCGGGGGTGTAGTTCACCTCCAGCTCATAGGTATCCCAATTGATGGAAGCCTCGCTGGTGCTGCCCCACGACAGGATCACGTCGGCATCATAGTAGGGACTGTGATAGAGCACTTGGCCCATGGGGATGGTGATGGTGGTGCCATCTTCGCTCAGTGTACCCTCAACCCAAGTGTCATAGGCCATGGCCATCAAGGGATTCTTCATGTACACCTTGCCGTCCTCGGCAAACACAATGCTCACTTTGCCCTCCTGATAGGCAACATAGAAACCAGCCTCATAGTCATTGACTACACAGCAACCCTCGCGGTTGTAGTTCTTGAGGATGCCGGCAGGCTGCTCAGTAATAACATCGGCAAATGCGGTGACACAAAAGGCCAACGCAGCGACAAGTAACGTAATTTTCTTCATAACGTCATCTGATTTTTTAATGGTTAGTTAATACTATAATAATTAAGACAATAAACAATCTAATAATGGTTGTCGCAAAGTTATCTTAAAATCTTTGTTTCGACAAAAATTCTAAAACTGTTTCTGCAAAAAAATGATGCAACACCACTGTTTCTCCTCTTTCATGCAGCCGCTGTGACAATTATGCCTGCATTGTGCACGATGCGACTCAAAAAACAGGAAAGCGAACCCCCGAAAGTGAAAACTTTATACTACCTTTGCATGTTCAAAATTATAATACCACATTATGGACGTAAAACAATCAATGCAAGAAATCCTGGAGGCCGAGAGCAAGGCCGTCCTTAACATACCTGTTACTGATGCCTATGAAGAGGCCGTCAAACTCATTGTTGAGCAAGTGAAGCACGAGGGAGGCAAATTGGTTACCTCGGGCATGGGCAAATGCGGCCAGATTGCTGACAACATCGCAACCACCTTCTCTTCGACGGGCATTCCCGCCATCTTCCTGCATCCTAGCGAGGCGCAACACGGCGACCTCGGTGTAGTGCAGCCCCACGACGTACTGTTGCTGCTGTCCAACTCGGGCCGCACCAACGAGATCTGCGCCCTTGTGTCGCTGGCCCACAACCTGTATCCCCAACTCAAGATTGTGGTTATCACCGGCAACAAGGACAGCGAATTGGCGCATCTGGCCGACATCTGCCTGTGGACAGGCAACACCCAGGAGGTGTGCCCACTGGGCCTGACCCCCACCACTTCGACCACAGTGATGACCGTGATTGGCGACGTGCTGGTGGTGAACACCATGCGTGCCACAGGCTTCACGCGCGAGGATTACGCCCTGCGCCACCACGGCGGCTACCTGGGCAGCAAGGCCAAAGGCACTGAGTATTAGAATATAGTTAACATCAAATAAATCCATCCTGTCCCATCCTCCCATGAGAAAGATTATCGCTATCGGGGAATCGGTGCTCGACACCGTGTACAACGGCAACCAGCCCACCCGCTCGTTTGTGGGCGGCCGCATTGCCAACACCGCCGCCATCGTGGGTACTCTGGGGCTTCCTGTGGCCATGGTGAGCGAATGCTGCGCCGACCGTGTGGGAGACCTCATCATTGATTACCTCACCCGCCACCGCGTCGATGTGACGTCTATCGACCGTTACACGACGGGAGCCACCGCCATGTCGGTCATCTTTGAGGATGGTGTCAAGGACACCTTGGTCAATTACGGCGTCTATCCCGAGCAGCGTTTCGACGTGGTGTGGCCGCGCATCGACGAGGACGACATCCTGCTGTTCGGGTCGCTCTATGCCATCACCGAGCCCCAGCGCAAGGCCCTGTTTGAACTCGTCAACTATGCTGTGGAGCGCAAGGCAATTATCATTTATCTGCCTGGATTCCAGCATGGCATCAACTTCCACATCGCCCATGTCATGCCTGCCATCCTCGAGAACCTCGAGGTGAGCGACCTGGTGATTGCCCACGAGCGTGACTTGCGTGACGTTTTTCCTGGCGAAACCGCCCAGCAGGCCTATACCAACCATGTCGAATTCTACTGCGACAACTACCTGCACATCCATCCCGACCTGGCCGTGACACGGTTCGCCAAGGGCGGCAAGGCATTGCCCCACCCCGCCATCGGCATACCCTCGAAACACATGCTGGGTTGGCAGGCGGGATTCACGGCCGGCGTCATCTACGGCCTGTTGAAGAACGAGGTGACCCATGCCAACGTGCATCAGCTGCCACGTGCCGCATGGGTGGACATCGTCACCGGTGCACAGGCCATCGCTGCTGCCTGCGCCAACCCCGACCACTGCATCGATGAAGCCCTCGCTACCCGCTATGCCAGCGAGCTCCACCATAGAAACTGATAACTAAAGGACTACAAAATGCCCACCCTGCCCGTTACCGTCGCCTTGCCGCATTTCAAGAACGACATGACCATCGCCCGAGCACAGATGGCCGTGAGCCAGACCTTGCCTGCTAACAAAGGACTCGATCAGGACATCGTCACCGAAATGCAGATCTGTTATGCCGAGTACCTCATCGCCAGCAAACGCGACCTTGAGGCCGAGCAGGTCATTGAAGAATTCATCTATGACGACGAGCGCATGCAGCAGCTGCCCGAACTGTATGCCGCATGGCTGTGGCTTGCACGCATGACCCTGCTTGTGGACGGGGGCAACCCATCGCTGTCGCTCGGTGCTGCTGAAAACGCGCTGCTGGTCCTCTCCAATCACCAGGGCAAGAAAAACGAGGATTTTAACGCCATTGTGGCTGCCCTGCTCTACAACCTGGCTCTGGCTCACCACGATATGGGAGACAATAGCCGCGCAGCCAAGGAACTGACCAAGGCACAGCAACTACTCGAACGGCTCGCCAAGCGCAACGAGGCGCGCTTCTCGGCCCTGTTGCTCATGGCAGTTGAAGCATCGACCGAGGTCATCAAGTCCAAAACCAAACAGATGAATGTCCTCGCCCACTACCAGAGCACCAGCGAACTCTACTTGAGCGAACTGAACAGCGGCGATGCCACCGCAACGCGCACCGCCTTGTCCAACCTGGTGGACACCCTGGGAAAGGAAGGAGACATCATGCTGGAGATGGGCAACAGCCGCAACGCCGTCAAGTACTATACCAAAGCGCTGCGCTACCAAAAGAAATTGGGCGAAAAGATGGGACAACGCGAACTGGACCTGTCCATCGGGTTGGCCAAAGCACTGATGCGCCTTATCAACCGCCGTGCCGCTGCCGAACAACTCTTGCGGTCGCTGCTGCCACTGGCCCAGCGTCTCGACGCCACCGCCCAGGTGCATGAGATACAAGACTTGCTCAACAACAAGAATAAAAACGTGAACATTATGACACTGCTCAAGAGTATCTTTACAGCAGCCCTCATCATCGTGGGCACATTGGGCATGCAGGCCCAACTCATCGTGGGACACCGCGGCTCACAGTGGGGAGTTGAGAATACCCGCGCCGCCTTCATCAATGGTGCTCGCGCCGGGGCTTGGGGACTGGAATGCGATATCCGCGTCACCGCCGACGGCACCTTTGTCGTTAACCACGATTCCAGTTATAAGCGCCTGGGAGGGCCCGAGACAAATATTGCCGACATGACCACGGCCAACGTCCTCGCCACCCAACTTACACAACTACGCCACGGCATCACCTATGCCGGAACGCCCTGCACACTAGGCGAGTTCCTCGATATCTGTAAGGAGTATAATGTCGTGCCCGTCGTCGAAGTCAAGGTGTGCACCAACATACACAGCAACACCAAGGCCGAAAACGAGCCCGTGTTTGACGGCATTCCTGCTCTTATCAACCTGATTGACCAAAAAGGCCTCACTGACAAGGTGGTTATCATCTCGTTTATGCCCGGTGTTGTAGAATTCATCCACCGCCATTACCCTGACATCACCGTCCAGGTGCTTGCTGGCGACGAGGACGGTACCATTATGGAGTGGGTGGAATGGTGCAAGCAGTATAAAATGGATCTGGACGTCGTGCACACCATCGTCACCCAGGAGGCCGTTGACGCTATGCATGCAGCAGGGCTCAAAGTCAATGTGTGGACTGTGGACAAGGTCGAGGATTTTGAGCGTGTCAAGGCCATGGGCGTGGATTTCATCACCACCAATGCCCGCTTCCCCAATTTCTAAATCCCGCAGATTAGAGGTTAAGGAGGCAACATTCTATTATCTATCAACTTATTAAGAATCATGTCAACGCAACTCAATCAACAAGAGGGTGCTAGCGCCCTACATACATTACCACATGTCGAAGGCCTGACCGTGGGCATCGTGTGTGCCGAATGGAATGAGCACATCACCGGAGCCCTGCTCCAGGGAGCGCTCGACCTGTTTGCCCGCGAGGGTTACCCCCGTGAGAACATCACCGTAACACACGTGCCCGGCACCGTTGAACTGACCTATGGCGCCGCACGGATGGCCCGCAGTGGCCGCTATGACGCCATCATCATCATCGGATGTGTCATCCGTGGCGGGACACCGCACTTCGATTACGTCTGCGACAGTGTGACCCAAGGCTGTACCTACCTGAATGCCACACAGCAGGTGCCTGTCATCTTCTGTGTTTTGACGTGTGACGACCAGCAGCAGGCACTCGACCGCGCCGGGGGCAGCCTATGCAACAAGGGCACCGAAGCCGCCGAAGCTGCTATCAAGATGGCGCACTTCGCCCACAACAATTAAAGTTCGATAAAATTATGCCCTTGAGACGCAAGATTTTGCGTCTCTACTTGTCGAATTCTCATCAAAAAAGGCTTTAGGCTTCAGGTTCACACCTGTTCCTAAAGCCTAAAACCTATATCTTCAAGCCTTAAATCAACGGCCTTAAGCCCCGTAGAGCGAGCCGACTGCGCCTTCCTGGATTTGTTGCAAGATGGAGGGATCATTGATGATGCGGAAAGCCTGAATCAGTGTCCAAACCACACCCACAACAATCGTAATCAACATCCATTTCTTGGCCGATGCCGAGTCTTGGTTAGCACCAGTCGTATCACCCTTTATGAACTTGGACTTCACGCTGTTGGCCTTGAAAATCGCCAATACACCAGTAATCAAGCCGACGATGTTGAAGCAGCACAGCAACGAGGCTGCCGTGGCAAGAATCGACTCGGTGAGCCACGTTTTGGGCATCATCTGGTTGGTCGGCGTGTTAGTACTCGGGCCGTACTGTGGCGGTGCATAGGGCTGATTGGTCGTGCCCTGGCCATAGTGGGTACCATAAGGTACTGTGGGTTGTTGAGGCAACTGCGTGCCTCCGTCAAAGGGAGGCACCTGCGGCAATTGCGTGTCGCCCAACGGGGGTACAGGCGGCAGTTGGGTGTCGATGCCGCCGGGGTTGAAGGTCTGTCCCGACAGCAGAGCCATCAGCTCAGGCACCTGGCTGGCCGACGTCCAGTTGGCCATTCCCTCACACCACACCAGCGAATTCACTGTCAGCCCGTGCATCATCAGTTCACTGGGCTCAAACGGGCCGGCCTGTTGGCCGTTTTCTGCAATATAGTATTTCATCGTCTAATAAATGATAGATGGTTAATTCTTCAACATCTTGGTCACCGTGCCATCGGCATTGCGGGTAATGATGATACCCTTTGCCGACGTGATGTCGGTGATGCGTCGACCCTGCAAGTCATAGTGCTCAACAGCCTGAGCCTTGTCGGCTTGGAGAGTGGTCACACTTGAAGGCGGGTTGACGGGAACCAGTACACCATCATAGAAGTCTTGGATGTTCAGGTAGCCCGTTTTGTTGATACCCACGCCATAGGCTGAACTGGGATTGCTGTACACGCCAGTCGTCGGGTCATAGTCAAACGTCACCCGTGGCAGCACGGCACCGGTCCACTCGTCAAAGGCAATCATGAACATGGAATAAGAGCCTACATATTCCTCGGTGTACTTGCCCAGATACTGCGGCAGGTCTAATACGAGCTTGCCATCCTCCATGTGGGCTTTCACCCAAGCATCAGGCAAATAGTTCCACAAGCCCTGGATATAAATGTCGTCACCCCAGTGGCCGATACCCACATAGATCTGTTCCTCAATCTCATTAACACCATCATAGCTGGTGGTGTAGGTGTAGTAATACTCCTCGGTCGGCATCTCGTCGGGCACATCGACAAGGGCATCGGGATGCTTGCTCAACGTCATTCCCTGATAATAGTTGATATAATACAGGTCGTCCTTATCGGCGGTGATGTAGATGTAGTCAAAGGTCGTGTAGGTGTCCACCCCGTCAAAGGTCAGCACCATGTCCTTCTGCACCGTTGTTCCGTCGGTAGGATCAATTTCAGCACACTTGAAGTAGAGCAACTCCTCATAAGAGCCCAGCAGCTGAGTGTTGGGGAAGGTGATGGTGTTGCCATTGCGCGTTCCATGTATCCAAGCCTGGGGCAGATACTGGGAAAGTCCTTGAATCCATGCATCGTCTCCATCAAATCCCATCTTCACCATGGCGCTGTAGTTGTCCCACTCATAGCCGTCGTTGTTGGCGGTAGTCATATAATAGGTCTCGGTCACAAGGCCCTCGGGAGGCGTCTGGGGCACATCACTGATGGGGATATAGACCGACTCATAGTCGCCAGCCTGCAACCACTCGTAGTCCAAGTACTGGAATTGACTGCCAAAGGCGCGGTTCATCGTACCCAGGATTACATACTCGTTGGTAGACTCCATCGAGATGGAGCCATCGTCGTTGATGGCGTAGGTCAACTCATCAATCGACTCGTCATAGAAATAGGTGTGCTCATAATCGTCATAGACAAACACGCCGACCTGCACCGCCATTTCCAGCGATCTGGTATAGGCGATATACTGTCCCATGGGCACGGTGATAGTCTTGCCGTCCTCACTCAGGGTGCCCTCCACCCAGCCATAGTAGTAGGACCATGACACGGGATGCTGGATATAGACCTTGTTATCGGGGGCGAACACGATGCTCAACATACCTTCCTGCTCTTCAAATACAAGTTCGTAGGGGTATTCATCGGCATCGATTATAGTTTCTTTCTCAACCTCCCTGACGAGGCCACCGGTGCGACGATACAAGCGTAGTTCGCCTTCAGGCTGGTCATCGATGACCGTGGGAATAAAGGTTTCCTTCTCGACAATGGTATAATGGAAGACCATTTCAGAATTGGTGTTGCCCGTGGCCTCAATCATGATGCAGCCGGCGGGAACGGTGAGCGTGTAACTGCCCAGCTCTCCCAATGGGTATTCCATATAGGCCATGGCATTGCCGCCGATTTCGAGCAGGTTGCACAGGCGCACCTGGCCCGTCTCGTCGTTGACGAGAGTGGGATGAGCCTCCTCATCGACAACAACATCCTGCCCATAGGCAATGGTGAAGTTTTGCAACAGATATACCTCGCCCTCGGCAGGGTTGATGGTATAGTCGGGCATTTCACCCTCGGCAATGATGTAATTGAAATTGAGTTCACGCACCTCCTCGCCCAGTTCATTGACGATGAGGGCTCCAGCGGGGATTGTGAGCGTATAGCGAGCAGCTGCGGTGACAGCCTCGTCCAGTTCGACATTCACCGTCTTGCCAGTGGCTTGGAGTGAGCCCGAGAATGTCGTGCCCGTATTGACATTGGTCAGCGTGGCCGCACTGCCGTCGGCAATGCCATCCACGTCGGTCGGCAGAGTAATCGTGAAATGCTGCAGGCTCTCGACAGGACCCTCGGCGGGGTCAATGGTAATGGCATCATAAAACCAGCCTACAGGATTGCCAGTGATGGTGTAATTGAAACTCAACTCATGCACATCCTCGTCAAGGCTGTAGATAATGATGGCCCCAGCGGGTACCGTCAGGGTGTACTGGCCAGGGTCAGTGACCTCCTCGCTCAAATAGGCCAATACGTCAAAGCCCACACTAATCAGGTCGGCATGATAGGTCTTCTGGGTAGAGTTGTTGGTCAGCGTAGCACGGCCTTCAACTTCTCCCACATACTCTGGCAAAGATATGGTGAAATACTGCAGGCTCTCCAGTACGCCCTCGGCAGGGCTGATGGTAATCTGTTCATAGAACGACTCCATCGTGCCCGCAATGCTATAACGCAGCGTGAGCGGCAGCAGGCGCTGGCCGTTGACGGTAATTGACGTCGGGGGCAGGTTCAGGAAGTATTGTCCCGAAGCGGTGAAAGTCTCGTCAAAATCGATCACCACGCTCTTGCCGTCGTCACCGGCACGCATGTGACCTGCAACGGTAGCACCTCCGCCCTTGCGCAAGGTTGGAATGGAATCCTCATTGACCACCACAGGCATGTCTCCAAAGGTGATGGTGAAGTGCTGAAGGCTCTCGACGGGGCCCTCGGCGGGAATGCATTGCATCACCTCCATCGGGTCAGCCGCCTGGGCTATTGCCAACGGGCCGCAGCACAATGCCAGCAGCCAGAATAATAGTAGTCTTGAAATTAGTCTCATTGTTGTTTCTAGTAGTTAAATTATGATTATTTTGTCATTTTTGTGTCGAATGGCGCAAAATTACAGAATTTTGAAGAAAAAACCATCATGAAAGCTACAAAAAAATACAAAATCACCCTCAAGGGAAGCATTTCGTCACGACCAAGGGCCTCTGCTTTGTCAGCACGTGGTCTAACGCTAAGCCGCAAAGTTTTTTATGTGATAGCCTGCAAGGGCTCGCAAAAATACTGGTGCCAGCCCTAACTGTGCTGCCTTGTATGGAGAGAATGTGTATGAGGAAACTCAACTGTGAGCCTTCGGCTCCAGTTGTGCTTGATTGAAAAAAGATATTAACGACTTTTTGTCTTGAGACGATGTGACGAGGCTTACTTCTCGTCGGCAAAACGGTCGGGATACTCCAGCGGTATGCGAGGACGGCTCAACGCCCTTACAACAAGCCAAATGCCGAGCAAAATGAACGGTATGCTCAAGAGTTGTCCCTGGTCGATGCCATAGCTGGAACGCATAGCAATCTCCCACGGCTCCTGCACATTCTTGATGTACTCGATGAAGAAACGCGGCACAAAGATGCCCAACATGAACACGCCGAAAATCAATCCCTCGCGCTCCTGAGCACGCCAACGCCAATACATCAGGAAGCACACGGCGAAGGTCAACAGGTAGAACACGGCCTCATAAATCTGCGTCGGATGGCTCGGTGCCGAGAAAACGGGTTCGGCTCCCTGCATCCACTGGCCCACATTAGTTATGAAACGGAAACCCCAGGGCACAGCAGTCTCGCTGCCATAAATCTCGTGGTTCATGAGGTTACCGATGCGAATCAAAGCTGCGACAAATCCCACGGGCACCACCAGGCGGTCAAAGGTCCAAAGCATGGGTTTACGGGTCACATAGCGGCTATAGAGCCAAATGGCTATCATGATGCCTAACGTGCCGCCATGACTGGCCAAACCGCCCTCCCAAATCTTGGGAATCTCGCCCAAGTGCTGCGAGTAGTAGCCCCAGTCATAGAATAATACATGGCCCAGTCTGGCGCCTACAATGGTTGCCACCACCACATAGATGAACAGGCTGCCAACCCAACTCTCGCGAGCGCCCTCGTGGCGGAAAATGCAGTAAACAATCTCATAGCCCACCAAGAAACCGATGGCAAACATCAGGCCATACCACCGCACCGATATGTGTCCCAATGAGAACAGAATAGGACTTGCCGTCCAAGTGATAGAGTTGAGTATCATAGAGTTGTCGTAATAATCAGTGAATGTGACGGCAAAGATAGCAAGAATTTTCCAATCCTGTGAAAAAATAGTATCTTTGCAACCGTAATACAGACAGTGATATGGCAGAAAGCAATTTTATCGATTACGTGAAAATCCTGTGCCGCAGTGGTAAGGGAGGCAGAGGATCGGCCCACCTGCACCGTGCCAAGTATGTTCCCAAAGGCGGACCCGACGGCGGTGACGGCGGGCGTGGAGGCCACATCTTCCTGAAAGGGAACCGCAACCTGTGGACGCTTATCCACCTGAAGTACCAGCGCCACGTGTTTGCCACCGACGGGCAAGCCGGCAGCGAGAACCAGTGCACTGGTAAGGACGGCGAGGACCGCACCATCGAGGTGCCTTGCGGAACGGCAGTATATGACGCCGAAACGGGACAGTTCCTGTGTGACGTAACTCAGGACGGCCAAGTAGTGAGGTTGCTGCGCGGAGGCCGTGGCGGCCTTGGCAACCAGCACTTTAAAACGGCGACACGTCAGACGCCCCGCTTTGCCCAACCGGGTGAGCCAGGTATCGAGAAATCGGTCATTCTGGAACTGAAACTGCTTGCCGATGTAGGCCTTGTGGGTTTCCCCAACGCGGGCAAATCCACCTTGCTGAGTGTCATCAGTGCCGCTAAGCCCAAAATTGCCAACTACCCCTTCACGACCTTGGAACCCAATCTGGGCATCGTGTCCTATCGCGGCCAGCAATCCTTTGTCATGGCCGACATCCCCGGCATCATCGAGGGTGCCAGCGAGGGTCGCGGCCTGGGTCTGCGTTTCCTGCGCCACATCGAGCGCAACGCCGTGCTGCTGTTCATGGTGCCAGCCGACAGCGACGACATTCGCAAGGAATATGGCATCCTGTGCCATGAGCTGGAAACATTCAACCCCGACCTAGTGGAGAAACCCCGTGTCCTGGCCATCACCAAATGCGATATGCTTGACGATGAACTCATCGAACAGATGCGCCCCGAGTTGCCTGACGACATTCCTAGCGTCTTTATCTCGAGTGTGGCACAGATGGGCCTCACCGAACTGAAAGACCTGCTGTGGCGCACCATCAACGATGAGCGCAATCGCATCCCCGAGAGCCTGACACACCACGATTTGGACGAACGCCATCGTGAACAGGCCGAAGACAACTTCATCTTTGGCGCCGACGACATGGAGGACGAGGCCCCCGATGCAGGTGGCAAGATGGTGAATTCGGGCAGCCGAGAGTGGAGTGACGAATACTGGGAAAGCGACTACGAGGACGAGAACAAGGACTTCCAGGTCGTCAGTGATGATTAAGATGCTCGCTGCGCGAGCAGTTTAGGGCTTAGAGCTTAAGGGTTAGAGGCTTACTCGCGATTGAGCGCTAAGCGCTAATCATTAAAATAAAAATCGGACTTCAAAAAAGTCCGATTTTTATTATTACTTCCCTTCGTTGCTGAGCAGGAACCGCCGTTTGGGAGCTATGGCGACAAAGTCTTCGTGTGTCAATGCTGCGATGCGGTCCAGCATTGCACCCAGACGCTGGGCAATCTCATATTCTACAGGCTCGCTCTTGGGCACATCCTGCAGCAACTGCAGCACGCGCGGCTTTATGGCCGAGAACTCAAACACCATCGACGTGTTGAACCATGCATCGGCATGGCTGGCAAACGGCAAAATCCACATGTGCTCGCCTCGCAACACACCCGGCCACCATTGCAGTGTCTGCAAAGCGCTGGCACCACGGCTGTTAAAATCGCGGTAGATGCGACGCAACAAGCGGTTGTCATGTTCACCCAAGCCTGCTTTTTCGCCGTAATAAATGGTCACCTGTGCAGTGACAAAGAGTTTGAATTTCAATTCCTCATCGATGTCGGGCACCAGTTGGGGATTGAGGGCATGAAGACCCTCGAGGAAAAGCAAACTGTTGCTCTCGAGTTTGAGGGTATTGCCACGGTAGGTGCGCTCGCCCTTGACGTAATCATAGGTAGGCATCGACACCTGATCACCCGCCAGAAGGCTGGCCACGTCACGCCCCAACTGTTTCACATCCAAGCCATAGAACGACTCATAGTCAATATCGCCATTCATGTCCAGCGGGCGCTGATCAAGATTGAGAAAATAGTTATCGAGCGATACCACACAGGGTTGGATGCCATTGTCTCGCAACATGTGATTGAGAAAACGCGAAGTGGTCGTCTTGCCCGAGCATGACGGGCCGGCCACAAGCACCATGCGCAAGCCTTCCTGGCGGAAACGGCGCGTGATCTCGGTCGTGATGCGTTCCAGGCGCCGACTATGCTGGTACTCGTCCTCGGCAATCAGGTCGGGGGCATAACCGTTTGAGATAACATCGTTAAATAGCGATATACCATCCTGACCCTGAGACTCCATGCGCCGGACTGTTCCACAGAACTCTTCCAGCGTCATGTGCGGCTTGGTGGTTGGTTGCTCGATGTCGATTGCTTTATTCTCAATCATTTGTAATATCGTTTTTATTTGACTGTATTTGTTGAATAGTCTGTTTTTTATAAGCGCGGGCCCCATTGCGCAATCGCAATAGGGCCCACGTCAGTCGCTAGTAGTGAAAGGTGCTGCCTCCCAAAAATTCTCGCAGTAAGCTCATGCTGGGGATATCTTTCTCGTCCAGCGGCTCGAAATATTCCAAGAACTTGATCAAACGCGAAGCCTCAGCATACTCGGGCGTATTGGAAGGAACTTGCTGCAAAATGGGCAGCGCATGAGATTTCATCGCCGACAATTCAAACAGCAACGACGAATTGAACATGGCATCAGCATTCTCGCTGAATGGCATGATCCACTTGTTCTCACCGCGGCGCACGCTGGGCCATCGCTTGATGGTATCCAACGCACTGCTGCCACGATACTTGTTGTCACGCACGATGCGGCGCAACAAGCGGTTATCATAGGTACCTATCCAGTTGTGGTCATCGATGTTGAGTGTGGTCAACGCCGACACAAACAGGCGGAACTTTTGATTCTCGGGTATGTTGCGTGTGAGTTCGGGATTGAGGCCATGGATACCTTCCATGAGCAGGATGTCGCCATCCTCGAGTTTGAGCGTATTGCCCAAATATTCCCGCTCTCCCTTTTTGAAATTATAGGTGGGCATGGCCACTTCTTTGCCTGCCAGCAAATCGGTCACGTCCTTGTTGAACTGTTCCAGGTCAAGCGCATAGAGTGATTCGTAGTCATAGTCACCCTTCTCGTCACGTGGCGTGCGATCGCGATTGATGAAATAATTGTCCAACTCGATGACTTTAGGGACGATGTAGTTGGTCATCAACTGAATAGCCAACCGCTTGGAAGACGTGGTCTTTCCACTCGACGACGGTCCCGCAATGAGCACTACGCGCGCTCCACCCTGATGGTAACGACGCGTGATTTCGTCGGCAATCTGGATGAAATATTTGTTGTGCAGAGCTTCCACAACATTGATGAGCAGTGGGGCATAACCTGCCTTGATGGCACGGTTAAGCTCGCCAACGTCGCCCACGCGAATGATCTTGTTGAACTTAATATGGTCGGTAAATGCCTGGAACAACTTGGGTTGCGGCTCCCAGCGAGCAACTTGCGTGATATTCTCGCGGTCGGGTCCCAGCAGGAGCATCCCGTCCTCATAGGGGATGAGATCAAACACCTTGAGCATTCCCGTCGAGGGCACCAAGGGGCCATAGAAACTGTCGATGATATCATCAAGCTTATAATAAATGGTGTAGAGCTGATTGACGGTTTCGAGCAGTCGGACCTTGTCCTTGAGTCCTTGCTTGCGGAACATCTCGATGACATCGGTCGTCAAGCGCTCACGGCGCTTGAAGGGCATATCGGCCTCGATGATCTCGGTCATGCGCTGTTTGAGCTTGCCAATCACCTCGGGGGAGAGGAAATCTTCCTCATGCTTGATTTGGCAATAATGACCGTTGCTGATGCTGTGCTGGATGCACAGGCGCTTGCCGGGATACAGATCATTGAGCGCTTTGTAAAGCACCATGCACAACGAGCGAGTGTAAACCCTGTAACCAGCATTGGAAATGATGTCTATGAACTCGATGTGCTTAGGAGAAAATACCGGGTAATGCAGGTCCTCGACCTTGTTATTGACGAGCACACACACAGCCTCACCCGCAAGGCCAAGACGGCCCTTAATGGTGTCATAGAGTTCGATCAGCGAATCGCCTCCGTCAATTTTCAGATACTCATTTGTGTTCTTGCAGAACACCTTGAGTTCATCGTAAGATTTCATAACAAGTACTCTGCCTACGGGTTTATGAGTTGCAAAAGTAGTAAAATTTCCCGAAAAACAGTGAGGTTTTGGCGATAAACATTAAATAAAACGGTAAAAAAGTCGATTTTTCGGGTATATTGGTGACAGATATGAATTGATTTATCTACCTTTGGACCAAAACTTAAACCCATTATTCTAACTGACGATGAACTTAAAAATATTTGTTATGGCAATGATGATTGTTGGTGCAATGTGCAGCTGCACAGCACAGGAGAATGAAGCAGGTTGTGACGTGTTCAAGACCCAAGACGGCACAACAGTGAAAATGTATTGCATCAAGCACGGCAGCTTGAGGATGCAGGTGGGCGACAAGTGGGTCTATGTGGATCCCGTGACAAAGGCGGTGAAACCCGAGACCGACTACTCCTCCCTACCCAAAGCCGATTACATCCTGGTGACGCACGAGCACTTTGACCACCTGGACTCGGTAGCCATCAATCAGTTGAGCAAAGAGGGCACCATGCTCATCACTAATGCGCGCTGCCACGAAATCCTGGGCGGCAAGGGTGATGTGATGGCCAACGGCGACTCGCGCACGCTGACCGAGGGCTGGACCGTGGATGCCGTTCCGGCTTACAACAATTCGCCCGAGAAACTGCAGTTCCATCCCAAGGGCCGTGACAACGGCTTTGTGATTACCGTCGAGGGCATGCGCATCTACCTGGCCGGCGACACCGAGGACATCCCCGAGATGGCCAATATCAAGGACATCGACGTGGCCTTCCTGCCCTGCAACTTGCCCTACACGATGACGCCCACGCAGTGTGCCCACGCCGCCACGATGATCAAGCC
>JAEEGF011447121.1_pt1 | contig 23511 bp, 11 predicted proteins | sample 9134171 | NCBI WGS metagenome assembly JAEEGF01 (sample SAMN16246542, study PRJNA631951) | gut metagenome | biome: gut microbiome; feature: rumen; material: AP-attached | host: Bos | place: Iran: Karaj | collected 2018-10
TGACGGAAGCATCAATGTCAATTGATACAACTCCCAACCCTATGGGGCTCCCTCCTGTTACTAAGCAGTGAGGGGGCTTTTTTATCGCGCTTACTCGCTGCTTTATATCACCTTCGGCGCGACAGCAAAGGGGGGGCAATGATGTTTGCATCAATTGCCGAACGTGAGTAGTTTCGCAGCCTCTGGCTGTAAAGGTACAAATTTATTTCCAATTATGATGCACTCGTTCTAATCTTTTTGAATATATTAAGGCTGAGTGTTGGTAGAATGAAAAAATCTTTGTAACTCTGGCTTCGCTGAAGTTACTTAGCACTCAGAAATGCTCAAATATATTTGGCATTTCCTTCATTTTTTCGTATCTTTGCAAAGAAATTATGACAGCACTAAATAAATATCATTTTAAAGTAGGATGGTCGAAGGCTCTACAGCGAATGTGGAGCCAGGGAATTGCTGTGCCTGATGACCAGGAAAAGGGCCGACGAGCTGAGAAAGGATGGGATTCGGGTGGACCTTATTGCTCCTGTCGAAAGGGTGAGTGGCTTGTCGCGTGGCAAAGCCCAAAGGAGTAAGGCACGCAGTGAATTCACGCTGCATGATTTCCGCCAGATGTCAGAAGCACTTCTAGAGTCCGGTGGCAAGATCCAGACGGTTGACAATACCAGTCTGCGGGCAGAAATGGAGCAGATGTACTGGGGTGTTGTTGAGATAGCGCGGAATATGGAACGGCTTTTAAAGTCTCTACCTGATGAAGACAAGGGAGGCCCAGCGAGACTCTTCCGTGATTTCGTGGACGAGGGAAAGTTGGCTAAGGCTTTTCTTGAAATCTGCCTGAACTTTTACGGCATTGACAACAAGGCAGAGCTGAAGGGCAACGACAAAGACCGTATGACGTTGATAGCCTACCTATTTATATTAGTAGAACATGAGGGTTTGGGCAGCAGTATCTTCAGTGAGAAGGGCGTCACGCCGTTCTACAGGTTTGTCAAAGAGCATGTCATGTCAAATGTGAATGCCACTTCACGTACGCTTCACAACCGCTTGAGAGGAAATATGGCGACTTTCAGGAAGCGACTGAAGGATGAACCGCACGACAGCAAGTTCCAGAGCACCTACTGGCAGAGCAGCTTATATCTGCAGAACTTCCTCAAGGTGCGTGAAATTTTCCACGCGACCGGTTATTATAAAGAGCTGGAACCCCTATTGAAAAAGGCCTTCTGAAATAAGTTTTTTCCACGACAATCTACTTTTTCATTTCCCCTTTCGGAGTGAGGGAAATGTCCTACCTTTGCAGTGTCCAATCAGATGAAATACTCGGTTGGATGCTGCAAAAAGCTTTGTGCTGGGCAGCAAGTGATAATTCTTTTATTGTTGTTCTTAAAACTTTATTTATTATGGCAAAAATGATCACTAAAAAGTACCAGAACAAGAACACCAAGAGTCCTTGTTACAACAAATGGTACGGACGTTTCATCTACACTGAGACGTTAACATGGGAAGAGTTTATCTATCTCATCTGCAAGCGCCCATCTCCTTTCGGACGTGAAACCTTCTTGGGTGTCTTGGCTATTCTCTGCGATTGTCTCGTGGACGTGTTACTGGATTCCAAGCGTGTTCAGTTCTCTGATCTCGGCACTTTCTATCTCACTGCTGAGAGCGAGGGTGAAGCAGACAAGGAAGAGTACACTGCTGACGATGTAAAAAAGGTGCATCTCCGTTTCCTTCCTAACATGAAACGTACTTATCGCCTTGATTCAAAGACACTTCGCAACAAGGCTTCACTTATTGATCTTGATGTGTTAAATGGCATCAAGAAAGACGACAACTCTGACGATGCCAACAATGGCTAACGGCAACGGTCAGCAACTCTATTAATAAAAAAAACGAGACTAACATTTGGAAGTCTCGTTTTTTTTGTTTATCTTTGCCGTCAGAACACTATTATACTCATCAAAAACCCAAAGACTATGAAACAGATTTTACTCGTGATGATGATGCTTTGCAGCCTGACAGCCAGTGCACAAAGCCGCGTGAAGAACATGTATGCCGACAGCCAGTCGCTGAATATGGCACAGTTGGAGAACACCGACCAGACCGTACGTCTGCACCGCTACCTCTTTGCAGGCTACAACACCCTCTGCCTGCCCATGTCCCTGAGCAGCCAGCAGCTCTCACAGGCTGCCCGTGACCTGCGCGTTGAGCGCTTCGCAGGCATCCGACAGCAGGGCAGCACTCTCTGCCTCTACTTTGTCGACTGCACCGGCGAGGGCATCGAGGCCGGCGTTCCCTACCTCATCTTCTCGCCCACCCGCCAGTACCTGCGTGTCAACAATACCGATGCCGAGCGTATCGACAGCAATCTGAAGACCCTCCGCGTCAACGACGGACAGGGTAACCAGGTTGCCTTCTCCAGCAACTGGACCGTACTGCAGAAGGACGACCACTACGGCATCCCTGCCAAGCAGAATGTCGAGATCCTGGAGAGCGTACTCATCCGCACCACCTCTGACATGTCGCTGCTGCCCACCCGTTGCAGCTTCAGCTGGGAACAGCAGGCAGCCGGTGCCGAGCGTCTCGAAATCATGCACGTCTCTGCCAACGAGGCCACAGCCATTGAGAACCTTACCACAGCCCGCTCCGAAGGCGAGGGTGTTGTGTACGACCTCCAGGGCCGTCGTCTCACCGACAACAATCACCGTGGTGTTGTCATCCAGAATGGCAAGAAGCTCTTCAGCAAATAAACTCGATTTTTTCAAGAAAATTACATAAAAAAGGCATCCAGCCGCCATTGTAGCAGCTGGATGCCTTACTTTAAAAGGTATTCAACCTATGGCAGGGTTAAGGTAAAACCATTCAATTTTTTCTAGGGACAAGCCCTTTACAAAATCAGCAGAAGGCTGTCACAACAGGGAAGGAGATCGAATGTTAATAAACGTGGTGGAATGAAGTAAACACTTAAAATTTTTGGAATTACAAAAAAAAAGGCGTACCTTTGCAGGCGTGAAAATGACGAAGCGGCATATCAGTGCATGGTTGCTATTGGCAGTTTTCGTGCCAATGCTTCTGTTGTCGTCATTGCACATTCACAGCTACGAACAAACGGCTGACGACCAGTGTACGGAGTGCGTCCACCACCATTGCGGGGGCCACATCGGACAGCAGACACTATCGCTGGACGACTGTCTGCTGTGTCAGTTTCTGACCCTGCCGATGGCTGTTGCCGCCTGTATCGTAGCCGTTACCTTATTTAATAACCACTACAAATTAACTAACGCCCGAAGCCACAACCGCATTTGCAAGAAGGTCTTGGGAGTTGCCGTCACCCGTGGTCCGCCAGTTTACCTGAAAGATTAAAGATTAAAAATTAAAGATTAAAAATTAAAGGTAAACAAAAAAAACAGAATGAAAACAAAACACATCATTCTGCCATTGCTGTGTGTATGCACCACAATGGCAGCTCAGGATAATATAGAACAGCATCACCACCAGGAGGACTCGACGGACGTGTTTTTCCGTCACCTGAAGCTGAACGAGCTGGTGGTAACGGGTGTCACAGGTGACACGAAACTGAAGAATGCCACGGCACCCATCAGCATTGTCCGTCCGCAGGAACTGCGGTCGACAGCATCGACAAATGTCATTGACGCCATCGCCAAACTGCCTGGTATTGCCCAGCTGACGACGGGTGGTAGCATCTCGAAGCCCATCATCCGCGGACTGGGATACAACCGCGTGGTGGTGATGAGCGAAGGTGTACGCCAGGAAGGTCAGCAGTGGGGCGACGAGCACGGCGTAGAGGTAGACGGCGGAGCCGTGAACTCGATAGAGATTCTGAAGGGACCCGCCTCGCTGATGTACGGCTCGGACGCCATGGCCGGCGTTGTCATCCTGCACAGTGCCCCAACACCTGCCGAGGGTACCATGCAGGCTAACGTGAGCACGGAATACCAGACGAACAACGGTCTGTTCGGCTATTCGCTGTCGATGGCCGGCAACGAGCAGGGCTTTGTGTGGGACGGCCGTTTCAGCCAGAAGCTGGCACACGCCTATAAGAATAAGTATGACGGCTACGTGCCCGGTTCACAATTCCGGGAGCTGGCAGGCCGTCTGCGACTGGGTCTGCAGAAGCAGTGGGGCCACTCGTGGCTGACGGGAACGGTGTTCCACCAGACGCCGAGCATCATTGAGGGCGAGCGCGACGCGGAAACAGGCGAATTAGTGTTCTCTTCGGTTTCCCCGAAGAGCTACTCGAAGTCCCTCCCCTTCCAACAGGTGAAGCACTACAAGCTGGTATGGGACAACAGCGTGAACCTCTCGTCGGGCTGGCTGAAGGCCATCGTGGGCTACCAGCAGAACCGTCGCCAGGAGTATGAGGAGAGCATGGACGAATACGAGGCCTACTTCAAGCTGCACACACTGACCTACGACGTGCGCTATCTGACGCACGAATGGGACGGCTGGAAGCTGTCGGCAGGCATTGGCGGCATGTACCAACATTCGCTGAACGAGGGCGAAGAGGCGCTGATTCCCGAATACCGTCTGCTGGACGTCGGCGTCTATGCCACAGCCAGCAAGACGCTGAACCGCTGGACGCTGAACGGTGGTCTGCGCCTGGACCACCGCCATCTGCACAGCTACGAGATGCCCTACGGTGACAACGAAGAAGAAGCCATACCGGCCGGTGCCCTGCGCTTCACGGACATGAAGCGTAACTTCAACGGTGTGACAGGCAGCGTAGGTGCTGTGTGGAACGTCAACGACCACCTGAACATTCGTCTGAACGTAGCCCGTGGCTTCCGTGCCCCGAACCTGAGCGAGCTGGCCTCGAACGGTGTCCACGAGGGTTCGCAGCGCTACGAAATCGGCAACCGCGACCTGAAGGCGGAATACAGTCTGCAGGGCGACCTGGGTCTCGACTTCACGTCACGCTACGTGTCGGCACAGTTGGCACTGTTTGCCAACCGCATCGACAACTATATTTTTATGCATAGGATGAATGTGATTAATACGCATGATGGGGCGAATGGGCATGATGGATGGTTTTGCGGTGTCGGACGTGAGTACATGCTGACCTACGCCTACACACAGGGCGACGCCCGTCTGCTGGGCTTCGAGGCCGGTGTGGACATCCACCCCATCCACTCGGTACATCTGGCCAACACCTTCTCGTACGTCGATGCCCAGCAGCTGGACCAGACCAACGAGCGCATGAAATACCTGCCCTTCACCCCTGCTCCGCGCTGGACATCGGAAGTGAAATGGGAGCTGATGCACCACTCGCACCCGACAATGGGTCATCACACGCACCATACGCCCATCACCTCTTGGCTAGCGGTGAACAACACCTACGTGTCGGCAGGCATCGAGTGCTACCTGAAGCAGAGCCACATCTACAGCGCCGACGGCACTGAGACGCCGACACCGAGCTATACGCTGCTGAACATGTCGGCAGGCACCGATATCCTGTTTAAGCACAAGAAGGTGGCCGAGGTGTACATCACAGCTAACAACCTGCTGAACCGTGCCTACCAGAACCACCTGAGCCGTCTGAAGTACACTGACGTGAACATGGTCACTGGCCGTCAGGGTGTCTACAACATGGGACGCAACGTGACGTTCAAGGTCGTGGTGCCGATAATGAAATGAAAGAAATGAATGAAATGAAAGAAATGAAAGATTAAAGATTAAAGAGAGAAAAGCTAATGAAAATTTGGCTTTTCTCTTTTTTTTTCGTACTTTTGCAACCATTATAACAATAAACATAAAACATGGACATTACTGAAAGATTCCTGAACTACACCAAGTTCGATACACAGTCGGCTGAAGACAGCCAGACCGTGCCAAGTACATCAAAACAACTGATTTTTGCCGAATACCTGAAGAAAGAGCTGGAGAGCATCGGCCTCGACGACATAGAGCTGGACGACAAAGGCTACCTCTACGCCACGCTGAAGTCGAACATCAAGGAGCAGGTGCCCACCATCGGCTTCATCTCCCATTACGATACCAGTCCCGACTGCTCGGGAGCCGACATCAAGCCCCAGATTGTCAAGAACTACGACGGCTCGGACATCCTGCTGAGCGAGGGCATCGTCAGTTCACCGAAGAAGTTCCCTGAGCTGTTGCAGCATGTAGGTGAAGACCTCATCGTCACCGACGGCACAACGCTGCTGGGTGCTGACGATAAAGCCGGCATTGCCGAAATTGTGCAGGCGATGGTGTATCTGCAGGAGCATAAGGACATCAAGCACGGCAAGATTCGCGTGGCTTTCAATCCCGATGAAGAGATCGGCATGGGTGCCCATCACTTCGACGTCGAGAAGTTCGGCTGCGAGTGGGCGTACACGATGGATGGTGGTGACGTCGGTGAGTTGGAATTCGAGAACTTCAATGCTGCCTCGGCCAAGATTACCATCAAGGGCGTCAGCGTTCATCCTGGCTATGCGAAGGGTAAGATGGTGAACGCCAACGCTTTGGCAGCCGAGTTTGCCAAGATGCTGCCTGAGGACGAGACGCCTGAGACCACCGAGGGCTATCAGGGCTTCTACCATCTGTTAGGCATCACGTCGAACATCGAGCAGGCCAAGCTGAGCTACATCATCCGCGACCACGACCGCGACACCTTCGAGGACCGTAAGCGCTTCGTCCAGAAGTGTGCCGAGCAGATGAACCAGAAGTACGGCGAGGGTACGGTGGCATGTGTGGTCAGCGACCAATACTATAACATGAAGGAGAAGATAGACCCTCAGATGCACGTCATCGACCTGGTTCTTAAAGCCATGCAGGAGACGGGTGTTGCCCCGAAGGTACGCCCCATTCGCGGTGGCACGGACGGTGCCCAGCTGTCGTTCAAGGGTCTGCCCTGCCCCAACATCTTCGCCGGAGGCATCAATTTCCACGGCCCCTTCGAGTTTGTCCCCATCCAGTCGATGGAGAAGGCCATGCAGGTCATCGTGAAGATCTGTGAGCTGACAGCAGGGTATAACGATTGATAGATTTAAGAAGTGAAGAATAACGTCGTTCTGAACATCATTATCGCGGCAGTTATCCTGGAGGTAATTTCTGCCCTGCAGTTCTGCAGCACCCAGCGCTTGCTGGCTGACGAACTGGAGATACGTGCAGAAAGTGAGCTGACCATGAAAGCCATTATTGTGAAGAGCGCGTTGAACCTTTCTGAAAACTCGCTGTGGGGACACCTGTGGGACATGGAGCATCACATTGACACCTCCGACTCGCTGAATAGCGTCATGGAGAACGTGCTCCAGTCCCATCCGAACCTGACAGGTTGCTGGGTGGCCTTCGTGCCGAACTTCTACCCCAACAAGGGGCGGTTGTATGAGCCCTACGCCTATTGGAACGAAGGGCATATCGAGAAGTTTGTGATTGGCGAGACCCACGACTACTCTGAGTCCGTCTATTTCAAGCGTGTTATCTCGACAGACAACGCCATCTGGGTTGGTCCTTACGTTGACCCCATCAGCAGCAAGAGGATGGTAAGCTATGCCATGCCCATCCACGACAAGAAAAAGAACGTCATAGCCGTGTTTGGTCTTGACGTATCGACAAAGATGCTGGGCGACACGCTGAACTACAGACAAATCTACGAATCATCGTTCGACGTGCTGCTGACGGAGGAAGGCCAGTTCATTGCCGGTCCCAAACCGGAACACGTCAATCCCGGTACCGTGGACTATATCGTCAACATCATCAATGACAGCACTATTGCCAAGCGCGACAGCAAGAACGGCCGGTGCAAGATAGCCACGTTCCGCGATCCTGCCGACAACGACAAGGGCTACGTCTATTACGCCTCGTTCAAGGACAAGCCCGACTGGCAGATTGCCGTGGTATGCTATGACGATGAAGTGTTCGGACCATTAAGGGAGATGTACCGTACCATCCTGCTGACCAATCTGGCAGCCATCATCGTCTTGGGATTCATCATCGGCTACTTCATCAAGAACAACAAAAAACTGCAGAACACCAAGAGAGCGAAGGAGCGCATCGACAGCGAGCTGCGCATAGCCAGCGGCATCCAGATGCAGATGTTGCCCAAGCAGATGCGTGACAATGAGCGCGCCGACATTGACATCTACGGCATGCTGCTCCCTGCCAAAGAGGTTGGTGGCGACCTCTTCGACTACTTCATCCGCGACGAGAAGCTGTTCTTCTGCATCGGCGACGTCAGTGGCAAGGGTGTTCCTGCCGCCATGCTGATGGCTGCGACACACTCCCGGTTCCGCGCCTGCTCCAGCAACCAGCGCAATCCGGCACTCATCATGAAGGCCCTCAACGAGATGTCGTGCGAAGGCAACGATGCCACCATGTTCGCCACGCTGTTCATCGGCATCCTCGACCTGCCGACAGGCCACCTCTGCTATTGCAATGCAGGCCACGATGCGCCGATCATCGCAGGCAAAGAGCCTTTGTCCGTAAAGTCCAACCTGCCCATCGGCATCTTCGGCGACACCACTTTCGAGAAGCAAGACACCATGCTGGAAAGCGGTGCCATGCTCTTCCTCTATACCGACGGACTCACGGAGGCGAAGAACAAGCAGCACCTGATGTTTGGCGAGGAGCGTATGACGAGTCTGCTGAACAATGCCGCCGACCTGTCGCCCCGCCAACTGCTGGACGCGATGACCCGTGAGATACAGCTGTTTGCCGACGGCACTGAACAGAGCGACGACCTGACGATGCTGGCCATCCGCTATACGCCCAAGCAGTTTGAAAGCACTTTCTCGGAAGAACTGACGTTGAAGAACGACATTCACGAAGTGGCACGCTTCAGCGCTTTCATGAAAGTGACAGCCGCGAAGCTTGGCTTAGAGACATCGCTGGCACGCCAGTTGCGTCTGGCCGTCGAAGAGTCGGTAGTCAATGTCATCAGCTACGCTTACCCCGAAGGCGTTGAAGGCTACGTCACCATATCGTTCCTGTCCGACGGCCAGACGCTCAGGATTCAGATCATTGACGCCGGTGTGCCCTTCGACCCGACGATGAAGGAAAAGGCCGACACCACGCTGTCGGCTGAGGAGCGCCAGGTGGGCGGACTGGGCATCTTCTTGGTTCGTGAGATGATGGACACCATCAACTACGAGCGAAAGGACGACAAGAATATTCTGACACTGACGAAGAAGATTAAAGATGAAAAATGAAAAATTAAAAGTTAAAAGTTAAGAGTTATGAACACGAAAATTGAAGAAATGGACGGCAAATATGTTGTCACATTAGAAGGAGAAATGGACACCCTGGCAGCTACAGAAGCTGAGGAAGTGCTGAAACCACTGTATAAGAGCGACGGCAAGGAGGTCATCATCGAATGTAAGGACCTGGAGTATATTGCCTCCAGCGGACTGCGCATCCTGCTCAACATCCTGAAAGGTTCCAAGGCAACAGGCAGCCGTGTCGTTATGCGCAATGTTAACAGCGACATCAAGAACGTCTTCAAGATGACCGGTCTGCTCGGCATCTTCGATTTCGAGAACTAAGCAAGGCAAGACCGGCAACGACCCTACCATGACAGAGGAAAGAAACAGCTATCTGGTATCAAAGGCCTTAAAGACCTTTATGTTCGCATCGATACTGGCTGCACTGGCCGGCCAGTTAGCGACCACGACAGACGCTATCGTAGTCAGTCATCTGATAGGTCCTGACGCCATCTCGGCTGTCAACCTGGTGATGCCCGTACTGACGTTGTGTACCTGTCTGGCATTCCTGTTTGGCGTCGGCGGCTCTGTCGTAGCAGCCAAGGCCATGGGACGTCGCGACACCGTGACGGCCAACCGTGTGTTTACAGCCTCCATCGCAGCCACACTCTTCATTGGCATTCTGCTGTCGCTTGCCGGCTTCTTCCTGTCAGAGGACATCACCGGTTTCATCTGTCCTGTGGACAGCCGTATCTATCCGCTGGCCCTGAGTTTTCTGCGCACCATCATCGTTGGCATATCCTTCTCGCTGGTAGGGTTTACGCTCCAGACGTTTGTAAAGACTGACGGCAACCCGCGTCTGGTCTCGATGGCTGTCATATCCAGTTCGCTGTTGAACTTCGTGTTCGACATCGTTTTCATCCAATTCTTCCACATGGGCATTGCCGGTTCGGCATGGGCCACCATCGTGAGTTACGTGGTGGGCATGACGGTCTGTCTGCTGCACTTTCGCCAACCGCACCATTCACTCCGTCTCGACTGGTCGTTGTTCTTTGGCGACGCGTCAGTTGTCAAGGTCCTGTGGTCAATCGTCAAAGAAGGATTCCCCATGTGCATCAACAGCCTCCTGCTGGGACTGTGCATCTACGGATTCAACAGCATCGTACTCCATGCCTTGGGCGCCGACGGCATGTACATCTGGTCGGTATGCCTGCAACTGTTCATGATCACCCAGATGGTATTGTCGGGCATCGGCAGCAGCATCTTCTCCATCGGCGGACTGCTGGCAGGCGAGCGTGACATGCCGGGACTGGCCATCCTCTTCCGTCGCGTCATGACCTACGTCAGCAGCATCCTACTCGTCGTCATGGCCTTTGTCATGATGATGCCGACGGCCTTTGGGCGACTGTTTGGCAGCAGTGCCATCGATGTGGGCACCGACCTCAACACGGCCCTCATCATCTTCTCGCTGATGCTCATCCCCTACGCCTTCGTAGCCAACCTTCGCGTACTCTACCAGATCATCGGCTATCGTTTTATGAGTGTGGCACTCAGCATAGCACAGCTGGTAGTGATGGTGCTCTTCACCTGGGCCATTGCCATGGTCAGTCCGAAGGAACTATGGTGGGGCTTCCCCGTTTCGTCCGTCGTGCTGCTCGCCGTCGTGCTCCTGATATCGTGGCATAAGCACCGCCGACAGCCTGCTACGGCTCCGGTGACACTCATTCCCGACAACACAGAGGGACAGGTCCTGAATTTCTCCGTCCGACTGACCATCGACGAGGCTGGCCGCGCCCAGAAGGACATCGTTGCCTTCCTGAAGGCGTGCAGCGTAGACAGTACCACGCAGTACAATGTCCGTCTCTGTTGTGAAGAGCTGCTGTTCAACATCGTCAACCACGCTGTAAAGAAACACCCCGAAAAGCATTTCATCGACATCCACATCCGCTGCACAGAGCCCGTCATCACCGTACTGCTGAAGGACGACGGACGCCCCTTCAACCCTGTACTGAAAGAAACGCCTGAAGGCCTTGAGCATCTGGGTCTGAAACTGGTCAACGCCTGCCACACCCCGACAACCATCACCTATAAATATATGTACAACCAGAACATGGTTTACATGCTATTCAAACGAAACCAATAACGAAAAAGACATGATAACCAACGAGTATCTTCAACCACTATGGCAAGCCTTTGAGCGCTATGCAGATCTACCCGCCGTCGTTGACAAAGACGGACGCGTGACCACCTATCGTGAACTGGGACAACTGACACGCCACATTGCCTGCGGCCTGGTCAGGAGACAATTGCCAGACCACAGCTTCATCCCCATCCTGCTCCCCACCTCTATGGAGTACATCGCAGCAGAGATGGGTGTGTGGATGGCCGGCCATGCCGTGGTACCTATGGGCACCACATTTCCTGAAGGGCGTATCGAATACATCAAAGAACACTGCGAGGCACCGTTGGTCATCGACGAACAGATGCTCAGGGAGATTAAAGATGAAAGATTAAAGATGAAAGATGAAGAAAATGAAATCTCCAGTCTTGACGACAACGCCCTCCTCATCTACACCAGCGGTTCCACCGGCGAGCCCAAGGGCATCCTGCACACCTTCGACAGCCTGTACTACCACGCCCACAAGGGATTGGACGAGGACCATACCGATATGGTATGGGGCACCTCGGCACCCTTCTACTTCGTGGCTGGCATGTCGAACTTTCCCGTGCTGAAGGGAGGCGGACAGCTGCATTTCTATACCGGCGACGTGCTCTTCGACGTCAAGAAGCTGGAAGACTATATCGAGCAACACGGCATCACCCACACCTTCATCAGTCCTGCCGTGCTGGCCAACTTCCACAACCGCTCGGCATCGCTGAAGGTGGTATATACCGGCAGCGAGAAAGTCGTGAACCAGTGTTCGCGCGACGGCTACGTCCTGCTGAACAACTACGGCATGACAGAGACCATGGGTACCGTCTTTGTCTACAAGGTCGACAAGCCCTACGAGACGACACCCGTGGGGCGTCCCGCCCCAGGTTCGCCGACGGAATGGATGCTGCTGGGCGACGACGGCAAACCGGTAGCCGAGGGTGAAGACGGCGAACTGGTGGTGAAAGGACATTTCTGCAAGGGCTACTATAAAGACCCGGAGCGCACCGCCCAACTTTATCACGACGGCTGGCTACACACCAACGACATCATGCGTCAGCTGCCCGACGGCAATATGGTCTACGTGAACCGTAAGGACTGGATGGTCAAGATCAACGGCCAGCGCGTAGAGCCCGGCGAGGTGGAGAACGCCATCAAACGCATCGAAGGCGTCAGGCAGGCCATTGTCAAGGGTTTCGACGGAAAGACCGGCAGTCAGTATCTGTGTGGCTACTACACAGCCGGCGACGGCTCTGCCATCACCCCGGAACAAGTCCACGACACGCTGGCTGCACAGCTGCCACCCTATATGGTCCCCCTACACATCGTGAAGGTCGACGAGTTCTCGCTCCTGCCCAATGGCAAGGTAAACCGCAAGGCGCTGCTGCCTCCCGACACCTCCGAGCTGCAAAGCAACTATGTGGCACCCACCAACGACGTGGAGCGTGCTCTTTGCGATGCCTTTGCAGAGGTCTTCGGCATGGAACAGGCAGGTATCGACGACGACTTCTTCATGCTCGGCGGCGACAGCGTCAAGGTGATGCGGCTGCAACAGACCTGCGAAAGCCTGAACCTAACCTCGAAGATGGTGTATAAGGGCAAGACGCCCCGCCATATTGCCGAGCTCTGTGCTGCCACTTTTAACTTTGATCTGTTAACTCTTAACTACCCCGTCCCCCTGTCGCAGACCCAGATGGGTATCTATGCCGAGAGCATGGCACGTCAGGGAGAGGCAGCCTACAACAACCCCATCCTGCTGCAGATAGACACCACTATCGACGAACAGCGTCTGGCCAAAGCCATCGAACACGTGGTAGAAGCCCATTCATTCATCAAGACACATATCGGGGAGGATGCAGAGGGGAACCCCGTCATGACGCCAGACGACACGCCCTATCAGCAGACCATCGAACAGATGAGCGAAGCAGAACTGGAGGCACTGAAGCCCCAGCTCATACAACCCTTCAACCTCAGGCAAGACCAACTATTCCGCATCCGAATCATCCGGACAGACCAGAACCTGTATCTCTTCTCCGACTTCCATCACATCATATACGACGGAACCTCCATGCGCATCTTCATGAACGATGTCGACAAGGCCTACGCAGGAGAAGCCCCCGAACCAGAGCGATGGACAGGCTATCATGTGGCGCAGGAGGAAGCTGCACTGCGACAGACTGACAGCTACACAGAGGCCAAGGCCTGGTACGAAGAGACCTTTGGAGCCCTCGACCTTGACAGCAAACCCATTCCTGATGTTCCCGAAGGACAACCCGTTGCATTCGCCACTCAGGATCTCCCGTTAGGTGTCAGCACACAAGCCATCAACAACTACTGTCGCCGCCAGGGCATCACTGCCAACATCCTGACCCTTGCCGCATTCGGGAAGATGCTGGGAGCCTACAGCAATCTGCATGAAGCACTCTTCGCCACCATTTATAACGGGCGCAGCAGCGTACGCACCATTCGAACCATCGACATGATGGTAAAGACACTGCCCGTCTATTGCCGTTGGACAGAGGACATGCGCATCAGCGACTTCCTGCAGGCTGTGAAACAACAGCTATTGGGAGCGATGAACAACGACATCTACTCCTTTGCAGAGCTGGCCACCGTCACAGGCATCAACAGCGATGTGCTCTTTGCCTATCAGGGCGACTATCTGACACTGGGCACCGTCTGCGGACACCCCTACCATGTCATCCCCTTAGAAAAGAACGCTACAGGCAGTTCTCTCAACGTTCAGGTCTTCAACACGCCCGACGGACCATCCATCCATGTTGAATATCAGCAGAACCAGTATTCCGACGCCTTCGTCAGCGAACTGATGCAGTGTTACGCCAATATCGTTCGTGCCATGCTGACCGTTGAACGCATGTCGGAGATAGAACTGGTCAGCAAAGCTCAACTTGACGTACTGAACAGTTTCAACCAGACAGAACAGCCCTACGACACCACACAAACCGTCGTCAGCCTATTCAAGAAGGCTGCCGACCGGTATCCAGACAACACGGCCATCATCTACCAGGACGTGACGATGACCTATCGCGAGGTGGATGAGCTGACAGACCGCCTGGCCTCCCATATCCAGTCAAAGGGATTAGGCAGAGGTGATGTGGTGAGTATTCTCATCCCTCGTGGCGAATGGATGATTCTGGCCTCGATGGGAGCGTTAAAGGCTAGCTGTGGCTATCAGCCGCTGGATAGCACCTATCCGGAAGAACGTCTGAACTTCATGGTCAAGGATGCTGCGTCCAAGCTGCTTATCACCACCGAGCAGCTGCGTCCGAAGGTCAGTGAATATGTTGGCGAAGTATGGCAGACAGCGGACATAGAGAAACTTGCTGATCAGCAGCAGATACAACAGGAGGTACAGCCACAGTCTTCAGACCTCTTTACCCTACTCTACACCTCTGGTTCCACTGGTGTACCCAAGGGAGTTCGTCTGACCCATGCCAATCTGGTCTGCTTCATCGACTGGTATCACCGTTTCTACGACCTACAGCCTCATCACGTTGTCGGTGCCTATGCCAGCTATGGCTTCGATGCAAATATGATGGACATGTATCCGGCATTGGCCAGTGGAGCTGCCGTCTGCATTATTCCTGAAGACATCCGGCTCGACATGGAGATACTGAACCAATATTTGGAACAGCATGGTGTCACCCATCAGTTTATGACAACCCAAGTGGGTCGCCAATTTGCTGCCGATGTTGACAACCACTCCTTGAAATACCTCATCATGGGCGGTGAGAAGCTCATCCCCTACCCTGTGCCATCAGGTTTTAAGACCTATAATGGATATGGGCCGACGGAGTGTACCATTTTATCTACCATCTATGAGGTGGTTCCCGGTGAATCCAATATCCCCATCGGCAAGATGCTCGACAACATGAAAGGCTATATCGTCAGCCTCGATGGAAAGCGACTGCCGATTGGAGCCATTGGTGAGCTATGGATTGCCGGTCCACATGTGGGCGACGGCTATCTGAACCGCCCAGAGAAAACGGCAGAGGTGTTCATTCAGAATCCCTTCGATGGTGGTGACTATAAGCCGCTCTATCGTTCTGGCGACATAGTCCGCTACAAGCAAGATGGCAATATCGAATTCATCGGGCGTCGCGACGGACAGGTAAAGATTCGCGGCTTCCGCGTGGAACTGAGCGAGGTAGAGACTGTTGTCCGTGAATATCCTGATATCAAAGATGCCACTGTTGCAGCTTTTGACCATCCCAGTGGAGGAAAATACATTGCCGCTTACGTGGTTAGTGACAAGCAAGTCGACCCGATGGCTCTCGCTGACTTCATCCGCGAACGCAAGCCACCTTATATGGTACCTGCTGCCATCATGCAATTGGAGCGTATCCCCCTGAATCAGAACGACAAGGTGAACAAACGTGCCCTACCGAAACCAGAGGTAATGGCTATGGAAGAGACCGACAACAGCCGACCGCTGAACATACTTGAACAGGAGTTGCAGAACATTGCCGCAAAAGTGATTGGCATAGACAGTTTTGGAGTGACAACGCCATTGATTCACCTCGGTCTTACATCTATTCTCAGCATTAAGCTGGCAACACAGCTTTTCAAACGTTTCGGAGTAGAGATTCAGTCGAAGGTGCTGCTAAGCGGTGCTTCCATAGAGACCCTTGAGAATATGATTCTCGGACAATGGATGGAAGGCGTGAATGCTCAGGAAAGCTCAGGTATCAAGCATCAAGATTCAGGTTTCTTCGCAACGCCACACTCTCAAAGAGAGAACTCTCAACTTTCCAGTTCCCCGCTCTCCTTCCCGCAGACCGGTGTCTACTACGAGTGTATGAAGCGTCCTACAGAGGTCGTCTATAACATTCCCGCTCTCCTGCGTTTCAGCAAGAACATGGACGCTGACAAACTCGAAGCAGCCGTAAGAGCTATCGTTGATGCCCATCCCGTCCTGAATTCTCACTTCGAGATACAAGGGGACAACGTGATGCAAGTACGCAATGAGGATACGGAGATCACGATCAATCGCGTCTCAATGAGTGAGGATGAGCTGGACACTTACAAGAGAGAGTTCGTACATCCCTTCCATCTGGCTACAGGTCCTCTCTGCCGCTTTGCCATTGTCACAACGGAGAAGTCCGTATGCCTGCTGACTGATTTCCATCATCTTTCCTTCGACGGTTCGTCGATGGATATCTTCATCCATCAGCTGAGCAATATCCTCGACGGTTCTAAAGATCGAAGTGTGGCGTTGCAATCTCTCGTCGAGAAAGAAAGCTTTACCTACTTCGACTTTGCTGCCGACGAGAAACGCTTCGAGGCCTCACCCGATTTCGAGAACAACCGTCAATATTATGCTGACATGCTCGCCGACTTCGAAAATGCCAGCGAACTGACTGCCGACCTCAAAGGAAAAGAAGTTGAAGGACGGATGCAGACGGTGGCCTCCCCGCTTGACATGAAAGAAGTCAATCGCTATGCCCAGCAACAGAGCGTCACACCTGCTGCACTCTTGCTGGCTGCCACTTTCTATACCATTGCCCGCTATACTGCTGATCAGCACGTCTATCTGTCGACTATCAGCAGTGGCCGCAGCGACGTTCGCATAGCAGAAACCTTTGGTATGTTCGTCAACACGCTGCCCTTAGGCATCACCATCAGCGACCAGACCGTAGCAGCCTTTGTCAAGCAGAGTGCCGACGTCTTCAGCGGTGTCATAGAACACGAGAAATATCCTTTCGCCCGCATTGCTGCCGAATATGGCTACGCCCCACAAATCGTATATGAGTATCAGTTGGGTGTCATCGGAAAGCTGTCGATGAAGGAACTGGAGGGGATAGAAAGCCTGGAACAGGACACTGCCAAGTTCAAACTCTCCATCCATATCGAGATGAATCAGGGACTGCCGAGCGTGGTTCTCTACTACAACGATGCCCTCTACAGCCGTGAACTCATCGCAGGCATGGCCCGCAGCATCGTCATCGCCACTGAGCAGCTGTGCAGTGCACCAGAGGGAGCCCTCGTCAAAAACATCGCCCTCATCGACGATGAGCGTGCCCGGCAGTTGAAGTACTTCCGTTCAGTTGCGACAGCGGAGCCTCGCTATCACTACTTCTTCGATGGCTCCGAGCGATTTGCTGCGGAGCATCCTGACCGGAAAGCACTGATTGCATGTGATGCAGAATACACTTATGCTGAATTCAAGACAGCTACAGACCGCATCGCTGCTGCCTTACAAGCTCGTGGCGTGAAGCCTCGCAGCCGTGTGGCTCTGCTCTTGCCCCGCACCTCACGCGTCATCCTTTCTATGTTTGGTGTGATGAAGGCCGGAAGCGCCTATATCCCCTGCGACCCCGAATATCCCAGAGAGCGCGTCCAACACATTCTCAGCGACAGTCATGCTGCCTATATCATTACGACGGCAGAGCGTCTGCAGGACTTCGACAATGCTATCGACGTGGAGACGCTTCTGCATGATGCCGTTCCCGGCAATGCCATCGCAGCAGACATCACACCACAGGACCTGGCATACCTCATCTACACGTCAGGATCGACAGGCAAGCCTAAGGGTGTCATGCTGCGTCATGAAAGTATTGCCAACTATCTGACGGATCATCCTGCGAACAGTCATATCCACGCATTGGCCACAGAAGCCCACACGCTGCTCTCCGTTACAACGGTATCCTTCGACATGTCGCTGAAGGAGATTGGCGCCGCCCTCTTCAATGGTCTGACGCTGGTGCTGGCTAATGAAGAGCAGACAACCAATCCCATGATGCTGGCCGACCTCTTCAAACAGACGAAAGCCGACGCCTTCAATGCCACTCCGTCGCGTATGCTTCAATACATGGAGCTTCCCGCCTTCCAAGAGGCTATCGCTCCTTGTAAAGTGCTGATGTGTGGTGGTGAGAAATATGCAGACGGTTTGCTCGACAAGTTACGCAAGGCAGCTCCCGGTGCCCATATCTTCAACACCTATGGTCCTACGGAAATTACCGTATCGTCGAATGCCAAGGAGTTGACACATACCGACCAGATCAGCATTGGCCGTCCACTGCTCAATGTCACGGAGTTCATCGTCGACAAGGATGGTAACGAACTGCCACAGGGTGTGGTCGGAGAATTGTATATCGGCGGAATGGGTGTGGCCTCGGGCTACAACGACCTGCCGGAGATGACTGCCGAGCGCTTCATCGACTACAGTCCTGCCTATGGTGACGGCAGCGTAACAGACAAGATTCGCATCTACAAGTCTGGCGACTATGCCCGTTGGACGGAGGAAGGCGACGTGGTGGTTCTTGGCCGTACCGACAACCAGATTAAGTTGCGTGGTCTGCGCATTGAACTGGGTGAGGTGGAAGCAGCCCTAGCTGCTGTGGAAGGCATGAAGAACGTCGTCGTCAAGATTGGCAAGATCAAAGGTATGGAGCATCTCTGCGCCTACTTCACAGCTGACCACGAGGTGGACATCCCTCAGCTGAAGGAGGAACTGGGAAGGACGCTGACCAGGTATATGGTGCCCACTGCCTACCTGCAATTAGAGAAGATGCCCCTCACGCCTAACGGCAAGACCGATGTGAAGTCGCTGCCGGAGCCGGAACTGGCCACGGGTGGTGCCTACGAAGCCCCTGCCAACGATACAGAACAGGCTCTCGCCGATATCTTCGCCAAGGTTCTCGGTGTTGAGCGTGTGGGAGCCAACGACAGCTTCTTCGACCTCGGAGGAACGTCGCTTGTTGTCACACGAGTCATCATCGAAACCAATAAGGCAGGACTGAAGGTGGCCTATGGCGATGTTTTCGCCAATCCTACCCCACGCAGGCTTTCCAACTTCATTCTTGGCATCAGCGAGGGCGACAAGAAGAGTGACGAATTGTCCGACTTCGACTATACTGCCATCGATAACCTGTTGCAATTCAATACCCTTGCCAACTTCCGTGCCGGAGAGCGTCAGCCGTTAGGAAACGTTCTGCTGACGGGAGCTACAGGCTATCTGGGCATTCACATCCTCCGCGAGCTCATCGACAGCGATGCCAGGCAAATCTACTGCCTTGTTCGCGGCAAGACGAAGGAAGAAGCTGAAAGCCGTCTGCGCTCCCTGCTCTACTATTACTTTGCCAACGCCTTCAAGGACCTGTTCGGTCAGCGCATCCACGTCATACTCGGTGACGTGACGCAGGACCTCTCAGCCATCATGCCTCAGACATCAGACATCAACACCGTCTTCAACTGTGCTGCCATCGTGAAGCACTTCTCCGAAGGTACGGAGATTGAGGACGTGAACATCGGTGGTGCCCAGCGCTGTGTTGACTTCTGCATCAAGACAGGCGCACGTCTCATCCATGTTTCCACAGCCTCTACCCGTGGCTTGTGGACCGGTGAGATCAAGACAGACCTCTTCAGCGAGCAACGCCTTTATATGGGACAGTTCCTGGGCAACAAGTATGTCTACTCAAAGTTCATGGCAGAACGCCTCATTCTCGATGCGGTAGCCCTGCATGGGCTGAATGCAAAGATTATGCGTGTGGGCAATCTCGCTGCCCGAAGCACAGACGGTGAGTTTCAGGCCAATTTCTCCACCAACACGTTCCTGGGGCGCATCAAGGTTTACAACATGCTGGGTTGCTGTCCACACGAAATGCGCGATAGCCAGGTGGAGTTCTCGCCCATCAACGAGGTGTCGAAGGCCATCGTGCTGCTGTCTACCACACCCAAGGAGTGTACGGTGTTCCATCCCTACAACAACCATAGTGTGCTGCTGGGCGATGTGCTCAGCGAGCTGAAGCGTGTGGGCAGTGGTGTGCAGTTTGTTGAACTCAGCGAATTCTCGGCAGCTCTCAAGCAAGCCGGGGAGGATCCTCAGAAGGCCAAGCAGCTGTCCAGCATGCTCGCCTACCAGAACATGGCCGGAGGACAGAAGGCGGCCGATGTGGGTCGTCTGAACACCTACACCATGCAGGTGCTGTATCGCCTGGGCTTCCATTGGTCGTCAACGTCATGGGATTACATCGACCAGTTCCTCGGCACCATCAGCGGCTTTGGATTCTTTGAGGAATGAAAGAAATGAAGACGATAGACATGAAAGAAATGAAGACGATAGACATGAAAGAAGCCATGCGGCTGGTTGCAGAGGGGACGACGGTGTCGGCTGCCCAGCGCCACGCGTTGCAGCAACAAAGGCTGCGCGAACTGGTTGGCTATGCCCGTGAGCACTCCCCTTGGTTCGCACAACACTATGCCGACGTGCCAGACGACTTCACGCTGACCGACCTGCCCTATACGGAGAAGGCTACCCTGCTGGAACACTACAACGACTGGGTGACCGACCGGGAACTGACGCTCGACGGGGTGCTCGACTACGTGGCGCGTCAGGGACAACAGCAACGGGGTGACCAGGGGCTGCTGCTGGGTCGCTATTCGGCATTGTGTACCAGCGGGTCGACAGGAAACCCGCTGCCGATGGTGCGCGACGACTACCATAACAAGATACACGGAGCGATGATGATGCAGCGCCTGTATAACATTGGCGACCAGGAAATACTGAACATCTCGCGGCACAAGGTGGCCTCAGTCATCCATACGTCGCCTAACGCCTCGTCGTACAACGGCTATCTCAGGACGCTTGCACAGTTTCCGCAGGCGGCAGGAAACATGATGGCGCTAAGCGTTTTAGACAGCATCGACGACATTGTCAGGCGGCTGAATGACTTCCAACCGGAAGTGCTCTCGGGCTATGCCTCCTCGCTGCTGCTGTTGGCCGTAGAAAAGGAGAAGGGCAACCTCGACATTCCCGTCAGGCTCGTTACCAACTCGGCAGAGCTGCTGACCGACGATGCCTACGAGCGTATCAGCAAGGCGTTCGGCTGTCCCGTCATCAACAACTACTGCATGACGGAGGGTGGCGAGATAGCGATGACGAACGGTTGCCGGCATCTGCATCTGAATGAAGACTGGGTCATCGTGGAACCCGTCGACGCCCAAAAGCGCCCTATGCCTGTGGGTAGCGAAGCGTTCAGCGAAGGCATCTTCGTCACCGACCTCAGCAACTTCGTGCAACCCATCATCCGCTACTACGTCACCGACCGTGTCCGCATAACATTCAACATTCAACACTCAACACTCAACACTCATCACTCCTGCTCCCCGCTACCCATTCTGCAAATCGACGGACGTGTCATGGAGCCGTTCACCCTCTGCGGCAAGAGCTTCACCATGGCGGCCATCGTCACGAAGGCGGAGGTGTGGAAAGGTCTGCTGAAGTATCAGATGGTACAGACGGGTCCCGCGAGCATGCAGGTTCGTGGTGTGTGTACTGCCGATGCCGACAGCGTCCTCGGCTCGTTGGCTGAATGCCTGCAGGCGTATTTCCGTGAGAGCGGCTGCACGGAGGCTGTCTTCACCTATAGCAAAGAGCCTTTGCTGCACAATGCCAAGGGGGGCAAGATACCGAGATACGTGAAGATGAAAGATGAAAAATGAAAGATGAAAGATGAAAGTCAAAAGGTAATCATATAGTTCAAAGTATAAAGTATGTCAGACATTCCCGCACTAATCAACGACTTGGCGTATATTCTGATGTCGGCAGGCATCGTGACGCTGATTTTCAAGCGACTGAAGCAACCCCTTGTACTGGGTTACATCGTAGCAGGTTTCCTGGTGAGTCCCCACATGCCCTACACGGCATCGGTGGTAGACACCGAGAACGTACACCTTTGGGCAGACATCGGTGTGATGTTCCTGTTGTTCTCGCTGGGTCTTGACTTCTCGTTCAAGAAGATTCTGAAGATGGGCGCCTCGCCGATTATCACCACCATCAGCATCATTTTCTGCATGGCGATGTTGGGCGTATTCGTAGGCCATGCCTTCGGCTGGTCGCGCATGGACTGTATCTTCTTAGGCGGTATGCTGGCGATGTCGTCGACGACGATTATCTACAAGGCCTTCGACGACTTGGGCTTGCGACAGCAGCAGTTTGCCGGCATGGTGATGTCGGTGCTTATCCTCGAGGATATCCTGGCCATTGTCATGATGGTGATGCTGAGTGCCATTGCCAGCGGCAACAATCCTGACGGCGGACAGATGCTGGGTTCGGTAATGAAGATAGGCTTCTTCCTGGTGCTGTGGCTGGTGGTAGGCATCTTTGCCGTGCCATTCTTCCTGCGCAAGGTTCGCAACCTCATCAATGCCGAGGTGCTGCTGATTGTGGCATTGGGACTTTGCTGCGCGATGGCTGTGTTCTCTACGAAAGTCGGTTTCTCGTCAGCTTTCGGAGCCTTCATCATGGGTAGTATTCTGGCTGAGACCGTAGAAGCCGAGCGCATCGAGAAGCTCGTCGAGCCCGTCAAGAACCTGTTTGGCGCCATCTTCTTCGTATCGGTGGGCATGTTGGTCGACCCTCAGATTCTGATCGACTACGCCGTCCCCATCCTCATGCTGGTGCTTACCATCCTGGTGGGTCAGGCCACTCTCGGCTCGTTTGCCTTTATGCTGGGAGGTGAAAGTCTGAAGTCAGCTATGCGCTGCGGATTCTCAATGGCACAAATCGGTGAGTTCTCGTTCATCATTGCCTCGCTGGGATTGTCGTTGAGCGTGATCAGCGATTTCCTTTATCCGGTAGTGGTGGCCGTATCAGTGATAACCACTTTCCTCACACCTTACATGATACGGCTTGCCACACCGGCTTACAATCATCTGGAGCCCCATCTGCCCTCGAAGGTCATCAGGTCGCTGAACCATCTGGCCATGAATCGCCAGGAGTCGACGGAACAGAGCAAGTGGAAGAAGCTGCTGACGCAGATGGCCGTCAACACCATCGTCTACAGCATCCTCACCTCGGCCACGATTGCGGTGATGTTCACCTTCGTGCTGCCCTTCATGCGCCGTTTGCTGCCGGGTTGGGAGCTCCACTGGTATGCCAACGCCATCACGGGCGTGCTGACCATTCTCTTCATATCGCCGTTCCTGCGTGCCATGATTATGAAGAAGAACCGCTCCGAGGAGTGGCGTGCCTTGTGGGACGAGAGCAACCGAAACCGCATTCCGCTGTTGTTCACCATCCTCGTTCGCGTCATGATTGGTGTGGCCTTCATCTTCTATATCTGCCACTTCCTGAGCCGTTTCACCAATGCCGTCATGATTACCATCGGTATTCTGGTGATTGCCCTGATGGTGCTGTCGAGAACGGTGAAGCAGCGCAGCATCAAGCTGGAGCGTCTGTTCATCATGAAC
>JAEEGF010643625.1_pt1 | contig 23508 bp, 17 predicted proteins | sample 9134171 | NCBI WGS metagenome assembly JAEEGF01 (sample SAMN16246542, study PRJNA631951) | gut metagenome | biome: gut microbiome; feature: rumen; material: AP-attached | host: Bos | place: Iran: Karaj | collected 2018-10
AATTCCTCACGTGAAAGGTCTGTCTTGGCTATTCCCTGCTCTGCCAATCTGTTCACCACTTTCGCTTCCGTGGCGATGGAGGCATGGTCTGTTCCCGGAACCCAGCACGCGTTCTTACCATCCATGCGGGCCTTGCGAACCAGAATATCCTGAATGGTCTCATTAAGCATGTGCCCCATATGAAGCACGCCAGTCACATTTGGTGGTGGAATCACAATCGTATAGGGTTCTCTTCCGTCGGGTTTAGATGCGAAAAGCTTATTGTTTTCCCAAAACTCATACCATTTACCTTCAACCTCCGCAGGGTTGTATAATTTAGACAGTTCCATTTAATTATAAAATATTAATTTTTTGCAAAGTTACGAAAAAACAAGTGGATAAACAAATGTATTTGTAAATTCACAGCAATACATGAATGACCAATGAAAAATTGGTTCATTCATGATGGTAAGGCTCGCCTTTGATAATTGTCATTGCACGATACAGCTGTTCCAAAAAAATCAAACGGACCATTTGATGCGAAAAGGTCATTTGTGACAGTGATATTTTTGCATTTGAACGTTGGTACATATCATCTGAAAAACCGTATGGACCACCTATAACAAAAATCAGTCGCTTGGGTACAGTATGGCTTTTGGATTCAATCCACTTCGCAAAACCGATGCTGGTGAATTCTTTACCATGCTCGTCGAGCAAAACGACAAAATCACCTGGCTGAATCAATTTCAGGACATTGCCACCTTCGGCATTTTTTTGTTGAGATTCACTCAAATTCCTTGAATTCTTCAAATCGGGAACAACTTGAAGGGAAAAACCTATATTATAGTGAGAAAGTCTGCGTTCATAGTCCTCCATCAAAGAAGAAATATGTGAATTATCGGTTTTCCCAGTCAATATCAAAAGCACTTTCATAGTTAAAAGCAATCTAATAATTTAGCGAATCACATCTTTCACACCCTTTACCCCCTTCAACTTTTTGATGATGGATTTCAATTTATTAGTATCATCAATCTGAATGGTAAGGGTGCCAGAGAATAAGCCGTCTTCTGCAGAACGGATGTTTATGCTCCTCAGCAAGACGTTTGACTCTTTAGAAATAATGGATGTGATATTATTTACTATTCCTATGTCATCGTGACCTACAATGGTCAAAGTGACAGAATAAAGGCTGTTGCCTTTTCCTGCCCATCGAGCCGGGATAATGCGGTATGACATCAATTCTTTCAAACGGGCTGCATTCGGACAATCAAATCTATGGATTTTAATGCCACGGCCAGATGTCACAAATCCAAAAATCCGGTCGCCGAAAATAGGATTACAGCACTTAGCCAATGAATAGTCAACTCCCTTGATATTCTTATCAATGACAAGCATGTCCTTATATTTGGCATCAGCCACATCTTCTTCCTGAACCCATTGTTCAGCACTGTGGACTGGAGTATTATCCACAATCTCGCCATGTACTCTACGTGAAGTTTCAATATATTTGTCAATCACGGTATTGACATCAAGAATGTCATCAGAAATAGCTTTATAAAACTCCATGACATGTTTGTAGCCAAGGCGTTTGATAAGCTTCATCATCACAGCTTCCTCTATAGCAATTTTGCGGTTTTTAAACTTACGCTCCAACGTCTCCTTGGCAAACGTTGCAGTTCTCAATTCCTGTTCATTCAGCTGCTGTTTGATTTTTGCACGGGCTTTAGCCGTCTTTGCAAATGAAAGCCAATCCCGTTTTGGCTGTTGCTTTGCATTTGTCAGGATTTCAACTTGGTCGCCACTCTTCAGTTTTGTGCGAAGCGGAACATTCTTGCCATTCACTTTTCCACCTGCACAATGGGATCCGACATTTGTGTGTATCATATAGGCAAAATCAAGAACTGACGCACCCATTGGAAGTTTGAAAAGGTCGCCCTTAAGCGTGAACACAAAAACATCATCATTGTAAATGTCAACTTTAAACTGGTTTTCAACAGCTACAGGATCATGCTCATTCAGCTCCAAGTTCATTCGCATGTCTCTCAGCCATTCCTCCATTTTTGCACCACTGTCTTTCACACCTTTATATCTCCAATGGGCTGCAATTCCACGTTCAGCGATTTCATCCATACGTTCACTTCGTATTTGGATTTCAACCCACTTTCCATCAGTACCCATCACTGTGGCATGAAGGCTTTCGTATCCATTACTCTTTGGCACAGACAACCAGTCACGCATCCTTTTGGGATTAGGAACGTACATGTCTGTCACTATTGAATAAACTTTCCAGCAGTCCTGCTTCTCGGTTTCAGCAGAAGAATGGAGTATCACCCTAATGGCAAACAAGTCATAAATATCTTCAAAACGACACTTTTGTTTTTTCATCTTTTGCCAAATGGAATGAATTGATTTTGTCCGGCCCTTGATGTGAAATACCAGTCCGGCCTCATTCAGCTTTTGTTCTATTGGCTTGATGAATTCTGCAACATAAAGGTCGCGTGCACGTTTAGTGGCATTCAACTTATCCTTAATCATGTAATAAATATCATGCTCAAGATATTTCAGGGATAAATCCTCCAGTTCCGACTTAATCAGATAAAGGCCCAATTTATGGGCAAGTGGGGCATATAAGCCTGAAGCCTCACGAGCTATAAGTTTACGGTCTTCTTCCGTACCTAAATCACGGATTTGTCGCATCAAGTTGATACGGTCTGATATAATGATGAAGATAACACGTAAGTCTTCTGCAAACAGCATAAGAAGATCTCGGAAATTATCCGTATCAATGGAAGCATGGCTTGAATACAATTGATTTACCTTGTCCAACCCCTGAAGAATACTCAGTACATCATCACCAAACATGCTGGATATGATAGGAGCATCAATCAAATTGTTAACAAACAGATATTTGACAAGAATACTTATGATAGAGGTTCTGTTGGTTCCAATTTCATTGGCATAGACAATAGCTGTCTGAATGTCGAACAACAATGGGTTCAAGCCAAAAGGAGACACCGAAGAGGGTATCTCTTCTACATGTTCGTCATACATAGCTTTGATGGCATCTATTTCTTTCTGCGTGACGCTGTCGCCTGCCAATTTCATCAGCATTTCTATGGAATCATGAATTGTATCTATAGTTTTATTTTCCATTCATTTCAATATTAAAAGAACAAAGCGAAAACAATATTCTTACATTATGAAAAAAAATTATTGCAAAGATAAAAAATATTCCAATTATTTATCTCATATATAAAAAATAAAATGTAATTTTGTAGCTAAGAACATCATAAAACAAATATAATATGTTGACAGACCAAGACCTCCAACAATTGAAATCAAAAGGCATTTCTGAGGAAAAATTAAATGCACAACTGGCATCTTTTGAAAAAGGATTTCCATTTTTAAAATTGTATGCACCCGCTTCAGCGGGACAAGGTATCCACATCTTGAATGACGAGGATAAGAAAACATTTTTGAAAACATGGGACAAGTACCTTAACTCAGAGCACAAAATCGTCAAATTTGTTCCGGCTAGTGGTGCAGCAAGCCGTATGTTCAAGGACTTGTTTGAGTTTTTAGACGGGGTGGATGAAGAGCCGAACAATGAATTCACAAAATTGTTCTTTTCGGAAATCAAAAAGTTTGCATTCTATGATGATTTGAATAAAGCATGCTCTGCAAACGAGCAAAATGACATTGATGGCCTTATCAAACAAGGCAAGTACAAGGCAGTTATCGACAATCTGCTGAACTCCAAAGGATTGAATTATGGAAAACTGCCTAAAGGTCTTTTGAAATTCCATAAATATGAAGATGGAAACCGCACTCCTCTTGAAGAACATCTAGTTGAAGGTGCATTGTATGCAAAGGCAAACAATAATGAGGTTAACATTCATTTTACTGTTTCTCCCGAGCATCGTCCGCTTTTTCAAGAGCTTGTATTGGCTGTATCAGCAAAATATGAGACTAAATTCAATGTCAAATACAACATCACCTTCTCGGAACAGAAGAGCAGTACCGACACCGCAGCTGCCACAATGGACAATCAGCCGTTCAGGACTGCCGATGGTAAGATTTTGTTTAGACCAGGTGGGCATGGAGCATTGATAGAGAATTTGAACGAAATTGATGGAGATGTGATTTTCATAAAAAACATTGACAATGTTGTTCCTGACAGGCTTAAATCCGACACGGTAGAGTACAAAAAGTTGATTGCGGGAGTGCTTACTGATATGCAGATTAAGATTTTCCAATATATGGAGATGCTTGAGAGCGGTGAATACACTCATGCACAACTTGAAGGAATAATAAGGTTTATGCGAGATGACTTGGGAATCCGCAATCCTGAACTCAAGAAGTTGGAAGATGCTGATTTGGTGATATATATGAAGAAGAAACTGAACCGTCCAATACGTGTTTGCGGCATGGTTAAAAATGTGGGTGAACCTGGTGGTGGTCCATTTCTTGCTTATAACACCGACGGAACGATTTCCCTTCAGATTCTCGAGAGTTCCCAAATCGACAAAAGCAACACTGAGTATGTGAGGATGTTCAAGGAAGGCACACATTTTAACCCTGTAGATTTGGTATGCGGAATAAAAGACTACAAAGGAAATAAATTCAATCTTCCAGACTTTGTGGATCCACAGACTGGCTTCATATCTTATAAGTCAAAAGACGGAAAAGAACTTAAGGCGTTGGAGCTCCCAGGTTTGTGGAATGGCGCAATGAGTGATTGGAATACGATTTTCGTTGAAGTTCCCCTCTCTACATTCAATCCTGTTAAAACCGTGAATGACCTTTTGAGGGAGCAACATCAATAAACAGACAACCATTCACATTCAAAACGCAAACAGAGGCGGACGATTTGTCCGCCTCTGTTTGCTTTTATGGTAAATGAATCACATGGGTCACTGAAGGATTATAGTAATACCACCAGAATGTATTGCCATATTTTCTTCGAGTCATATTAGAACTGATTGTTGAATCTTTATGTGCAGCCTTCATTTCAAGATAACTGCCATAAGCCTTAATCATTGCTGTATCGCAAACTTCTGGTGTAACCATAACCAATGCTTCTCTGTATGCTTTGGGGAGTGAGTCGGCTAGAACAATACTGTCCGTGCGTTCCTCGTCGATGAAGGAATGTTCGAGATGTTCCTTAAAGGCATCTATGTCGCGCTTGAGCAACAAACCACAGAGAATATAATCATCAATGATTTTCTTCCGGTTCTTCAGCCTCTCATATCGATATTGGGTCATCATGTCTAAGGAATCATTATGTTCGGATTTAAGACGTTCGATATCCATGATAGAATCAGACACAAGCAGTTGGACTATAGACATTTTTTTGAAGTATTGCTCAGAATCATGAATTGTACTGTCACAAGGAACTCCAATATACGAACAGATGTCACTACTGTCAAAACGATAGCAATGAGAACTGGTGTCTGTAACACACAACAAACCATCCAATCCATAATATTGAGGGTATTCAAACAAACATTGAGGAAGTTTTCCTGTTTTTGAAAGGGCATACATTCTAAGATTTGTCATTCGGAGATTAGAATCAACTGATTTTAATCCCACGTTCAACGCTTTGTCATAATCCTTTTCAAGCAACAATCTTTCTATTTTCTGCTCATACATATCAACATCTGTGGCGGAGTGACATGTGCCGCAGAAAACCATAACAATAATCAATATGATAAAATTGGGCCAAAGATATGGAATAGAGCCGTACCCCCTCTGATTGTTCTTTGTATCTGTATCAACTAGAACTGCAAACTTGGATAGAAAATAAAATAAGCAGAGTACAAAAGGAATGCCAAGCCACCACCATCCCAATGAAAAGTTCTCAAACACATCGTGATTCACATCGCAAATCACCGACAAGACCAAAAATGAGGGTATGTAGGTTAAAGCATAGTATCGCAATGGAATCGTGACAAATTTCTCTGCTGGAATTTGTATTATCCTCAATACTACAGTAATAATCAACGCTCCCCAGAAGATGGAGTATGTCGTCATCCCATTGGAGAACACATATTGCGCTTTTGAAATCAGTTCACCCTGAAGAAAATACAAATAACAAAAAGAAAAAAGGATAAAAAGAATCCCGCAGGAATGTCGAACTATCCCTGCGGTATTCTTATTATCTGAATAATGTATAATCATCGTTTGTGTTTTTATCAGATAAAGATGACGTAATCGACTGAGTTATTTATTCATCTTCAGTACAACTGCACTACGTGCAGGAATATACAGTTTCAGCCATCCTTTACCATCTTTCTCATATATAGGGTCATAATTCGTGAAATGAGTGACTGTGTCATCTGCAAAATTATTGCCCCCATACAATTTCGAATCCGTATTCAGCACTACATTGTAAGCTCCTTGAGGAACAATAAACCCATAATCTGTATATGAACGGTTAGGACTGAAATTAAAGACAAAAAGTAAATCACCTCTACTGAAAGCAAGTATCTGGTCACCATCATTATGCCAGACTTCCACCACTGGTGTTTTCTGGAAATTCTTCAGGCTACGGATCAATTTAATCATAGCCTCATCGAAATCACCAAGATAATGATAGCATAACTCATGATTATCGACAAGATTCCATTGGCGTCTGGCATATTTGTAGCTCCAGCCATTGCCCTCTCTCGGGAAATCAATCCATTCTGGATGACCGAATTCATTACCCATGAAATTCAAATATCCTCCGTTAATAGTCGAAGCAGTGAGCAGGCGAATCATCTTATGAAGTGCAATGCCACGATTTGCTGTCATATTCTCATCCCCTTTCTTGAAATGCCAATACATGTCAGCATCAATAAGACGGAAAATAATGGTCTTGTCACCCACAAGAGCCTGGTCATGGCTTTCAGCATAAGAAATCGTTTTCTCGTCTGCACGCCTATTGGTGGTTTCCCAGAACATGGAAGACGGTTTCCAATCTTCATCCTTGAGCTCTTTTATCGTTTTTATCCAATAATCAGGGATATTCATCGCCATTCGATAATCAAATCCATAACCGCCATCCTTGAATGGAGCGGCAAGGCCAGGCATACCACTAACTTCCTCTGCAATTGTTATGGCCGAAGGTTTCACCTCATGTATCAGAACATTTGCCAAAGTGAGATATGCGATGGCCTCATCATCCTCATGACCATTGAAATAATCACCATATCCGCCGAAAGCCTCGCCGAGTCCATGGCTGTAATAAAGCATGGACGTAACGCCATCAAAGCGATAGCCATCAAAATGGAATTCCTCAAGCCAATATTTGCAATTTGATAAAAGAAAATGAAGCACTTCATTCTTTCCATAGTCAAAGCACAATGAATCCCAAGCAGGATGCTCTCTACGGTCACCCTGATTAAAATACTGACATGGGTCTCCTGCAAAATTTCCCAATCCCTCAATTTCATTCTTCACAGCATGAGAATGGACTATATCCATGATTACCGACAAACCATTCTTATGTGCTTCATCAACAAGCGCTTTCAATTCCTCTGGGGTACCGAATCGGCTTGAAGGAGCAAAGAAATTCGAGACATGGTAGCCAAAACTGCCATAATAAGGATGCTCGGCTATAGCCATAATCTGAATACAGTTGTATCCATCTTTTATGATGCGAGGTAAAACATTATCCTTAAATTCTGTATATGTGCCAACTTTCTCCGCATCCTGTCCCATACCAATATGACATTCGTAAATCATAAGTGGGGAAACATCTGGCTTAAAGGACTTCTTCTTCCATACGTATTCTTCATCCGGAGCCCACACCTGAGCTGAGAAGATTTTTGTGGTTTCATCTTGGACGACACGATTTGCCCATGCGGGGATTCTTTCACCTTCTCCACCATCCCAATGGACTTTTAATTTATAAAGCTGACCATGCTTCAGAGCTGTTTTTGACAACTTAATCTCCCAATTGCCATTCTTAAGGCGCTTCATACGGTATTTTTCAGTCTCTTTCCAATCATTGAAATCGCCAATCAGATAAATGTCTGTGGCATTGGGCGCCCACTCTCTGAAAACCCATCCACGGTCTGTCTTGTGTAAACCAAAATACAAATAACCACTGGCAAAATCAGAGAGAGTCTGTTTGCCATTATTTGTCAACTCATTCAACTTATAAAGAGCATGGTCATGACGGCCACGTATAGCATCTTCAAAAGGTTCAAGCCAAGAGTCATTCCTAACAAGACCAATATGTTTGTTTTTAACAGTTTTTCCAACTGATTTTTTTTTATTTGCTGGCATAATTATATTGTTTAATTGAGCTTTCTATCATTAATTAATCACACACAAACGGTAAAAAATCAAGCTTTCACCTTAAATATTACTTTGTGAATAATGTCAGACTCTGAAATACATGGCGCATGACCGTCTTGAGGAAAGAAAACTGCAAATTCGCCATCTTCAATTTTTATGAGTTTTTCTGGCTTTTCATCATAGAAAGTGATGTCTTTTGTGCTGTTGTATTCATTATCTGGTAATTTCTGACGAGGAATATAACCCATAGTCTCACTGCAGCCCAAAGGTATCTGAATATCAATCATCTGATCATGGGTTTCAACTTTCGCCTCGCCCGCTTTCTTCCCTTTAGCATCACAGAAATTGGCAAACAAGTCATCATCTTTAATCTTCACAATGCCCGTCGGCATTGTTTTAAGATCATGTGATTTGATAAAATCAAGTACTTCTGAAAAAAGTGGATTTACACCAACATAATGGTGAAAATTCTCAAGTGTATCAATAATCATGGTTCACGAATATTTATTGGTTATCTACTATTTATGTATTATTAATAAGTGCTCTCTATGCGGCCGTTTCGATATGTACCTCTTCGGATAATCTGACCATTACGGTCACGCTCTGTGAAATTGCCATCTCTCATATCGTTAAGGTAACTTCCTTCGAAGCGTATGCCATCTTTGTTGACTTCTACAGCATCACCGTTTTTTAATCCATTCTTAAATTTACCTCTAAACTTTGAGCCATCTTTCATGATGATGACGCCATTGCCATTCATCTGACCATTTACCCAGTCACCATCATATTCATCGCCAGTTGATGAAATATATTTTCCCCTACCATTCTGTCGGTCATCAGCCCACATTCCTTCATATTTGGAGCCATCCGACCATACATAAATACCATGTCCAGACATCTTTCCATTTTTGAATTCACCAACATATTGTCTGTTGTCGTGATAGGTAAATATGCCTTGACCATGACGTTCACCATTCAGATAATAACCTTCATATTTATCACCATTGGCAAATTTATAAATACCCTTACCATTAGTCAGGTCATTTTTCCATTCACCTTCATAAATATCACCATTAGCATAGTAATAGATACCTCTGCCCGACCTTTGGTCGTTATCCCAATGTCCAGAATAAGTGTTTCCGTCCTGCCAGTTTATTACGCCCTCGCCATTCTTCTTGTCATTCAGCCATTCACCATTATACACCACACCATTTGCCCAGATGTACTTGCCAAAACGGGAGCGTAGGTCGTTTTCCCAGTTACCTTCATATCGGTCACCATTATAATATCGCATAACTCCTTCGCCTTGCTGGTAATCTTTGTACCAAAGACCCTCATACACATTGCCATTGGCAAAATAATACTTTCCAACTCCATGCTGATGGTCGCTCGTCCAATAACCCTCATACTTTTCACCGTCAGTGAATGTATATACACCATAACCATCACGTTTTCCTTTTACATACTGACCTTCATAAGTGTCTCCCGTGGTAAAAACCGTGCGACCTTTCCCATTAGGCTTTCCACTTTGAATTTCACCCGTATAGACTGACTTATCCTTAAAGGTATATGTTCCTATATTTGATTTTTGAGCAAAACTTATTGTTGAGGTTCCGATAGCTAAAGACAATCCCAAATAAACTTTAATGATAGTATTCATCTGAAATGATTTTTGTTTATTCTATTAGAAATTTTCAATTATTTTACAAATATATAAAAAAATCGGAGAATACTCAAACTCTATTAAGGATTATTAAGTATATTTTCCAAATTAAAACAGATTGGAAGTTGAATTCAACTATCATCTATGATACACTCATGAAAGGGAAAAAACCAATAAAACAAAAAAAACAACCTTTAGAGGTTGTTTTTAGTTATAGAGGAGTAACTTAATAAAAGATTACTTCAAAGCATAAGCGAATGGATCTTTTTCATCAGCGGTCTCAGATACTGACAGTTTGTCTTCACGAAGAAGCCATCCAATACCGAGATTAAAATCTTTTTCAGTAAGTTTTGTAACTTTTTTAATTTGCTTGAAAGTCAAGCTTGACTGAGCTTCTGAAAGGGCATTCCAGATAAGACCTGCAATGTTACCTGCTTTTTCCTGCAACATAATCTTTTTAAATTAAAATTAATGTATTAAACAATTCCCAAAGTTGGGTGTTACCTTAAAAAAACTATGCAAAATTACTCTTTTTTAGATAATTAAACAAAGGCAAATGAGGATTTTTGAAAGAATGACATCAATTTGAAACATAAATTAACATTATTTAACAAAAAATAGCTCTTATGCATTGTGTCCGCACACAGCAAAAGGATAAAATACAATTTTCAATATCCGAATGACTCATTCTTAACAAATAAAGAGTATAATGGCGTGTTGTTCAAAAACCACGTAAAGCAGATGAAATATATAGTTGCATCATTGCTATGGCTTTGTCATTGTTACCACCATTAGGTATAATAATATCGGCAAATTGTTTTGTGGGTTCTATAAACTCATCATGCATGGGTTTTAGAATATTTCTATATTTATCCACAAGCATTTCTAACGGATGCCCACGTTCTACTGTGTCTCGGGCTATGACACGCAAGAGCCTCTCATCAGGACCCGCATCAACAAAAATTTTCAAATCCATTAAGTCGCGCAGCTTTTTATCATATAAAGCCATAATACCTTCGATAATGATGACATCTTTTGGCTCAACATGAATGGTTTCTGACAAACGAGTACAGGTGATATAAGAATATGTCGGTTGCTCAATGGCCTTTCCTTCCTTCAAATCTTTTATCTGGCGTGCAAAAAGTGGCCATTCAAAAGCATCTGGATGGTCGAAATTTGTGCGTTTACGAACTTCAAGAGGAAGATTAGACTGGTCATTATAGTATGAATCTTGAGGGATTACAGCTACGCTGTCATCAGGAAGGCTTTCAATGATCTTCCTCACTACGGTGGTCTTGCCAGAGCCGGTGCCACCGCCAATACCTATTATCAACATATATATTTATTTTTTGATTTACGCAAATGTAAATATAATATCCCATATTTCCAAATTACAATTGTCCTTTTTAAAAAAAATTGATACTAAGTAACGATAAAATAATAACTTGCCTCATTTTGATATGTCCAGATCGTTTGTAATCCTTTCATCTTTCGGGCTGTTTTTGCCCGTTCCCTCAGTCATGATGCCCGCATCACTCCTTCGATAACGAACAAAAACATCTCCAAAATATGAACAAACTGAGGCAACTTATTTTTTTATCATTACTTACGAGGAAAATTGTTCGATTTCCCTTTTGTCGTCCGTGATTGTTGCAAAATCAGAATTTCTTCCGTAATTTTGCAGTGTTTTTCCCGACAACATCATGGAACGACTATGGAATAAGAACTACTGCAAGGTGATGATTGCGAATTTCACGCTCTTTTTCGCCTTCTACCTCCTCACACCACTCTTGCCCATCTATCTCAGCGAACATTTCGGGGCAACCAAGGATGTTATTGGGGTGGTGTTGTCGGGCTACACCATCGTGGCCATGCTTTTCAGACCCTTCAGCGGCTACTTCGTCGATTCCTTTCCAAGAAAGAAGGTGCTTATGGTGTGCTTCGCCTGCTTCTCCATCCTGTTTGCCGGCTACATCTTCGCCTCCACCCTACTCTTGTTCACCATCGTCAGGACCCTTCACGGAGGGCCTTTCGGAGCAATCACCGTGGCCAACTCCACCGTGGCCATCGACGTGCTGCCATCATCCAGAAGGACGGAGGGCATCGGTTATTACGGACTGAGCAACAACTTGTCAATGGCCATCGCGCCTACCATCGGCATCTTCATCTACCAACTCACCCAGAATTTTGAACTCCTTTTCTGGATCGCACTTATCGTGGCATGCGTGGGAATGGCAGTCGATGCCACCGTGAAACTGCCCGCCAAGGAAATTGTGCTCAACAAATCCAAACTCTCGCTCGACCGATTCTTCCTGCTCAGGGGATGGCTCCTGGGTGCCAACATGGTGGCGTTCGGCTTCTGCTTCGGCGTGCTCAGCAACTACCTGGCCATCTACGGAAAGGAGACACTCGGAATCACCGGCGGCACGGGAACCTATTTCATGCTTTGCTCCATCGGACTCATGCTCTCACGCCTTCAAGGCAGCAAAGCGCTACGGAAAGGACATCTCACCCACAATGCAGGAGAGGGAATCCTCATATCGCTGGTAGGCTACACGCTCTTTATCGCCTTACCCACCATTTTCCCAAGCAATGCCACAGCCATTTGGGTGGGCTACTACGGCTCCGCCATGCTCATCGGATTGGGAAACGGCCACATGTGGCCGGCATTCCAGAACATGACCATCAATGTGGCGCACAACAACCAGCGCGGAACCGCCAACTCCACCATCCTCATCTCTTGGGACGTGGGGATGGGACTTGGAATACTTTTCGGAGGTATCATAGCCGAGACTCTGGGCTACGACATGGCATTTTGGACCGTGGCCGCAGTGAATGCCATCGGAACTGCCACCTTCTTCCTCTCCACCAAGCAATTCTTCCTGAAAAGGAACCTCAACCCAGCCCTGCATTGATTTGCTCTGATATTATTGTTGGCCTACTTATTCTTTGCCAATAATATGCTCAGATATGTAGTTTTTGTACAAATTGATATGCCGTTTTTGTACAAAAATGTGATTTATACATTTTTTGCATCTATTTTAAAACATTTTACGCATTGAATTTATAAGTAATTCAAGTAAATTTGCAAAAAACACAATATAGCATGAATCACAAAACAGCAATTGCAACACTGCTTATTTTAGCAACTTCCATCACGGCATGCGTCACGGAAAAGAACGACGGTGGTTTTTCCGCTGAACGCCAAGTGGAATATTGCCAGCAGCAGGTGGAACGCACCTTGAGCGAGCTGCGCGACAGCACAGGTCGGATTGACTACGTGATGACCCCCCGGAACATCGGTCCGCAAGAGCATCATTGGAACCTGAAAAGAGTGGACACACCGGAAGAATGGTGTGCTGGATTCTTCCCGGGCATTCTCTGGATGGCAGGCGACACCTCCGAGGCGGCACGTTTCACCGAAAAGCTGAGATACCTGGCTTATCAGCCGGTTTATGACCACGACCTCGGATTCATCATGATCGGCAGTTTCCTCAAAGGATGGGAGCGAAACCAAAGCGAGGACTACAAGCAGGTGCTGCTCGCAGCCGCCGATACGCTGGCCACCCTCTTCAATCCTAAAGCAGGGACCATGCTGTCATGGCCAAGAAACGTGAGCATGTTTGGAGGGCATAACACCATCATGGACAACATGATCAACCTGGAGCTGCTCCTATGGGCCAGCCAGCATGGCGGGAGCCCACGTCTCAAGGAAATCGCCATGACCCATGCCGACACCACCATGAGCTGCCATTTCCGCAACGACGCCACCAGCTACCATGTGGCGGTCTATGACTCCATCACGGGTGAGCACAAATACAACTGCACCCATCAAGGGGCAGGCGATGAGACGATGTGGGCACGCGGTCAGGCCTGGGCCATCTATGGCTATACCATGGTCTATCAATACACCCACGAGAAACGCTATCTTGACTGGGCTGAGAAAGTCACTGACGCCTATCTTTCAGCCCTGCCCGACTCCACCCGCATTCCTTATTGGGATTTTTCCCGCGACGACTTCCGGGATGCATCTGCGGCTGCAATCGTGGCTTCAGCACTGGTCAACCTGTCGGAACTTTCTGGAAAGAAAGCCTATCTCGATGAAGCCAAAACCATGTTGGAGAACCTGTCGAAACCACCATATATCAGCGGAAAGGAAAAACCTTCCTTCATCATGCATTCGGTTGGAAACATGCCGGCTGGGACAGAAATCGACTACAGCATCAATTATGCCGACTATTATTATCTTGAGGCATTGCTGAGATTGATAGAGATTCAAGAGAAGAATGCGAAATAATAACTGACAAGCGAACAAACAGCAATTATGAAACCCTATAAATTCAAACCATTCCTGAAGACGACCCTGTGGGGTGGGTATCAAATCGCACCGTTCAAAGGCATCTACACAGCGCAGCCGAACATCGGAGAAAGCTGGGAAATCAGTGGAGTGCCAGGCCATGAGAGCGTGGCCATCGAGCGCGGACTCATCGACGATGTAGATGTTGGGCTCACACTCACCGAACTCATCGACAAGTACAAAGGCCTGCTGGTGGGAGAGAAGGTATATAAGAAATTCGGCAACAAATTCCCGTTGCTCGTGAAGTTCATCGACTCCAGACAGGACCTCTCCGTGCAGGTGCATCCCAATGACGAACTGGCGATGCAACGCCATGGATGCGCAGGAAAGACGGAGATGTGGTATGTGATCAAAGCCGACGTGGGTGCCAAAATCTACAGCGGGCTGAGAAAGAGCATCACTCCAGAGGATTATGAGCGGCTGGTCAGCAGCGACTCTTCTGCCGATGGGGATTCTCCCGCCGAAAACCCAATGGCATCGGTCATCGCCACCCATGAGTCGCACGACGGCGACCTCTATTTCCTCCCAGCCGGACGGCTCCATGCCATCGGAGCCGGCAATTTCCTCGCAGAGATTCAGCAAACCAGCGACATCACCTACAGGGTTTACGACTTCGGACGTAAGGATGCACATGGCAAGCCACGCGAACTCCACGTTCAGGAGGCGAAAGACGCCATCGACTATCAGGTGTGGCCCGAATACCGCAGCAGCTACGACAGCACCCGTCCTACCTCGCAACTGATCAACTGCCCTTATTTCATCGTCCACCGTGTGGTGGTGCAGGTGGCGGCACAGATTGACTTCAAAAGCGACTCCTTCGTGGTGGTGGTCTGCCTGTGGGGAGAAGCCAATATCAACGGCATCCACATCAGGAAAGGAGAGACCGTGCTCGTGCCGGCATCGGAGAACGTGCTTTACATCTTTGGTAACGCCACATTCCTCACAGCAACAGTCTAGAAATCCACATTTTTGACTTTTTCAACACAAAAATCAACTGAATAACACCGATAATGAAAGCAAATTCAAAAACAAGCAAACTGACCATTGCCTGCGTCATGGCAGCCTTCTTCATCCAAGGTTTCTGTGATATCGTGGGCATTTCAAGCGACTATGCCAAGTCGGCATTCGGATGGAGCGACACAATGGCGGGATTCATCCCATCCATGGTGTTTGTGTGGTTCCTCTTCTTCAGTGTTCCGGTAGGCATCAAGATGAGCAAATGGGGGAAAAAGAACACCGTGCTCATCGGAATGGCAGTGACCATCCTCGGCTCGCTCATACCTCTGCTGCGCCACAGTTGGGCCTGTCTTGCCGGCTATGCGTTGCTGGGAATCGGAAACGCCATTCTCCAAGTGAGTCAGAACGCACTCGTCAGCCATGTGATTAAAGATGGCAAGCTCCTCACCAGCTCACTCACAGGAGGACAGGTGGTCAAAGCCATCAGCTCGTTCTGTGGACCGTTCATCATGCTCTTCGCCGTCAACACCCTCGGAGGCGGGGATCCTCAGAACTGGTATCTCGCTTTCCCTTGCCTGGGAGCCATCACACTGCTTTCGGGACTTTGGCTCTATTTCTCACCGGTGGAGAAAGAACCGGAGCAGCAGACCGACGTGACGGTGGGCGCCACATTCTCATTGCTCAAGAACCCTAAGATTCTGGCACTTTTCTTCGGCATATTCTTTGTCGTGGGAATCGATGTCGGCACGAACTTCATCAGTTCCAAGATTCTCATACAGCGTCATGGATGGTCATTGGCAGAAGCTGGTATCGCACCTCAGGTGTATTTCATCTGCCGTACGGTGGGAGCCTTCATCGGCGTGTTCATCATGACACGGATTAAAGACATCACCTACTACCGAATCAACATCCTCACCTGCATCTGTGCCATTCTCGCTCTGGCACTCATTCCGATGTCAGCCACACTCACCCTTGCGTTCATCGGAGCCATCGGTTTCCTCTGCTCATGCATCTTCCCTACCATCTTCGCCATGGCAGTGAAGGAAGAACCTCAGCGGGCCAACCTCATCTCTGGCCTCATGATCACGGCAGTGGCGGGAGGAGGAGCGGTGCCACCGCTGATTGGATGGGCCAACGACTCATTCCAAACCATCACGGCCGGCATTCTCGCGCTGCTCGTATGTGCCATCTACCTCACTTACTGCGCTTTCTTCGTGAAGCACAAGCCTGAATGACATCATTTGACTCACCAAACACCAACCAGCCATTTTTCGGCTCATTGGTGACAAACATCCATTGATATATAAATATGAAACGATATTTCATCCTGACACTATGCCTTGCCGCTATGGCTGCAAAGGCTCAGCCGTTCATCCATCCAGGCATACTCCACACAGAGGAGTCCCTCCAACGGATGCGAAAGTACATCGACAAGAAAACCGAGCCTGTGCTGACCGCGTTCCAGCAGTTGCAGGCCGACAAACGGGCGAGTGAGAACTATAAGATGGCAGGTCCCTACGAGATCATCGCACGCGACGGGACTTACCGCAGCACGAAGGGAGGCAGCGAGAGCGACTTCTCTGCAGCCTATTACAACGCACTGCTCTTCAAACTCACAGGAAAGGAAGCCCATGCAGCCAAAGCAGTGGAAATCATCAACGCTTATTCGCAGGTCATGAATGGAATTGACGGGCACGACGCACCGCTATGCTGCCTTCAGGGATTCTATCTGGTGAATGCCTGCGAACTGCTGCGCGACCGCATCGACAACGCCAAAGTGACGCAGATGCTGCAACGCACCTTCATCCCCACCATCGACCGTTTTGAAGAGAACAGTCCGTATGCCAATGGCAACTGGGGAGCCATCGTCAACAAAATGCAGATGGCAGTGGCCATCTACACCGACAATAGGGAGATGTATGACCATGCCAAACAATTCTACCTCAAAGCCAACGACAACGGCTCACTGCCCAACTACATCAGCGAGACCGGACAATGTCAGGAGACAGGACGTGATCAAGCTCATGCACAGCTGGGCGTAGGCAACCTTGCTGAGACGTGCGAGGTGGCATGGAACCAGGGTGATGACCTCTACGGAGCACTCGACAACCGTCTCCTCGCCGGCTATGAATATATGGCACGCTATAATCTCGGATACGAGGTTCCGTTCCGTCAGTGGACCGACTGCACGGGTCTCTACTGCAACTGGACCGAACCAGGGCAGATGCAGCGGGGAAAGTTTTTCAGCGTCTATGAGGTGGCGTTCAACCACTATGTGGGACGCAAAGGGCTCCAGATGCCATACACAGCCCAGGTGCTCGGAAAAGCCGGAGGACAGCGTCCGGAGACAAAGACCGGCAACTGCGACGCGATGGGCATCGGGTCGCTCCTCTTCTATCAAGGCACAAAAATCGACAATAAAAGCAAGGCGCCAGGTGTGAAACCGTTTGAGAAACTTCACCAAGCCTTCACCTACCCTGCCCCTGAAGGCGCACCGCTGAAAGACGACTATGAAGTGACCATCCAGCCACGGGGAGCCAAGGAATGGACACGCATCGACACCTATATGGCCAAGGTCAATGCACCCATCGGCGACAACAAACATAAGGTCTGCGAGATTTCATACGCTTTCTTTGACTTCACAGGCGATGTGAATGTCAGGGTCACCTGCAAAAAGAAAAAATACAAGAAGGCTAAGATCCGCCCTGACTACAAAGGAGTGATTGCCAACCAGCTCAACGACTCCACCGTGCAGTTCCTGCTTTTCCAGCCCGAGAACGTGTCGGTGGAATTCGATGGCGACATCACCGACAACCTCCTGCTCTTCACCTCCAAGCCGGTGCAGCCGGTAGAGGAAGCAAGGAAAGAGGCAGAGAAGGAAGGACGTCATTTCGTGTTTTATCAACCAGGATTCTATACCGATGAGAAAATCAATGTCCCTTCCAACACCACGGTCTATCTGGCAGGAGGTGCCTACTTCACCGGTTCGTTCGATGTGAGGAAGGCAGAGCATGTGAGCATCATTGGAAGAGGTGTGGCAAGACCTGCCGACGGATTCCAAGGGGCATCGGTGGAACGGTCAAAAGACGTGCGCATCGACGGACTTATCCTCAACACCTGCCCTGTGGGTGAGAGTGACGGGGTGACCATTCACGACGTGAAGAGCATATCCTATCCGGGATGGGGCGACGGACTCAACGTCTTCGCATCAAGCAACGTGACCTACGACCGAGTGTTCTGCCGCAACTCCGACGACTGCACCACCGCCTACGCCACCCGAAAAGGTTTCAAGGGGTCGGTGAACAATGTGACCATGCGCAACTCCACACTCTGGGCCGACGTGGCTCACCCCATCTTCATCGGCATCCATGGCAATTCTGAGAAGATGGACTCCATCGTGAACCTCAGGTACGAGAATATCGACATCCTCTGCCAGAGCGAGCCACAAATCGACTATCAGGGTTGCCTTGCCATCAACGCAGGCGACAACAACCTGGTGAAGAACGTGGTGTTCGACAACATCAGAATCGACAACATCCACCAAGGGGCACTCCTCCAGTTGCGCGTGTGCTACAACTCCAAATACTGCACCGCCCCAGGCAGGGGAATTGAGGACATCACCTTCCGCAACATCCGCTATAAAGGCGACACCCCATACGTCTCCATCATCCAGGGCTACAACGAACAGCGGAAAGTGAGGAACATCACCTTCGAAGGACTGCGCATCAACGGGCAACTCATCTACGACGAGATGCCGGAAAAACCAGGATGGTACAAGACGTCCGATATGGCACGCTTCTACGTGAACGACCACGTGGAGAACATCCGCTTCATCAAATAGAAGCCAGCCTCAGCCTTCAAGGGGGCTAAGCCATCATCATCCTGCCTGAAGGCAGAAACAACCATAAACACTCCAACCATAAACCATAAAAAGCGGACACCCTCAACAGGGATGTCCGCTTTTGTGATGAATGGGCGAGTCGTGAAACTATCTCACAAGAACCTTACGGGTCACTGTCCTGCCGTCGGCAAGACGGGATTTCACGATGTTGATGCCTCGCTGAGGAGAAGAGAGACGGGCGCCTCCAACAGAATAATATTCAGTAGCAACTGTCTCACCATCAGAAGGTTTCAAGGCAGCAACGCCAGTAAGATAGTCTTCCTGGCTCACAAAGTGAAGGGTGGCGTTGATTTTCACCATCTTCTTGTTCGCCACGATGGCAAAGCTGGCCGTATAGTCCTGTCCTTCATTACAGCGGTATTTGCGGTCGTACTGGTAGGTCGTATCGTTTTCTTCGTCATACCAGTTCCAAATCACGGAATTGTAGGATGTTTGAGGAGCACGGCGCTTTACCGGGGTGATCACGCCGCCGCCTCCGATTTCTTCTGATGCATTAGGATCATATTCCCTCCAATAGTCATAGAAGAAGTAAGACACCGTGTCTGCTGTCTGGTTCAGTTTGATGCAATACACGGCAGGATAAGCGTTATGACCATCCAGATGGTTATAACCGCCTCCCCATTTGGTGTACTCGCCATCAGCATCACGCCAGCCGTCAAAATAATCAGGGCCATACCAGTCGTAAGTAACGTATGCGCCATTCAATTTCAGACCATAGATATTTGTTTCTGCTATTGATTCCACACCAAGTGCTGATGTCACAGAGTTTACATCAATCAGCGAGAAAGTGAGGTCGGCATTCTGGTCCGTTATGGCCAATGACATCTTGGCATCCACATCGATGGTCTTCACCAACTCAGGTCCCTTGATTTCGAAAGAAATGGAATAAGAGTCAGAATTGGTGGAAAGGGTGTCTGTGGTGTAAGTGGCAATATTGGCAAACACCAATGCGGCTCCAGTAGTCACGACCTTGTATTTATGTCCCTCCACAAACGGATAATTGAAAGTGACAACTGTATTGGCACGTGAGGAAGCTTCTTCTTTTATTGGTTCAGCAGCATCGTCCACATACAAATCATAGTCCACTCCTATTGCATTGAAAAAAGTCAAGGTGTAATTTGCCGGATTTGGATAAGTCAGGACCAAACCGTCCACATTGAATTCATCAATGTTTTCATACACTTTTCCATCAGGGATGTTCCATGTAGCAGTGCCCCATTCAAAAGTCTGCGCATTGGCAGTGCTGAATGTGGAGGCAATCAACAATAATAAAAAGTAAATTTTCTTCATAAGCGTCTATTTTTTAATGTTTAGTTTCGTCTATTGAGAGTTAGAATTTTCCGCCGTCAGCCTTGCTTTGGACGGCATGAGAGCGGAAAATCCCACCATTGTTTCATCGTCAGATACTTAATGTCCGCCCGGCATTTTTCCGTCCATGGCATCGATGAGCATCTCAAGCAGCTCGTCGGTTGGTCTTGACAGACGCATGTTGCCGATGGTGGTCATCGGCTGGCGCTTGCCTGCCTTGATGTCTGCCACGCGAGCCTTCAGGATTTCCTTCATCTGCGCCTTGTACTTCGGGTCGGTGGATGGGTCGGCAAACGGCTTCACCCAGTTTGCCAGCTGCATGTCGTCGGCATCCAAACCTGGTGTGGCGAGATACTCCTTCACATAGTTCATATAGGCGTCGAAGTTCTTCTGCTTCTCTGCGCACGTGATAAGGGTGGAGAGTCGGAAATGGTCTGCCTCTTCCACGTTCAGCTCTTTCATCAGCTGGTTGAAGGCATCGAAACGTTCCTGGTCCAGGCTCACGTTTCCGTCCTGCTCTTTGATGAGCTTGCCCTGATAGTTGCGGAGCACATTGCTGATTTTCATATCCACGGCATTGGCACCCACCGCGGTCTTCAAAGCCTCTGGATGCTTGGCAGTGTATTTGAAGGATTCGGCAAACGGGTTGTTGATGTTGCGCATGAAAATCTTGCACAGCTCTGGATCGGAAGCAAAAGTGGACTCCTTGCCGGCGAGCAGCGCCTCTGCCACGTCGTTGCCGTCGTCAGCCTTGTAGGCGGCGTTCAGCGTGCCTAAGTATTCCTTCAGGAACTGAGGGTCGCGGTCGCCATTCTTCCAGCGCTCCTCCAACGTGCTTGAAGAGTTGTCGCGGCTCTTCTCCTCCACCTTCTTGATAAACTCGCTTGCTTCCATGTAGCCGAGCAGACGGCCGATTTCCTGGGCATCAGCATTGAAGATGACGAATGTGGGGTAAGCCTGAATCTGGAGTTTCTTGGCCAAAGGAGCGCCATATTCGCCTTCCATGTCGATCTTCAAGTTCACGAATTTCGGATTCATATAAGCACCGGCCGCTTCTGTAGGGAAAACCTCGCGGGCCATCTTCTTGCAAGGACCGCACCAGGTGGTGAAGCAGTCGAGGAAGATGAGTTTCTTTTCTGCTTTCGCTTTCGCAGAAGCTTGCTCAAGGGTTGTGCCTTCCGGCTCGAACACCATTCCCTGCGCCATCATGGAAGTGGCGACAACGAATGACATCATGATTAAAGTCAGTTTCTTCATATCTTTATCAATTTATTTGTTTTCAAATAGTTTGTTCTTAAATAGTTGACAATCAACCGCTCATCTACCTTTATTGCAGGGAGAACTTCCAAGCCATGTCCTTCACACGTCCTGGAACGGCATAGTCGTAACACTTGCTCATATCGAGGATTCCACTCGCTGGATTGATGAGATACTCATAGAGGTGCCCCTCCTGGGTTTTCTCATTCCAGGTGGCGATGTGCACCAGGTTGTCGGACCTTGGAACCATGCCGAATCCATACACCGTGCCATGATAGTACTTCATGATCCGCACGCAGGTGGTCTGCTCGTCGGCTGAAGGAGCCTCCCATGCCACGGATGCCGGTTGCTTGCTGTCGTAAGCGAAGTTATAGACCTTGTTGCCTGCCGTGTAGTAGATGAAGCTTCCCACATGGCTCGACGCCATCGACGTGGCTTCTGCTATGTCAGGACAAAGGTCGTCCATTGGATAAAGTCCCACTCCGATGTTGGTGTCGGAAGGGTAAGTGCTGGAGAAATTGGTCACTGCCAGATAGCGCTCGTTTCCTTTTCCCATGATGAGATAGTCGAACGGACGAAGTCCTGCACCCATGCTCGTTCCGCGGCCCCAGTCGCCCATCAGCAGTTCCATTCCTGTGTTGTTGATGTCGAATGCGGCGATGTTCGTATCCTGTGGTCCGAACTCCTCCAGCTGTGCCGAGTTGTAGGCAGCATATCGGAAGCGGTGGTAGGTCTGGTCATACACCACGATACCGTAATTCAGCGTGTTCGGCACCTCTGCGTTCCAAGGAGCCAGCTCGCCGATGCCTTCTGAGAATTTTGGAACACCAAACTTGGTGGTCCTTCCCTCAGTAGGGCTGAATGAATAGGTGTTGGTGTAGATTTGGTTGTCGTTGATCAACACCTCGGAACTTTGTCCCGACATCACACCCGACCCATGCTGCCCATACCAAACAGGTTTCATGGAGGCAGGCGGCTGATGGAAGAAGTCCTTGAATTCCAAAGCTTTCTGGATGCCGTTCTCACTGGCTCCCACCAACGTGTAGTCCGTACACAGACCAATGTAGTTGTTGCCTGAAGCCAGAGACACTGCGATGTCCATGCAACGGACAGGATGCCCCTGGAGCAACTCACCGTTGGTCACTTCGTAGAGGTTGGTGTAATGACGGTTGTAGTTGATGTTCAGTTTTGTCCAAGGATTATAGACGAGCATCACATCGGAATAGCCTGGATGGTCGGCACGCTCGTAGAACACCATCCATCCGCCGTCGAACACCTCGCTCACCGCCACAGGCAGACGGAAGAACTGACGGATGCCGTCGTTGCGGTTGGTCACCACCAGCTGCACGAAGTAGTTGCCACCAGTACGTGTGATGACAGCATCCAGTTTCTTTTGATTACCAATCACATCAACGGTCTGGTTCGCTCCTGCTCCGGAAGTGGCACTGAAGATGGTCCACTCATAGTCAAGGGGAGCGTCGCTGGCGTCATTCACCTCTCGTCCTTCATAATAGACATGGGGATTCAGATGCATGGTGTCGAAACGCATGATGGAGTACTCCGGAAGCATGTCTGTGCCTGTCGTGTCAATTTCCACAGATTCCAGCTCGTGGTAATCGTAATTACCCTTGTCCTCATAACAAGCGCTTATCAACACCATGAGAACCAAAAACAAGGAAAAAATCAGTGATCGCATTGCTTTTTTGTTTTTTTATTCTGTTAGAATGTTACTGGCAGACCGAACTCATCGGTAAGCGGAGTGGAATGGGCCGCATGATATTCGTTCACCGCCTGCTGCAT
>JAEEGF011895722.1_pt1 | contig 23495 bp, 16 predicted proteins | sample 9134171 | NCBI WGS metagenome assembly JAEEGF01 (sample SAMN16246542, study PRJNA631951) | gut metagenome | biome: gut microbiome; feature: rumen; material: AP-attached | host: Bos | place: Iran: Karaj | collected 2018-10
AAGCATAATAATAAAAGGCGGTGTGCTGATATTTAGCACACTGCCTTTTGCATTTTAAAAATATGTGTTTTTAAAAATACGTGTTTTTAAAAAATATTTTTAAAAATATGTGTTGTTAAAATTATCTAATGCCATACTTTTCGATGATGTAATCCATATCCTTATCGCCTCTTCCTGAGAGATTAATAAGAACTGAACCTTTGCCCATTGTCTTAGCAAGCTTCATACCGTAAGCTACTGCGTGTGAGCTTTCTATTGCAGGGATGATTCCTTCCATTCTTGATAATTCGAAGAATGCATCAATTGTTTCATTGTCATCGATTACATCGTACTGTACACGGCCTAAATCGTGAAGGAATGCATGCTCCGGGCCAGAAGATGGGTAGTCAAGACCTGATGCAACTGAGTATACAGGAGCAGGATTTCCGTCCTTGTCCTTTAACATGATGCTGTTGAAACCATGCATAACGCCTTCAGAACCATACTTAAGACTAGCTGCATGATCACCAAGCTTTTCACCTCTTCCAAGAGGTTCAACGCCGTAGATCTTAACAGGATCATTTAAGAAACCAGCAAAGATTCCCATTGAGTTAGAACCGCCGCCAACGCATGCTACTACAGCATCAGGAAGCTCGCCTGTCATGTCGATGAACTGTTCTCTTGCTTCGATACCTACAATGCTCTGGAAATCACGAACCATCATTGGGAATGGATGAGGACCTACAACAGAACCGATACAGTAAATGGCATCTTTATATTCTTTGCAATATGCATCAAAAGCAGCGTCTACAGCTTCTTTTAATGTCTGTAAGCCGTCAGTGACTTCTACAACACGTGCGCCAAGAATCTTCATTCTAGCGACGTTTGGAGCCTGCTTTTTGATATCTACGGCACCCATGTAAATGTCACATTCCATGCCAAAATATGCTGCTGCTGTTGCAAGAGCAACACCGTGCTGACCGGCACCTGTTTCTGCGATAACCTTCTTCTTTCCCATGTACTTTGCAAGTAAAACTTCGCCCATACAATGGTTAAGCTTATGTGCACCAGAATGGTTCAGATCTTCACGCTTAGCGTAAAGCTGTACGCCAGTTCCGATTTTATCTGATAATCTTGCAAGATGTGAGATTGGTGTTGGACGTCCCTGGAATTCCTTGCGGATACGGCGAAGCTCACTTATGAATTTTCTTGATTTGCAGATTGTTTCGTATGCTTCATTTATTTCCTGCATAGCTGTCTTAAGCTCAGGAGAAATATAAGCACCACCATATTTACCAAAGTATCCGTTAGCATCTGGATAGTTCTTTAGGTAAGTATCGAAATCAACATTATTGAATACCATTAAAAATACCTCCGTATTATATATATTAAAAAATGATTTTTAGTTATAAATGATTACAGTTTTAGGGTATAAAACCCCATCAAAAAACTTAACACATTCTAACAAAGTTGTCAATGCTTTTTAGCATTAAGTGGTTATTAGTGTGTCCTTTTGTAGTATTATCTCATCAAAAAATTAAATGGTAATTTCTAAATTAGTACTTGATGCAAACAAAAATAGGTTTTTAATTGCAAATTTTCTCAGTTTATGCTATAATATTTTTATATTTCTTATCATCAAGGAGGTAGAGAAATGGGAGAGGTTTTTACAGGCAGAGTTTATGTTAAGCGCGGGGACAATTATAAGCTTCTAGGTACTATCAGTAAGCATCTTGGAGAGGATACTCAGTTCTGTGCAGAGGTTATCAATAAGTATTCGCTTAGACGCCAGAATAAGCTTCTTGGAAGAGATAAGTGTACTCTTCATTCGGTAGTTACAATATATAATAACGACTATTCGACTGCAACGGAATATAAGCAGGTAGCAGTTATTAAGAATAATTCTGATGATGAGGATGATTTCCAGCTTACCAATCATCTTCTTGTGTTAGCTGAGGATTCTTCTCATAGGGGAGGAACTCTTATCCCTCTTACAGATAAGTCAGCGATTGCTTTTGAAGAGGATGAGGATACCGAGTATGCATTTGAACCAGTAGGGGAATTTGAAGAGAGCACTGAAAATTTAGACAATACTGCAAATCAGTAGTGATGATTTCATACAGCCCTGATTCTTAGATGAATTAGGGCTGTATTTGTGCGTACGAGTGAAATGTAGGAAACGAGGAATATTAAAGTAATGAAAATGAGAAAGGATATTTAGGTAATGAATAAGAAGGCGGGCAATTCTGTTTTAAACAAAGAAATGAATGAAAGAACGGCATATGTGTTCTGTTTGATAATGGGAGTGATTTTTATAATCGTAGGTCTGGTTCTTGGAAGAAATCTTTATGGGGGACTTATAAAGGGTATCGTAAAAATTGAGAATGCTGAAAGCTTCGATATAAGGGAATACGAAGGCAGGGTGGTTGCGATAGAGGTGCCATATGCTGCTGAGAGCTATTGTGCAGGCGAGATACAGTCTGCGTATTTTGGAATTCATCTTTTTGATTATATTCAGGCGATAGGACTTACAAAGACAGAAGAAGGTTATATGGGCTACGGATTGTATATTACTGGAGAAAAGCAGATGACTGAGTTTACCACACTTAACAGGGAAACTAAAAAAATGCTGACAGGAGAAAAGGATACTACGGGTTCAACGGTCAAGGTAATAGGTCTTGTAAGAAAGCAATATGATAAGAAAACAGTTGATGAAAGGCTTGAATCGCTTGCATGGAATTATACGGAAGGAAAGCAGCTTATAAACAGCGGACTTGCAGTAGATATACTATATGTGGGCGATGAAGAAAGCATAATGGATTCGGTGGAAAGTATTATTTTTGGACTGATCCTGATTGTAATGTCAGTATCTATAACAATAAAGCTCAATAAGAAAAAAGAAAAGCAGAGAGATAGCGGAAGATAATTATTTATCTAAGAAGTTTTGCTTGTGCAAATGCCGCTATGCGAGATGTAAAGAGCTTTAGGACGGGGAATTTGAAAAAATACAGAAAAGTGCGCAAACGGTTGAGCGAATTATTTGTGACTTTATACTAAAAAAATCGTCGAAAATGAAAAAAAATTTTAAAAATAGACTAGATTTTTTGGAAAAAGTATGCTATTATAGTTTCAACAAGTTGAGCAGAAAATATGTAAAAACGGTTTAAAACACTTAAAAATAGCAATGTACAACGTGGTTGCGCACGAAAAATACATGATGCGCAACAGAAAGCGGGCGATATGAAAAGACAGGATTCTTCAGGAATTGTAAGAGGAAGCGGTATTTTAATGCCGATTAGCTCTCTCCCAGGTAAGTACGGAATTGGTGCGCTCGGAAAGGAAGCGGTCAGCTTTTCTGATTTTGCAAAGGAGTGCGGCTTTGTTTATTGGCAGGTGCTGCCGGCAGGACCTACCAGTTACGGAGATAGCCCTTATCAGTCATTTTCTGCTTTTGCGGGAAATCCATATTTTGTTGATATCGATGAATTAGTAAGCGAAGGCCTGCTTACTGAAAAGGAGGCAAAAGAGCATGTTTCTTTAGCACCTGAAAATGATATTGACTATGAGTGGCTGTATAATACCAGATTTGTACTTCTGAAAAAAGCTTATAAGAAGTCTAAACATAAGGAAAGCAGTGCTTATAAGAGTTTTTTAAAGGGAGCAAAGTACTGGCTTGACGATTATGCTCTTTTCATGGCGCTTAAAGAAAAGTTTAAAGGAGTTTCCTGGCAGGAATGGGATGAAGATATAAGATTCCGAAGGAGTGCAGCTCTTAAAAAATATACCAAAGAGCTTGCGGATGAGGTGGATTTTTATAAGTTTATCCAGTTCAAGTTCCGTGAGCAGTGGGATGCGCTGAAGGAGCATGCCCATAAAAACGGACAGTATCTCATAGGAGATATTCCTTTATACGTTGCAATTGATTCAAGTGATGTCTGGGTACATAGCAATCTGTTCGAGCTTGATGATAAGCTCTTGTCCATCAACATAGCTGGAGTACCACCTGATGCCTTTTCAGATACAGGCCAGCGTTGGGGAAATCCTATCTATGACTGGAAAGCCATGGAGGCTGAGGATTTTAAATGGTGGCGTGAGAGAATGAAGGCGAATGCAGAGTTATATGACATCATCAGAATAGACCATTTTATTGGTGTTGTAAATTACTGGTCGATTCCAGCTACTTGTCCTACTGCGGTTGAAGGAAAGTGGGTAAAGGGTCCGGCTAAAAAGCTTACTGATGCAATAATTGAATCCATAGGCGATTCCAAGATAATTGCTGAAGATTTAGGCGTTGTTACTGCACCGGTCAGAAAATTGATGGAAGGGTCGAATTTCCCAGGAATGAAGGTTTTAGAGTTCGGAATAGATTGCAATCCGGATAATCCGAACCTGCCTCAGAATTACAAGACACCAAATATGGTAGCTTATATCGGAACGCATGATAATGAGCCTATAGTTGGTTTCTTAAAGGGAAAGCCTAAGAAGGAGCTTAAGGAAATCCTTGACTTCTTTGATAAGAAAAATATACCTGCACTCGTTGATGAGCTTATTAAAATGCTTTATACTAGTGTTGCAAATATAATCGTATTCCAGCTTCAGGACATCTTAAGGCTTGATAATTCTGCAAGAATGAATTCTCCTGCTACTCTTGGAATTAACTGGAGATGGAGAGTTACCAGAGAGCAGCTCTCTAGCATAGATGCAAAAAGCTATAAGAATATGACTATTAAAGCCAATAGAGTTCCAAAGGGCTTCTATAAAGAGGAGGCTCCTGATGAGAAGAAGGCAGCAGTAGCAAAGAAAGAAGCTGCTGCAAAGAAGGCAGCTGGTAAAAAGAAGATGACTAAAAAATAATGGAAGAAATATAATAATAAGCCTGTGAGGGGCTTTGGATGAATTACTTAGAAAGGAAATTGCGTAATGGCTACGAAGGCAGTTAAGGATAATTTTAAAAAGGACATAGATGATATATTAAGAATTGAATTTGGAAAGACTGTAAAAGAGGCAACAAACAAGGAGCTTTACTATGCTGTATCAAGAGCAGCGCTTCTGTCAGCAGGTGCTGATTTTCAGCAGAAAGCCTATGCATCAGGCGAAAAGAAGGTGTGCTATCTTTCAGCAGAATTCCTGATCGGACGCATGGTCTATAATAATCTAGTAAATCTTGATTTATATGATGCATACAAGGAATATTGCGGAGAAAATAGCCTCGATGTTAAGAGTTTTGAAGATATCGAGGATGCAGCTCTAGGTAATGGCGGTCTTGGAAGACTTGCAGCATGCTTTCTCGATTCGGGAGCAACTCAGGGAATTAATCTAAATGGTTATGGAATTCGTTATAAATATGGTCTTTTCAAGCAGTCCTTTGAAAATGGTTTCCAGAAGGAGAGTCCAGATGACTGGATGAAGGCAGGAGATCCTTGGTCAATAAGACATGAAGAGGATAGCGTAATCATTAATTTTAAGGATTTCAGCGTACGTGCTGTGCCTTATGACATGCCTGTTATCGGTTATCAGAAGGGAAATAGCAAGGCAAAGGTAAATACTTTAAGACTCTGGCAGGCAGAGGCTGTAGAGGAATTTGACTTTGAAGCCTTTAATGATCAGAAATATGATAAAGAGGCAAAGGCCCGCACAAAGGCTTATGACATTAATGCAGTGCTTTATCCAAATGATACCATGGATGCAGGAAAGCGCCTGAGACTTCGTCAGCAGTACTTCTTCTCAGCAGCTACCATTGCAGATATTTTAAGGAACTTTAAAAAGCTCCATGCAGAAGAAATAAAGAATGCGGGTACCTATGATGAGCTTGTTAAGGTATATGAGAAGTTTTCAGATGATTATGCAGTTCAGTTAAATGACACACATCCTTCTGTTTCAGTGCCTGAATTCCTTCGTCTTCTTAATGAAAATGAAGGCATTGCCCTTGAGGATGCAAAGAGAATTGCTTTTAAGGTATTTTCTTATACAAACCACACTATTATGGCAGAGGCTCTTGAAAAGTGGAGTGTAAAGCTCTTTAAGTCTGTTATTCCTGAGCTTTTCCCATATATTAAGTTCCTTGAGGCAGAGCTTGAGAAGGAACTAAAAGCAAATCCTAAGGTAGAGGATATTACACCTTACAAGATAATCGATAATAATACAATTCACATGGCACGTATGGATGTTTATGCAACTCATTCTGTAAACGGTGTTGCAGCAATCCATACTCAGATCCTTAAGGATACTGCTCTTAATGAGTGGTACAAGATCTACCCGGAGCGTTTCTTCAATGAAACCAATGGTATTACTCAGCGCAGATGGCTTCTTCTTTCAAACCCTCAGCTCTCAAGCTTTATTGAGGATAAGATAGGAAGCGGCTTTGCAACAGATCTTGATGAGCTTAAAAAGCTTGAAAAGTTTGCTGATGATAAGAAGGTAATTGAGGAATTTGATAAGATCAAGAAGGAAAAGAAGCAGGACCTTGCTGACTATATAAAGAAGATGGAGGGAGTCGATCTTGATACAAGCTTCATCTTTGACATTATGTGTAAGAGACTTCATGAATATAAGAGAGAGCTTTTGAATGCCTTCTCCATCATGGATATTTACTTTGGAATCAAGGAAGGCAGGATCAAGAATTTTAATCCTACAGCCTTCATCTTTGGTGCAAAGGCAGCTCCAGGATATTTTAGAGCAAAGGGAATCATTAAGTATATCAATGAAATCGCAAAGCTTATTGATAACGACGCCGATGTTAAGGATAAGCTTAAGGTACTCTTTGTCCATGATTACAATGTTTCTTATGCAGAAAAGCTCACCCCAGCAGCAGATGTTTCAGAGCAGATTTCAACAGCTGGCACTGAGGCTTCAGGAACCGGTAACATGAAGTTCATGCTTAACGGCGCAGTTACGCTTGGAACCTTTGACGGAGCTAACGTTGAAATTGTTGAAGAGGCCGGCGAAGAGAATAACTATATCTTCGGTGCTAGAGTTGAGGATCTTGAAAAGATAAAGGACAGCTATGATCCTAATGAAATCTACAAGAAGGAAAAGAGAATAAAGAAGGTAATCGATACTCTTGTTGATGGAACCTTTGATGATGGCGGAACAGGAATGTTTGGGGAACTTCATGATGCTCTTCTTAAGGGTGCTTCATGGCATCAGCCAGACCATTACTATCTTCTCCTTGATTTCCTTCCTTATGTAGAGGCTAAGCTTAAAGCTAATGCAGATTATTCTGATGTATTTAGCTTTAGACGCAAGTGCTTCATAAATACAGCTAATGCTGGAAAGTTCTCATCAGATAGAACAATTCTTGGCTATGCAAAGGATATCTGGAAATGTCTGTAAATAAATGGAAAACGAAATATGGGCAAAAGATATTTGACGTCTAACTATTCCTGAATGGCGGTAGAGGGCAATACCAGGTCCTCTACCGCTATTTAATGTAGACAAAAGGGATGTTTTGTGTTATCCTTTAAGAAAAAATTGTACTGAAGGTATTGTTTATGAAAATGAATTACAGGGTTAAAAAGGCCTTGTGTCTAACGATGACCGTAGCTGTAATGGCAGGAGGATTGTTCTGTGGCTGCAGCGCGGATATAGGAAAAATAGTAGGAGGAGAAGAGACCACGACTTCTGCTAAAGCTACAGAAAAGCCTATGGAAGCTTCTCTTCTTGTGTGGGATGGAAGAATAGATATAAGCGATGAAGATGGAGGCTGGCTTCCACTGATGTGCGAGCAGTTCGAGGCTCTTCATACGAACTGGAAGCTGGATATATCGTACGGAATATGTGAGCCTGAAAATGCGGTTGAAAGCGTTCTGAAGGATGTAAGTGCTGCCGGGGATGTTATTTTCTTTGAAGATGATGATTTTGATACTCTGGTAAAGGGAGGCGCACTTAAAGCTTTTTCAAAGGACAATTACGAAAAGGAAAAGAGCGTTGCAGGAGAGGAGATGTGCTCTAAGTTCGTTTCTAATGGACAGCTTTATGGCATCCCTTATTCTACTCGGACTATGCTTATTTTCTATGATAAGAGTGCATATAAAAGAGAAAATGATGATGTGACGACCATGTACGGCCTGATGCAGAATGGCAGAGTGGCCTTTGATATGACGGATCCTGATGTTTTATCAGCGTTTTTCATAGCAGCTGGTGCAGTAAGTACCAATGCAGACGGAAAGCAATATATCGATTTTAATAAAGAGGGCAGCCCTGCTGCTCTTGCAGTACAGTACTTATTTGTACTGAGCGAATCGGACAAGTTTTTGAATGATGTTGATGGAATGGGGCTTGCAGGCCTGAGGGATGGATCTGTCAAGGTTATGTTCGGAAGCGTAGAGGATTATCAGGATGCCCAGGAGGCACTTGGAAAGAAACTTGGAGTAGCGGCACTTCCTATAGTAGAAATAGGTACGGTGCAGTCTAGACTTAAGTCCTTTGCATCTGTAAATGCGATTGGAGTTAATAAACTTACAAAGTCATCTGAGGTTTCAGAGGAACTTGCGGTTTTTCTAGGAAGCACTTCAGCTCAGGATTATCACTATGATATGAATTCGGTGATTCCTGTATATCGCTCTGAAAAAAATGATGACCTTACGGCAGCTCAGAATGAGGCTTTTGAAATATCCTCCGTTATGAGAAGTGATTTTTATTTTCCTAAGGGCTATGAAGAGGCGCTAGTGACTTTGGGAAAGGGTATTGTGGATGGCAGTATAAACAGAGATAATTATTTAAAGTATCTCGAAAATATGCCTAAGTAAGCAGATTAAGCAGTAGGCACCTGAAAATAAATATATGAAAAAAGGGAACCGGTTAAAACCGATTCCCTTTTGCTTTAAGTATAAAGCGATAAATAATTATTCTTAATTGTTGGTGTTGTAAAGTGCACCTAAGCTATCCTGTACTGACTTTACGAAATCATCTACGCTAACGGCGTTTGCAGGTGCTGTGAAATCTGCTGTGTCGCCTTCCTTTGCAGAAGCTGTGTAATCGATAACGATTGTACCGATTTCATTAGCTGTAACGCTAGCTGAAGCTGTTAAATTGAACTCTCTAGAACCAGCCTTCTTACCCTTGATTTCATCTGTTGACTTTAAGTTGAAGGTTACATTATCCTTCTGAAGGTCTTCCTTTAACTTTGTAAGCTCTTCTTCGAACTTTGTGCTGTCAAGCTTAGAAATATCTTCCTTAACTGATGTAACAGCCTTTGAGATTTCTGAAGTAAGATCTTCGCTTACGCCCTTTGAGCTAACAGATGTTGAGAATTCATCAAGCTTTGTTGTGAAATCTGCAGATGTAAGCATTGAATAAATTGATCTTGCAAGAGCTTCATAGTTGTCTGAGCTGATTGTGATGGCATTTGCATTGCCTTCCTTGCTAAATACAGCTGGCTCAACTGACTCAAATGATGATTCGAATAATGGTAATAAAGTATCAACGAAAGCAGAAACTACTGAGTTATAATCTTTCTGCTGTGCAAGAAGAGCCTCTGGATCAGCTTCTTCAGTAGTAGCACCCTGTGCTTCAAGAGCTGCTGTAGCTTCCTCTGTGTACTGCTTGAGTTCATCAGCTGAAATCTTTACAACTGTGTTATCATTAGGTAAGAATGAAGCAATTGCAGAAGCATATGAAATGCCGCAATTAAGGAGACTGTTCTTAAGCTCGCTAAGATCAAAATAGAAATCTCCATTAATAGAAGTGATTGTTGCAAGCTTTAAATCGTCACCGCCAAGGTTTACTGAAAGAGTAACCTGTGCGTCATTATCATTGCTCTTACCAGCCTGTGCTGATACAATGATTGCTATTGAATCGATGTCAAGAGCGCCGTTGGTTAATTCACTGATCTTGCCGTCATCAAACTTTACTGTTGTTCTTGCAGTTGAACTGCCCTTTGTGAATTCTGTTGCCTTTGCAAGAGTTGCGATGTAATCCTTATCTGCTGAATCTTTTCCACATCCAGTAAGAGAGAACATCATGCAAACCACAAGCATAAGTGCCATTAAGCTACGAGTGATTTTCTTCATATCATCCTCCATAAAAAATAAATTATTTTGTTAAGACATAAACTAAAGATGTCTGTGTTGAATATACTATAAAAAAATACAAAAGTCAAATACATTTAAGTAGAAAAAAGGGCGGTTATATTTCTAAAATAGAAAAAAAATTGGGGATTTATCATATTTCACTTGACAAATGGACAATTTGTGTTAAAATCGATTATGGGAAAATAGCGAAATTATAAAAAGAAAGGAAAATTTCTTATATAATGGCAGAGAATACCCCAAATTTACCTAATGAAGCAGAAAATTCTAATAATTCTAATAAGAATAATAAAAGGAACATGAGGTACGTGTTCCTTATTGTTGTGCTTTGTATGCTTGTTGGTGTATTTGGAATTGCTGCAGGTTATTTTAGCAATTATCATGAGAATTCAGAAACGGCATCTCATGATACAGTTACTACTTTATCTGCTTTGACAGATGAGGATGGTTCTCTTTATGCAGACTCCTCTGATGGAACAGGTAAAGAAGGAGTTTCTTCTAATATAGAAGATACGGCGGGCACTTCGTCTTCTGATATAGAAAATGAGACTATAGCAGATACGGCGGGCACTTCGCCTTCTGATATAGAAAATGAGGTTATAGCAGATACGGCAGGTAAGCCGGCTTCTGATTTAGAAAATGAAGCGGGCACAGAGATAGGTCCTTCGGATAATGAAGGTGATTCTAGCATAGAAAATACGGAGGGAGTAACTGCAACCACAAAGCAGGCTGCAGATGGAAATCCGGCTTCTTCTGAAGAAGTAAATGCGACTGCAAAAGAGAATGGGGATGAAAATCCAGTTTCTTCTATAGAGAAAGACCAGGCAGAAAAGACAGCAGTAGAAGCTACTACTAAAAGTGCAGAAAAGACTGCAGTAGAAGCTACTACTAAAAAGGCGCAAAAGACAGAGGCAGAAGCTGCTACTAAAAAGACAGAAAAGACGACTGCAGAAGGTAAATTAGCCGCTGGTGATTATTCTGTAAGTAAAAATGGTCAGCTTAAGGTAATAGGAACCCATCTTTGCAATAAGGATGGAAAGCAGATTACTTTAAGGGGCATGAGTACCCATGGTATCATGTGGTTCCCTCAGTTTGCGACTGCCGAATATATGGAAAATCTTCAAAGTGAATGGGGAGCCTCCGTATTTAGAATTGCAATGTATGATCAGGAGGGAAATGAGAGTTATATAAATTCTCCTGATACTAATAAGAAGAAAGTCTGCACCCTGGTTGATGCAGCAATAGCTCTAGATAGCTATGTAATAGTAGACTGGCACATTCTTGCAGATGGTAATCCACAGCAGAATGAGAGCTATGCAAAGGAATTCTTTGGATATATGGCAAAAAAGTATGCAAAGGTTCCGAATGTAATATATGAGATCTGTAATGAGCCTAATGGCGGAGCAACATGGTCTGCGAATATAAAGCCTTATGCAGAGGATATTATTCCTATAATAAGAAAATATTCGCCGGATGCTATCATAATTGTTGGCTCTAGCAACTGGAGCCAGGATGTAGATGTGGCTGCAGGCAGCCCACTTTCCTATGATAATATTATGTATTCACTGCATTTTTATGCAGGAACACATAAAGCAGACCTTAGAAATAAGGCAAAGAAAGCGATAAATGCAGGTCTTGCCCTCTTTGTAACTGAATGGGGCACGACAGATGCATCAGGTAATGGAAATGTAGATACAGCTTCAAGTGATGAATGGCTTACCTTCCTGGAAGAAAATGGAATAAGCTGGTGTAACTGGTCACTGTGCAATAAGAATGAATCCTCGGCGGCGTTAAAATCCTCCGCTACGGCAAATGGAAGTGTTTCCGATTCAGTTCTTAGCACCTCTGGAGCTTATGTGAAAAAGGCAATGCTTAAATATTCTGGCGCTGATACTACCTCCGGAAAGACAAAGGTCACTCCTACACCTAAGGTAACAGCGGCTCGGACATCAGACATCAAAGATGATAATTCTTCGGGAGGAATTGAGTTATATCAATTCAACCAGGATAAAAATGATGAAACCAGCACGCTGAGTCCAATGTTCAAGGTGGTGAATAATTCCGGAAAAAGTGTTAAGCTCAGTAATATAGAAATCTATTATTATTTTAATCCGGATGGAAATGTGGATACCGTATACGAGGTTGATTATGCGGACATCAACGGCTCTAGCGGTTATAAGGCACTTACATCTGCAGTAAAGGGCACATTTAAGGAGGCTGGAACTAAATCCTATATCAAGATTACTTTCTCCTCCGATGCGGGAACTCTCGCAGCTGGCGATACTGTTCAGATACAAGGCAGAATCCATTCGGAAAGCTGGGGTATGTATACCCAGAGCAATGATGCATCATTCCTTAGCGATGCGCAGGATTATACGTTAAAGAATGCGTGCAAGTTAGTAGTCAAATAAAAGAAAGGCCTCAGGGGTTTTCCTTTGAGGTAAGAACCGGTATGTAAATCTTATTTGAAGATGCGAAAATCTGGATAATAAGAAAAGGAAGAAAAAAACAAATTATATTATGAGGTGAAAAATCATGGCAAAGGATACAAAGAAGAGTTCATCTGTAGAAGCAAAGGCTGAGGAAAAGAAGGTTTCTGAGGCTAAGGCTGAGAAGAAGACAGCAAAGTCTGAGAAGACAGAAGAAAAGAAGACATCCACAAAAGCCACAGATTCTAAAAAGACAGCAAAGAAGGCACCTGAAAAAGCAGAAAAGAAAGAAAAGCCAGTAAAGTCCGAAAAGAAGACTGAGACAAAGAAAAAAGATGTAGAAGCAGCAGAGGAAAAGGCTGTAGAGATAGCAGAAGAAGAGAAAAAGCCAGCTAAGAAGAAGTCATCAAAGGCTAAGGCAGAAGCTGAAGCAGAGGTAGAAAGCACCTCTGCTAAAGAAGCAGAGGATAAAAAGAGCTCTGCTAAGGCAAAGAAGGCTGAAGAAGAAGCAGAGGAAGCTTTCGAAGAAGATAAGAGCGATAAAAAGGCAAAGCCTGCTAAGGGAAAGAGAGAGCTCAGCCAGGAAGAGCAGAAGAAGCTTCTTATTGAAAGAATCGAGGCAGTCATCAAATTTGCAAGAGAGAACAGCAATGTTATCGATGCAAGTAAGGTAGCTGAGATGATGAAGGATATTCCTAGCATCAATGAAGATTCGATAAATAATATCTATGAGCTTCTTGATAAGAAGAATATCGAAGTAAGATTTGGAAGCAGTGACGAAGAGCCAGATGAAAAGGAACTCAGCGAGCTCGATGCAGAGCTTAATGCTGATGCAAATGATACCGATGAGGATCTAGATCAGCTTGCTGTAGATGCACTTACTGACGACCCTGTAAAGCAGTATCTTAAGGAAATCGGTAATTTCCCTCTTCTTAAGGTGGATGAAGAGCTTGAGATCGCAAAGAAGATCAAGGACGGCGATTCTATATCAAAGAAGAAGCTTACAGAATCAAACCTCCGTCTTGTAGTAAGTATCGCAAAGAGATATGTTGGAAGAGGCTTATCCTTCCTAGACCTTATTCAGGAAGGAAATTTAGGTCTTATAAAGGCTGTAGACAAGTACGATTATACAAAGGGCTATAAGTTCAGTACATATGCTACATGGTGGATCAGACAGGCTATTACAAGAGCTATTGCAGACCAGTCAAGAACCATCAGAATTCCAGTTCATATGTCAGAAATTATCAACAAGACCTACCGCATGCAGCGTGAGCTCCTTCAGAAGCTCGGAAGAGAAGCAACTGAGACAGAGCTCGCAAAGGCAATGAACATGTCTATCAAGAAGGTACGTGAAATAATCAAGATATCTTCAGATCCGGTATCACTTGACACACCAGTCGGTGAAGAGGACGACAGCCATCTTGGTGATTTTATCAAGGATGAGACAATGCAGAGTCCGGAGGATGCAGCAGATGAGATGGTGCTTCATGACCAGATCAGAAAGATGCTCGATACCCTTACAGACAGAGAAAGAGAAGTAATTGAGTTAAGATTTGGTCTTAAGGATGGAAAGGGCTGCACTCTTGAAGAAGTAGGACAGCGCTTCAATGTTACACGTGAGCGTATCCGTCAGATCGAGGCAAAGGCACTCAGAAAGATGAAGAACCGTAAGAGACTTAAGTATCTTCAGGGTTATGATCTGTAATAAGTCAAAAATTTGCTGAAGTGAAAGGTTTATTTCCATTTCAGTAAATCAAAAATTTAGAAAATTTCTCTTGACAAATGACTATAATAAATTTATAATGTACGTTGCGCGTTTGTGCGCAGCGTACTTTTTTTGTCAAAAAATAGTTACGTGGGTCACAAAGGGCATTATTGTCATAAAAAATAAGATCAGGAGGTGGAAAATTAATGCCTACATTTAACCAGTTAGTTAGAAAAGGAAGACAGGTTCTTACAAAGAAGTATAAGGCACCTGCACTCCACATTGGCTACAATTCTCTTCAGAAAGAAGATATAGATACTCTTTCTCCTCAGAAGCGTGGTGTTTGTACAGCAGTTCGTACAGCTACACCTAAGAAGCCTAACTCAGCATTAAGAAAGATTGCCAGAGTTCGTCTTTCAAATGGTATTGAAGTTACAAGTTATATTCCAGGAGAAGGTCATAACCTTCAGGAACATAGCGTAGTTCTTATCCGTGGAGGCCGTGTAAAGGATCTTCCAGGTACAAGATACCATATCATCAGAGGTACACTTGATACAGCAGGTGTTCAGAAGAGAAGACAGGGACGTTCTAAGTACGGTGCAAAGAGACCTAAGGACGCTAAGTAATTTTTAATTAAAACTACTTTAAAAAACAAAAACAAATAATAACCAATAAAATAAAAAGTTATCGAGTTAAATGCATGTATTAATTTTTCATTCATATATAAAGCGGCCTTGTGACCGGGCGGCAATTGAATATTGAATTTAATACGGCATGTACACAGATAATGTGAGTACCTTGGGAAGCATTTATATGCTCCCATAGATTGAAGGAGGGAAGCAACGTGCCACGTAAAGGACATATAGCAAAGAGAGATGTGCTTGCAGACCCAATTTACAACAGCAAGGTTGTAACAAGACTTATCAACAACGTTATGCTTGATGGTAAGAGAGGTGTAGCACAGAAGATAGTTTACAATGCATTCAATCAGGTTGCAGAGAAGACAGGCAAGGAAGCTATGGAAGTTTTCGAAGCAGCAATGAACAATATCATGCCAGTACTTGAGGTAAAGGCTCGCCGTATCGGTGGTGCTACATACCAGGTACCTATCGAAGTAAGACCAGAGAGAAGACAGGCTTTAGCTCTTCGTTGGCTTACAACTTTCTCACGTAACAGAGGAGAAAAGACAATGGTTGAAAGACTTGCAGCCGAGATCATCGATGCATCTAACAACACAGGTTCAGCTGTAAGACGTAAGGAAGACATGCACAAGATGGCTGATGCTAATAAGGCATTCGCTCATTATAGATGGTAATATAATGCCGGTTTGACCGCAAAAAGTTACCCTTTTAGATCGAATTAGGAGGATAAATCCGTGGCTAAGAGAGAATATCCACTGGAAAGAACCAGAAATATCGGTATTATGGCCCATATTGATGCTGGTAAGACAACACTTACAGAGCGTATCCTTTACTATACCGGTATTAATCATAAAATCGGTGATACTCATGACGGAACTGCAACAATGGACTTCATGGTTCAGGAGCAGGAAAGAGGTATCACAATTCAGTCTGCTGCTACAACATGTCATTGGACACATGAGTACAGACATCAGAAAATCGAAGGAGCACCAGAGTATCGTATAAATATCATCGATACACCAGGTCACGTAGACTTCACAGTAGAAGTTGAGCGTTCACTTCGTGTACTTGACGGCGCTGTAGGCGTATTTAGTGCTAAGGGTGGTGTTGAGCCACAGTCAGAAACAGTTTGGCGTCAGGCAGATAAGTACAACGTACCTCGTATCGCATTCATCAACAAGATGGACGTTACAGGTGCAAATTACTTCAACGCAGTATCAATGATCGAGTCAAGACTTGGAAAGAACCCAGTATGTCTTGAAATCCCTATGGGAAAAGAAACTGAATTCAAGGGAATCATCGACCTTTTTGAAATGCAGGCTTATTTCTATATAGATGATAAGGGTGATGAGATCGAAATCGTTGACGTACCAGAGGAGTACAAGGAGCAGGCTCAGGAATACCATGACAAGATGGTGGAGCAGATCTGCGAAACAGACGATGCACTTCTCGAAAAGTTCCTTGAAGGTGAGGAGCCTTCAGTAGATGAGCTCAAGGTAGCTCTTCGTAAGGCAACAATCGGCAATGTACTTGTACCAGTACTTTGCGGTTCAGCATATAAGAATAAGGGTATCCAGAAGGTTCTCGATGCAGTTATCGATTTCCTTCCAGCACCTAACGATATTCCAGACGTATTAGGAACAGATGAAGATGGAAATGAAATGTCAAGAAAGACTGGCGATGATCAGCCATTCGCAGCTCTTGCATTCAAGATTATGGCAGACCCATTCGTTGGTAAGCTTGCATTCTTCAGAGTATATTCTGGAACATTAAAGACAGGTTCATACGTTCTTAACTCAACAAAGGGTAAGAAGGAACGTGTAAGCCGTCTCCTTCAGATGCATGCAGATAAGAGAATGGATCTTGATGAGGTATTCTCAGGTGATATCGCAGCAGCTGTAGGTCTTAAGATTACAACAACAGGTGATACAATCTGCGACGAGCAGCATCCTATTGTACTTGAATCAATGGAGTTCCCAGATCCAGTTATCGATATCGCTATCGAGCCTAAGACAAAGGCCGGCCAGGAGAAGATGGGCGAAGCTTTAGCAAAGCTTGCTGAAGAAGACCCAACCTTCAGAGTTACAACAAACAAGGAAACAGGCCAGACAATTATCGCAGGTATGGGTGAACTTCATCTTCAGATCATCGTTGACCGTCTTCTTCGTGAATTCCATGTAGAAGCTGATGTCGGAGCTCCTCAGGTTGCATACAAGGAGACAATCCAGAAGGAAGTTAACATCGATTCTAAGTATGTTAAGCAGTCTGGTGGTCATGGTCAGTATGGTCATTGTAAGGTTATTTTCGCACCTATGGATCCAAACGGCGAGCAGACATTCGAATTCGAGAACACTGTAACAGGTGGTGCTATTCCTAAGGAATACATCCCAGCTGTACAGAGCGGTATCGAAGATGCTCTTAAGAGCGGACCTCTTGGTGGATATGAGATTATTGGTATCCATGCAAACGTTTGGGATGGTTCATACCATGAAGTAGACTCATCTGAAATGGCATTCCAGGTAGCTGGTTCTATGGCTCTTAAGGATGCTATGCAGAAGGGTGACGCTTGCTTACTTGAGCCTGTAATGAGAGTTGAAGTAACAGTTCCAGAGGAATACATGGGAACAGTTATCGGTGATATCTCATCAAAGCGTGGCCGTGTAGATGCAACAGAGGATGTAAACGGAACAAAGCTTATCCGTGGATTCGTTCCTCTTGCAGAAATGTTCGGTTATGCAACAGATCTTCGTTCTGAGACACAGGGACGTGGTGCTTACTCAATGTTCTTCCATGACTATGAGAAGGTTCCAAAGAATATCCAGGATAAGGTTCTTGGCGCAAAGTAATTTGAGCTAATAGATATACATACTAAAAATATCAGAATTAATTTCTGAAAAATTAATTTTGAAAAAATGTCTGATTTTTCCAAAAAATTAGGCGAATTACTAAAAAATTATAGCAAAATTCTAGTTTCTGAATCAAAAAAAGGCTTGAAATTTAAGGATAATTGAAGTATAATAGACTAAATTGTCTGTAAAAGAACTCTTTGGCATTTGCCTTCGGGAGTTGGCTGGATTTCGAGCCTGGTTCAGACACAATCATTAAATGGCGCAAAGCGCATATTTCAAGGAGGATTTTTTAAAATGGCAAAGGCAGTATTCGAAAGAACAAAACCACATTGTAACATTGGTACCATCGGTCACGTAGATCATGGTAAGACAACTTTAACAGCAGCAATTACAAAGACACTTGCTACAAGACTTCCAAGTGAAGTTAACAAGTTCATGGATTACTCATCAATCGATAAGGCTCCAGAAGAGAGAGAAAGAGGAATCACAATCAACTCTGCTCACGTTGAGTACGAGACAGCTAACCGTCACTATGCTCACGTTGACTGCCCAGGTCACGCTGACTACGTTAAGAACATGATCACAGGTGCAGCTCAGATGGATGGTGCTGTTCTTGTTGTAGCTGCAACAGATGGTGTTATGGCTCAGACAAAGGAGCACGTTCTTCTTGCTCGTCAGGTTGGTGTTCCATCAATCGTTGTTTTCATGAACAAGTGTGATATGGTTGAAGATGATGAACTTCTTGACCTTGTTGAGATGGAAATCAGAGATCTTCTTACAGAATACAACTTCCCAGGTGATGATACACCTGTTATCCGTGGATCAGCTCTTAAGGCTATCGAGGATCCTAACGGTGAGTGGGGTGACAAGATTATGGAACTTATGGATGCAGTTGATTCATTCATTCCAGAGCCAGTTCGTCCTACAGACAAGCCATTCCTTATGCCAGTAGAAGAAGTTATGACAATTTCAGGTCGTGGTACTGTTGCTACAGGTCGTGTTGAGAGAGGTACTCTTACAGTTAATGACCCTGTTGAAATCGTTGGTATCCATGAGGATAAGCTTTCATCAGTTGCTACAGGTATCGAAATGTTCCGTAAGTCACTTAAGACAGCTGAGGCTGGTGACAATATCGGTATGCTTCTTCGTGGTATCAACCGTACTGATATCGAGCGTGGACAGGTTGTTTGTGCTCCAGGTTCAGTAACATGTCACCACAAGTTCAAGGCTCAGGTTTACGTTCTTACAAAGGAAGAAGGTGGACGTCATACTCCATTCTTCACAAACTACAGACCACAGTTCTACTTCAGAACAACTGACGTAACAGGTATTTGTATGCTTCCACAGGGCGTAGAAATGTGCATGCCTGGTGATAACGTAGCTATGGACGTTGAACTTATCCATCCAGTAGCAATGGAGCAGGGTCTTACATTCGCTATCCGTGAAGGTGGACGTACAGTAGGTTCAGGTAAGGTTACAGAGATCATCGAATAATTTTACCGCTTATTGCTCTATACAAAATAAGTAAAATTCAAAACGCAGTCTATGCAAATAGGCTGCGTTTTTTTTATGTTTAAAATAGTAAGTGTGTTGACAGATAGAAAAGTTTGCTTTAAAATTAGTGGAGAATTTAGAAAAGATAGTAGAGATTCAAAAAATATTGTGGAGATTCAAAAATAAAATAGATTCAAAAATATAATAGATTCAATAATATTGTGGAGATTCAAAAATATAGTAGAGATTCAATAATATAGTAGAGATTCAATAATATTGTAGAGATTTAAAAATATAGTATAGATTTAAAAATATAGTAGAGATTCAAAAAACATTGTGGAGAAAAGCATGGAAAGAAATGATGAGTTTTATATGAAAGAAGCCATTAGGCAGGCTAAAAAAGCAGCGAAGAACGGAGACGTTCCGATTGGCTGCGTTATAGTAAATAATGGAGAAATAGTCTCAAGAAGCTATAATAAAAGAAATCTGAAGTCATCGGTCCTAGCCCATGCTGAAACAATGGCTATAGAAAAAGCAGCAAAGGAGCAGGGTGATTTTAGACTTGATGGTTATGAGCTTTATGTTACTCTTGAACCATGCCAGATGTGTTCGGGAGCGATAGTACAATCTAGAATAAAAAGAGTGGTTATTGGAGCGATGAACCCAAAAGCCGGTTGCGGTGGCTCTATTTACAATATGCTTGAGGAACCTAGATTTAATCACGTATGTGAAGTTAAAAGAGGGTGTCTGGAGGAAGAATGTAGTGCGCTCTTAAAGGAATTCTTTAAAAGCTTAAGAGAAGCAAAGAAAAAGGCTGAAAAGTAAAAATATAGAGAAAAGGTTGAAAGTAAAATATTGGAAAAAGGCTGAAAAGTAAAAATATAGAGAAAAGGTTGAAAGTAAAAATATAGGGAAAAAGACTGAAAAGTAAAAATATAGAGAAAAGGTTGAAAGTAAAAATATAGGAAAAAGACTGAAAAGTAAAAATATAGAGAAAATGCTGAAAGTAAAAATATTAGAAAATTAAAGTATGAGAGGATTTTAAAGTGGCAAAGAAGAAAAATTATTATGCGGTCAAAAATGGCAGAAAGCCGGGGATTTATACTACCTGGGCGGATTGCCAGCAGGAAATAATCGGCTTTTCCGGTGCTGTATATAAGGGGTTTGAGACCTTAGAAGAGGCGCAGGAATTTATGAAAAATGCCGGAGCTAATGGCAAGAGAGTTATTCCTAAAAAGGTAGTAGAAGAAAAATCTAAAAATACCGGAGTGTTCGGTGATGCAGAACTAGATGACATGATAGATTCACTGATACTAAATAGTGATCAGAAAAAGGATAAAAAGAAGGGTTCTGGTAGTGTAGAGGAAAAGGATCAGGGAAGCTTTTGGGAGGCGAATGAAACGAATGGAGAGCAAAAAGCAGATCTGGAAGCAGCTGAAATGGCAGAAGCTGGAATGTCAGCAACTGGAATGGCAGCAGCTGGGATGACAGCAGCTGGAGTGGAAGCAGCTGGAATGGCAGTAGATGAAATGGCAGCAGATGAAATGGAAGGCGTTGATAGGTATAGCATAAATGCCTACACGGATGGCAGCTATGATGCCATCACAAAGGCTTTTTCCTGCGGAGTGGTTTTACTTACTCCAAATGGCAGATTCTTTATGAATGAGAAGTATTCAGCAAATGATAATAACACTGAGACAAGAAATGTTGCAGGAGAGTTAAAAGGAGCAGAGCTTGCAATCAGATATGCAATGCTGAATGGATATAGAAGGGTAAGGATATATCATGACTATGAAGGCGTAGCCGCCTGGGCCGCCGGTGAATGGCAGGCAAAGAGCGAGGTGGCTAGGTTGTACGTGGATTTCATAGGCAAGGCGTCAAGTAAAATTGAAATACAGTTTCAGAAGGTGGCAGCCCACACGGGAAATAAATACAATGAAATAGCGGATAAACTGGCAAAGAGCGCTCTTATCATATAATCGTTAAGTGAAAAATGATTGTTTGATAAAAATTTCACAAAACAATTTAATAAACACTTGAAAAACAAATTTCATTATGCTATAATCTCTTTGGTATAGTAACATATGCTAACTAGTATGTGTTATTTATATATTCAGTAACGTTCCTGACAGTAGTTCAGGCTAAAAAAATATATATTGTGCGGTCTGGACATATAGCCACGCCGACACGGAAATGGAGACAAAATGTTAGTATCAGCAGCAGAAATGGTCAAGAAGGCAAATGAAGGTCATTATGGAATTCCAGCTTTCAACACAAACAACCTCGAGTGGACAAAGAGCATTCTTTCAGCTTGTGAAGAGGCAAAGTCACCAGTTATCATCCAGACATCTGAAGGTGCAGCAAAGTACATGGGTGGCTATAAGGCAGTTGTAGATATGGTTAATGATCTTTATGATAGCATGGGAATTACAGTTCCTGTAGCTCTTCACCTTGATCATGGTACATTCGAAGGCGCTAAGAAGTGTATTGAACTTGGTTACACATCAGTTATGTTCGATGGATCACATTATGATATCGATGAGAACATCGCAAAGTCAAAGGAAATCATCGAGCTTGCTCATTCAAAGGGTGTTTCAGTTGAGTGTGAAGTTGGTGGTATCGGCGGAACAGAAGATGGTGTTACATCATCAGGTGAGCTTGCTGATCCAGCAGAGTGTAAGGCTATCTCAGATCTTGGCGTAGATTTCCTTGCAGCAGGTATCGGAAACATTCATGGTGTATATCCAGCAGATTGGGCTGGTCTTAACTTCGAGCGTCTTGATGAAATCAGCAAGGCAATCGGTGGAAAGCCAATGGTATTACATGGCGGCAGCGGTATCCCATTCGAGCAGGTTCATAAGGCAATCACACTTGGTGTTACAAAGGTAAACATCAATACAGAGCTTCAGATCGTATTCGCAAAGGCTACAAGAGAGTACATCTTAGCTGGTAAGGATGAGCAGGGTAAGGGTTACGACCCACGTAAGCTTCTCGCTCCAGGTGCTGAGGCTATCAAGAAGACAGCTATCGAGCTTATAAATGCTTTCGGTTCAAACGGCAAGGCTTGATAAATAGCTGAATCTATATTGTTTCTTCTTAAAAGAAGAAAATAAAAAATAAATAATAAAATTTTAAAGGCCTGATTATCAAAGAGCTCAAAAAGCGCTGATAATCAGGCTTTTTTGAGTCTAGATGCTTTAAAACCTTTGTGAATAAAAGGTTTTTTTGTGCAAAGTGTACAAAACTTTTTCTTTAAATTTGGTAAATAGTAATATAGCGTTTTCCGCTTTTTTGTAGTATAATAACGGGGTATTGAGGCGGCATTCCGAATGCATTTCAGATGCATCAGAGGTGATTGTTTTGTGGAGTGCCAAGTGACATTGCTATAATAAAAAAAAGGGAGTATGTGTCATGATGTCTCGCAATTCCAAAAAACATTCAGGAGGAATAAAATGGCTAGTTTATCATTAAGAAACGTAAACAAGACTTATCCAAACGGCTTCGTAGCAGTTAAGAACTTTAACCTTGAGGTAAAGGATAAGGAATTCATCATTTTCGTAGGACCATCAGGTTGTGGAAAGTCAACAACTCTTCGTATGGTAGCAGGTCTTGAAGAAATCACATCAGGTGAGCTTTGGATCGGTGACAAGCTTATGAACGACGTAGAACCAAAGGACAGAGATATTGCGATGGTATTCCAGAACTATGCTCTTTATCCACATATGTCAGTTTATGATAACATGGCATTTGGTCTTAAGCTTAGAAAGACTCCAAAGGATCAGATCTATAAGTTAGTTACAGAGGCAGCTCAGATTCTTGGTATTACATCACTTCTTGATCGTAAGCCAAAGGCTCTTTCAGGTGGTCAGCGTCAGCGTGTAGCCATGGGTCGTGCTATCGTTCGTAACCCTAAGGTATTCCTTATGGATGAGCCTCTTTCAAACCTTGATGCTAAGCTTCGTGTACAGATGAGAATTGAGATCTCAAAGCTCCATCAGAGACTTGAGACAACTATCATCTACGTTACACATGACCAGACAGAGGCTATGACACTTGGAACAAGAATCGTAGTTATGAAGGATGGTGTCGTTCAGCAGGTAGATACACCTCAGAACCTCTATGATAGACCAGAGAACCTCTTCGTTGCAGGCTTCATGGGATCACCACAGATGAACTTCCTTGAGGCTACAGTTATGAAGGAAGGCGCTGATGTTTATCTTGCATTAACAGGAACAAGCAGCAGAATCCTTATTCCAGAGGCTAGAGCTAGAGTTCTTCTTGAGAAGGGCTATGAGAATAAGTCAGTTGTATTTGGTATCCGTCCAGAGGATCTTAAGGATGAAGAAATGTTCATCAACAATAGCACAGGT
>JAEEGF011962581.1_pt1 | contig 23494 bp, 16 predicted proteins | sample 9134171 | NCBI WGS metagenome assembly JAEEGF01 (sample SAMN16246542, study PRJNA631951) | gut metagenome | biome: gut microbiome; feature: rumen; material: AP-attached | host: Bos | place: Iran: Karaj | collected 2018-10
CTGTGATCATGCCGGAACGGGAGAGAACCCTGGATAAATGCTTTGACCGCTTTGTGAAACTGGACCGAAGGAAGTACTCACTTGCCCCGTCGGAAGAGGAGAAATCGACGACTGGTATGATTGGATTCTTCTCAATTCAGAGTAACGAGATCTCCTACGAAAGAATCCCCAGGGAAGATGGTTATCTGCAGGGTTCCATGCTCCTTCCCGATGCAAATATGAAGACCCCTAGAGGAACTGTCCTGTACGATGACGCTGCCCATCAATATATCGTGACCTGGAAGAAAAACCTTACTCCGGCACAGAAGGTGGCACTTGCCCGTGTTTTCGGCCTGAACACTGCGGAATGTGAATTCCGGCTCCCCGCCTACCCGATAAGGATGAAGCACCTTACAGAGAAAGGCAATGTAGATGTAGAAGAAAGATACGGATAATAGTCCCTCTACGGGGTGCTCATATCCGTAATTTGAGTGAGGTACACCTTAAAATGCGCCAAAATGCATACTTCCCCCGGGAAATCTGATATAATAGTATATGTTATGTTCCTTATGTGTGTCGGGTTTTGGCTCGGGAGGTAACCACATGAAGAAAGCGCTGATCATTGGGGTCGACCTTTTCATCATGAGTTTGATTCTCTTCTTTATCATCCAATATGCCAACACGAAGATGCGGGAGAGCAATGAGAGCGCCATTGAGGCTTTTGAGAAGATGACGGTTTCAGCGGAGCAGATCGTCACCAACTATCTGGAGGACGAGCAGCATCTCTGCGACATCTGGGCGAACTATATCAACCGGTCTGCGGAGGCTGGCGCTCCCATGACTGAGGAGGAAGCAATCTCTTTCATCCGCAAGGCGAAGATCTCCCCGCAGATTTACGGGCATCTGATCTTCCCGGAGGAAGGCTCCAAAAGCGGTATCTCAACTCACGCCAGTCTCACGGATCCGGAGGATTACTCCGTCTCTTATCAAAAAATCAATCTCTTTGAAAATCTGGACAGTATCAGTCGGGAGGACGGTGTCGTTAAACTGACCCGAGCTTATACCAACCCTCAAAACGGCGTTCAGTCCATCGCCTTCATGAATTATGTGACGATCCTTGACGAGTCCACCGGGGAGCTCCGGGAAGCGCTTCTGATGCGCGTGGAGTCCGTGAGCGTGCTGGAGGATAAGCTGGTATTCTTAAACGGCGAGTATGAAAGCGTGGAAATCTCCCTGATCAACAAGGAGGGAGAGTATCTGGTCCACGGCAAATCCCTGAAAAACACCAATTTCTTTGAATATTACAAGTCTTATAATGCGGCGGACGCCGCGGAATACAACAGTATGCGGGAGCGGGTGACGACTCAGTCCGGCACCATGAACATGCTGAACTCGAAAAACGAGGAGTGCGTCATCTCCTTCACGCCCCTGAAGTCCATGGACAGCTGGGTGCTGCTCGCATACATTCCGGCGGGAGAGCTGGTGGCCAACACGGCGGTGGACTGGCTGCTGCTGGGAATGGTGACTATGGGCCTGCTGCTCCTGCTGGTGTTCAACTTCGTCATCATGATGATCTACAACCGGAAGCTGGCGGAGGCGGCGGAGGCGGCGAACCAGGCCAACGATGCGAAGTCTTACTTCCTGTCCACCATGTCCCATGACATCCGGACACCTATGAATGCCATCCTCGGCCTGAACGAGATGGTGCTACGGGGCAGCTCGGATCCGGAGATCCTCAGTTATTCCGAAAGCATCCGGACCGCCGGGCGGACACTGCTGGGGATTATCAACGATATCCTTGATTTTTCCAAGATCGAGGCCGGCAAGATGGACATCATCAATGTGGATTACAGCTTTGTCTCCGTGCTGAACGATCTTGTGAATATGGTGCAGGGCAAAGCTGAGGATAAGGGGCTGGCCTTCCGGCTGGATGTGGACCGGGATATCCCCATGATCCTCAACGGTGACGAGATCCGCATCAAGCAGGTCATCACCAACATCCTGTCCAATGCGGTGAAATACACGAAAGAAGGTTCCATCACCTTCCGGATCGGTTATGAAAAGGATGAGAAGGCTCCGGATTCGGTCCGGTTGCTGGTCAGTGTGACGGATACGGGTGTCGGCATCAAGCCGGAGGATATGGCGAAGCTCTTTGTGGCTTTCGAGCGCATTGAAGAGAAGAAGAACCGGAACATCGAGGGCACTGGCCTCGGCATGAGTATCGCCCAGCGGTTCCTGAACATGATGGGAAGCCACATGGAGGTGGAGAGCGAGTACGGCAAGGGTTCCACCTTCTCCTTCACCCTGGTGCAGGGCGTAAAGGACTGGGCCCCCATCGGGGATTATGAGGAGACCTTCAAGCGTTCCCTCACGGAGCGCAAGAAATACCGGGAGAGCTTTACGGCGCCGAATGCGCAGCTGCTGGTGGTGGACGATACACCCGCCAATCTGTCGGTGTTCTGCAGTCTGCTGAAGCGGACGCAGGTGCAGATCGACACGGCTTCCGGCGGGGACGAGGCCATCGAGCTGTTCCGGCGGAAGGCGTATGATGTGATCTTCCTCGACCACATGATGCCGGATAAGGACGGTATCGAGACGTTGCAGGAGATGAAGGCTCTGACGGACTCGCCCAACGGGGAGACGCCGGTGGTGTGCCTTACCGCCAATGCTATCTCCGGCATGCGGGAGATTTATATGGATGCGGGCTTTGACGATTATCTGACGAAGCCCATCGATCCGGACCGGCTGGAGACCATGCTGATCCAGTATATTCCGGAGCATAAGATCACCATCGTCCGGGAGGAGGAGGTTGAGGATGATTATCCGATGCCGGAGTTTCTCTTCGACCTCGCGGAGGTGGATGTGAATGCCGGTGTGACCCATTGCGGCAGCCGGGAGTCCTATCTGGTGACGCTGAAGACGTATCTGGACACCGGCGCGAAGAATGCGGAGGATATCCGGCGGTATTGGGCCGCAGGGGATCTGAAGAATGTGACGGTGAAGGTGCACGCCATGAAGAGTGCATCCCGTATCATCGGCGCCCTGAAGCTGGGTGATTTCGCCGCCCGGCTGGAGGAGGCCGGGGAAGCCGGGGATGAGTCCACTCTCCGGCATGAGCTGGAGTCTCTGCTTGCTCAGTATGAGAAGCTGCTCCGGGAGCTGGAGCCCTTGAACGCGGCTTCGGAGGAGGCTGACGGGGCTTCGGACGAACGGCCGTTGATCGGGGAAGCGGAATGGAAGGAAGCCTATGCTTCTTTGTTGGAATTCTGTGATGCTTTTGATTATGACAGTGTTGTCAATATTGTGGAATCTCTGAAGAAATACCGGTTCCCGGAGGCGGAAGCCGCAAGGTTCGATGCCATCCGGAAGGCCGTGGACAACTTTGATTACGACCTGATACCGAGAATTCTGGCAGGGGGAGAGGAATAATGGCCAGCAAGATACTGTTGATCAGCCGCGGAAGCGGATTTATGGTGGATGCACTGCGGTCCAATCTGGAGAAAGCCGGGTTCGAAGCCGTGATGGCGGAACCGGAGGTGCCGGATATCGAAGCCGGGAAGGAGGATATCGATCTGATCCTGATCCTGGCGGGGGAATATGTTTACGATTCGGCGGAGGCTCTGGTGTACCTCATGGACATCAGCCGGGACGAGGAGCGGCCGGTGTGTATCATCGGGTACGATCTGGAGCGGGAGGAGATCAAGAAGTACATCCCCGAGACCTATATCAAGAAGGAGTTCCGGCGGCCCTTTGATGCGAAGAAGATCGCGGACGAACTGCTGTATCTCGCGGAGGTGGCGGAGGAGAAGCGCAGCGGCAAGCACATCCTCCTGGTGGACGACGACACCACCTTCCTGAAGATGTTGCAGGGGTGGCTGTCGGAGAAGTACCGGATCACCGCGGTAAAATCCGGGATTCAGGCCATCACCTATTTGGCGAACCATCGCCCGGACCTGATCCTGCTGGATTACGACATGCCCATCACTCCGGGGCCCCAGATCATGGAGATGATCCGGAGTGAGTACAATTACCGGGATATTCCCATCATCTTCCTCACGGGGAAGTCCGACCGGCAGAGTATCATGAATGTGATGCAGCTGAAGCCCCAGGGGTATTTTCTGAAGTCTATGTCCCGGGATGAGATCCTGGAGGCGCTGGATGATTATTTCGCGGCCCACAGATGGGACAGAATTTAATAGAGTTCGATATTCATAGATCGTGTTGACAGTGTTTTATGAGGATAAGGGAGGCAGATTATGATTCGAATGAGGGGATTTTTCAAAAAGACACTGGTGTCAGTCATGGCGGTTTCGCTGGTGGCGGGTCTGACGGCCTGTGGCGGCGGAACGGCGGAAGAGGCTGCAAGCGAAGGGTTTGCGCCGAAGCTGGACACGGAGACAAGCTGTTCCATCCGGGTGGCGGGAAGCTATTCCAACTTTGAATCGCTGGAGAGCGAATTCGAGCGGTTCTATCAGTATTATCCCAATGTCAGCTGTGATTACGTCTATATGGACGATTACGAGAACACCATCGTCAGTGCACTGATGAGCGATGAGGCGCCTGACATTTATGTCACTCAGTCCTGGATGCTGGATGACGACCGGATGAGCTCTGTGCTTGAGAATGCAGAGGTGCTTTCGGATCCGGCTCTGGGCATTGATCTGGAGTGCATCCGTGAGGGTGCCCGCTGGACCCTGGACAACGGGGATGTGGTGATGGTCCCCATCTTCACCCGGTCGTACGGCATGCTGGTGAATATGGATATCTTTGAGCAGAACGGGCTTACAGTTCCGGAGAATTACGCAGAGCTCCTGGAGACCTGTGAGAAGCTTCGGGCGGCCGGCTATGAGACCCCCATTATGGGCGCCAATGCCACCACCACTGCCGGAATCTATTATGCCTTCTCTTTCCCGATGTTCTGCGCGGAAGTGATCCGATTCCCGGAATTGCTGGAGGGATATAATGCTTTGGATTCTGACTGCGGCGAGCTGATGCGCCCCGCGCTGGAGCGTCTGCAGGAGTTTGTGGATAAGGGATATCTGGATCCCGCCCGCTGCTCGGAGGAGATCACGGATGATTACAATGCGGTGATCATGCGCTTCTTCGAAGGGGATGTGCCCATGATGCTGGGCAACGGCGATATGGTGTCCGGCACGGCGAAGCGGGAGAGCAAGTCTGAGGCCTTCTCCGCGTCTCCCTTCAAGTATCAGTTCTATGTGGTGCCCATCGGGGACGAGGGCGGCTATTTCATGGATGCGGTGAATCTGTTCTTCAGCGTCAACAAGAACAGCGCGAATCTGGACATGACCAACGAGTTCATGCGGTTCCTGGTATCGGAGAAGGAGCTGGGCAATATGGCGGCTCTGAAGCGTCTTATCACTCCCACCAGCGATTTCTCCCTGGATGAGGTGTATTCCTCCCTGGAGGGCTTCCCGGCGGAGCGGAGCTTCAGTTATCGGGACACCGGCCTGAACGACGCGGCCAACAAGGAGTTCCGGAATGCGGCCTACAATGTGGCTAACGGCACCATGACGGTGGACGAGGCGGTGGAAGCCTACGGAAGCCTGGGGAAGTAAGGGAGATTGGATATGGACGAACGTGTAGTGGTTGTGGATGACGACGCCATCATCTTAAAAAGCGCGGGAACGGTGCTGACGGAAGCGGGCTTCAAGGTCACCTGCCTGAAGAGCGGCCGGCTTTTGCTGGATTACGTGACGAAGAATACCATCGATATGCTGCTGCTGGACATTAAGATGCCGGAGCAGGATGGCTTCGAGACGTTGAAGCTCCTGCGGAAATGGGAGCGGGAGAACGGCCGGCGGGAGATCCCGGTGATCTTCTTTACCGCCAACGACGACGGCGAATCCGAGACGACAGGCCTGTCCCTGGGAGCCATGGATTTCATCCGAAAGCCTTTTGTGGCGGAGGTGCTGACCCTCCGTGTGCGGCACTTGCTGGATCTGGTGCGGCTGCAACGGGACCTTCACGCGGAGGTGGAGCGGAAGACCCGGGAAGTGGAGGGCCTGTCCCTCCATGTGGTGCAGACCCTGGCCGCAGCCATCGATGCGAAGGACGCGTACACCAAGGGTCACTCCGGACGGGTGGCGGATTACGCTCGGGAGATCGCCCGGCGTGTGGGCTATTCGGAGGAGCGCCAGGAGGAGATCTACATGATGGGCCTGCTGCACGATGTGGGCAAGATCGGTGTCCCGGACGCGGTGATCAACAAGCCCGGACGGCTGACGGATGAGGAGTTCGCCATCATCAAGACCCACCCCGCTCGGGGCGCGAAGATCCTGGAGAATATCGAGGAGATGCCGAAGCTGGCCACCGGTGCCAGATGGCACCATGAGCGCTTCGACGGCCGGGGCTATCCGGACGGTTTAGCCGGGGAGGCGATTCCCGAGGAGGCGCGGATCATCGCCGTGGCGGATGCGTACGACGCCATGACCAGCCACCGGAGCTACCGCGATGTGATTCCCCAGGATGTGGTGAAGAGGGAGCTGGAGAAAGGCTCCGGCAGCCAGTTCGATCCCCGGTTCGCGGCGGTGATGCTGGAGATTATCGGGGAAGATACGGAGTATAAACTGAGAGAGCAGTAGGGAAACTAAAAGATACCGGCTGGGTTTTACCCGGTATCTTTTTTGTTTGCGTATTGGTGTGAAAATATCGTTTGAATTGGCGATTTGTGGTATTATGTAGTCGATGTGGGTTTCCGGGGGGATTTGGAAACTCGGTGAGTTGAAACGCGTGATTTTCGCGTAGATGGGAGACGGTATGAGAAAAGGATGGAAGCGTTGGATTTCCGTTCTGCTGAGCGCAGTTCTGCTCCTCGGCTGGAACGGCATGGTCTCGAATCCCATGACGGCACAGGCAGATGAGCCGCGGGTTGAGATTCTGATGGATGGAACGGTTGATTTTGACAATGAGAGCTCGGTCACCGAGAACGAGACGGAGGTTTACCTGCTTCCCGTCGTCTATACCGTGAGCGGTGAGCAAGTGACAGTCACTGTCCGGGAAGGCCTCGGAGTGGACGGAGACACCCTGTTTGTGGACGGCACGAGCAATGCTGCCATTCTCGGCGCTCTCTCCAACAGCATCTACTCTGTCAGTGGCTTTGATTATGCGTGCATGCAGTTCGCGCTGACATCCACGATCGGGGGAAGCACCACCAGCTGCCCGCTTGCGTATGACCCCTCCACCGGCGTGTTCACCCGTGCGGACCGTGCCGATACGGCAGTCATCGCAACGGGCGCAAATGGCGAGCTGGGAGAGTATCATCTCAGCATTGTGCTCATTCAGCCTTTGCGCAGAAATGTTCAGATCTCCATAAGCAACTCCGATGCCAACTGGAGAGGAGTGCCGGCGATATATCAGAGTGATTTTCCTTACGAGGAGGATAACGAAACCGTCAACTGGAATTACAACAGCATGCATTCCTATAAGTACTGCACGCTGTATGTGAATAATCCTGATCTGGATTCGAAGGCTGATTTTAATGATGCCTCTACCAAAACTGTTTCCTATGAAGTCAATGCGGAGAGGCCGGGATATGTGAACCTGACCTTCTGTTTCGACTGGAACTACAGACCGGCAAGCAACACGTTAACCATCAATGGTCATGATTACATTATCCCGGTCAACTTTGACGATCGGGCCAGCTGGCTGAATGCCTTTGCCTTTGAATATCGGGACCGGTGGATCAGCTTTACGATCAGCGACGTGGAGCTTGACTATACAAACTCGGGTGATGCGACCCTGGACATCACGAATTTTAATCTGCGGCCCATTACATTGGAGGAGTGCTATATCGGGGAATTCTCCTGGAGATCCACCCCGGAGCGGGAAGGCTCGGATGATTGCATCCCGCATTCCAATATCTCTCTGATCAGCGTAACGTATCCGGATGGCATTGAGAACGGACGTTCTTTCGATGAAGCGACGCTTGATGCGGAATCCAGATTGTCGAAGACCGCGAAGACCGCGAAGTATATTACATACGGTGCAACGGATGGCAACGGAGAAATGATGCTGCCCATCGGATCGAAGGTGACCCTGCGTGTTGCTCCGGAATTCGGATATCAGATAACTGCCTTCAAACTCAACGGAACTCCCATCGAGTCCTCTGATATCAGCACCGGCTCGGATGTGGCGGTATTCACCTTTACCGTTGGCTGGCCAGTCATGAATCTCAGCGCAGATGTGCTGCAGGTCGGCAATGAGGCGGTGACCGCAAATACGAAGGCTGTATCGGAAGCGGGCATCGAACTTGGCGGAAACGAGTCTGCCATGAAGATCGGCACCGCAAAGTTGGAGCTTGAGGATTTTACACCGAGCCCCGATCAGGAGAATAGGTTCCGGACGGCCGCAGGGGACTATGAAGTAATGGCATTTTTGGATATCTCGCTTTTCAATTGCGTGTATAAGGGAACCAGCGCAGCTTTCTGGGATATGCCGGTAAAGACGCTGAACAATAAGGCGACGGTTTATCTGGCACTGGAGGAGGATGTCAGCGACAAAGAGATTCTTGTGGTTCATGAGAATGCAGAAGGCGACTATGAGACGATCGAAGCAAAATATCTCGCGGAGATCGGTGTCATCGCTTTCGAAACAAATTCCGTCGGCAATTATGCCATTGCGGGAAAGGAGAATGGACCTTCGAAGGATCTCGACCTGAGCTGGTATGATAATTCAGGAAAATCCTACTGGTACGAGAATGGGGTCAGACAGGGCACGGCAGCGGATGCCAAGGCAGTCTCTTATGATGGTACCGTCAGAGGCAGAGAAATCTACGATCCCGCTAAGAATGCCTGGTTCTGGCTTGACGCCGACGCAGAGGGAGCTATGGCGAGAGATAAGGAAGTGTTCGTCCCTTATGTGTATCAGGATGAAAAGAAATGGACGACGCAGACCATGCGCGATGTTTCCTACGAATCGGATAAGGAAGTCTATTATTACATCTATAAGTGTATGATAAGCGGTGAGGGCAAATGGACTCGTTATGACAGTTCCGGAAAGTTGGTCAAGGGCTGGTACACTGTGGATGAGTCTCAGGCTGACATCTATCCCGAGCAGGTCGGCAATACCTATTATTACGACCACATGACCGGCGCAATGGTCAAGGGCTATGTCACCATCGACGGCAAGAGATACCACTTCGACGAACGCACCGGAGTGCTTACTGATTAAGGGTGGAAAACAAGACGGGTAGACGTGCTAAGGCACATCTACCCGCTTTCTATTTCCTTTGATTTAGTTCAATGCGGTTCCGTTCACATAGACGGTATATCCGTTGGACACGATGCCGCTTGCATCGCCATTAAACTCGGTGAGGTAGCAGTCGCCGGTAAGGATCCAGGTGCTGCCGCTCTCGAGAGTCACGGACACGGAGCCGATCTCGGTGGATACGGTAGTTCCCTTCGCGTTGGTGATCTCGCCGGAGAAGCATCCGGTGAAGGTGGAACCATCAGTGATATTCAGGGTCAGATAGGAATTGTCGCCCACCAGGATGGTGCCTTCCGCTTCCTGACCGATGAGGTTCAAGGTTGCGTTGTTGTCAGCTCCGCTCCAGCCGTCGTCACATACGGACAACAGGATTCCTTCGCTGTCTTCGTTGACAAGAGTCACACCGCTCAGGGTGATGACTGCATTGGTATTGGTCACATGGAACATGTGGCCGTTCAGGCTGGTGAGGGATCCGCCCGTCATGGTGAAGGACGAAGTGCCGCTGTCTGCATCACCGCTCATAGACTGGTAGATCATGATGGTGTCGTGGAAGGTGGCGTTTCCGTTGCAATCCGTGTTGTTTGCGGTCATGTCGCAATCGGTGAGGGTAATGGAGTTCTTACCTTCGATGCAGACGCCCTCAGACAGGTTCGATGTGAGGGTCGCATTCTCGACCGTGATATCTGCGGTGGAGTAGATCGCAGGGGAACCGAGGCCGTTGGTCACATAGGTTCCGCCGTCCACGTATACGGTTCCGCCGCCTCTGTCGGTACGGATCGCTGCGGAGGAAGTGCCGCTTGTGGTGATGTCGAGGTTGTATGCGTAGGTAACGCCGCCACCGGTGGTCATGATACCACCGGATCCGTTACCGGTGGTAACGACGGTGGAATCCTTGATGATGACAGTGGTTCCGTCACCTTCCGCTCCGTTCTGGCCGCCGTTGCCGCCATAGGAGAAGACGCCGTTCGCACCGTCAGCATCGGAAGTGATGTTGGCTCCGGTGATGGTGGTGGTGGAACCGTCCTTCACCAGAACGGTCGCGTTCAGACCGTAGAAGTTGCAGTTGTCTCCGCCGTCGGAGTCTCCGGTCTTGGTGACAGTAATGTCAGAAACCGTTACATCTTCCGAGGTGGCGATCAAAAGAGCACTCTCGTCAGTGGTGGTGCTGGAAATGGTCTCGCCGCTGATGGTCTCTGCGGAGGTCACTTCCACGCTTCCGGAATAGTTGATGTCAGCGTTGCTGCTTCCGCCGGGTGCTCCACCAGGGCCGCCGCCCTCGCCGCCGCTGCTGGCTTCGCCATCCCCGCTGGGGCCTCCCTCAGGGGGCTCACCGTCCGGTTTCTCTCCATCGGGTCTGTCACCGTCAGGCTTGTCCTTGTGGGACTTGCTCTCGTCAGTGCTTTCTTCCGTATCGGTTGTGGTGGTATCCAGAGTATCTGTGGACTCCTCTGTGGATACGGTTGCGGTGGAAGATTCGCTTGTACTTGTGCTTCCGCATGCGCTTAAGGTGAGACTTGCAATCATGGACGCCATCACAATGGCAGCAATTTTCTTATTTCTAATCCTCATAATGTTCACTCCTTTCAAACCAATCATTGGATCGCTTCAGATCGGTTTCATGAGTGAATCATACTTTGCCAATGTGTCGAAAAAATGGAAACCCCGTGAAGAAACTGTGAAATGAGAAATGGTGCCCGAGCCCGGCAGGGGGTCGTGGGATCTCCTCCTGCCGGAAAAAGTAAATTTGTTATCGCTGTCCTTCGCCGTACCAGGCGTCCATGCAGGCCTGGATGATTTCCGGGAAATCATCCTCCGTTCCCAGACGGTCGATGTGACCCATGTTGTAGGTATGGCCGTTGTCCCAGACGATGGCGCCGGCGCCGATGGCCTTGGCCCGGGAAACCACCTTTCCATACCACTTTGCACGGTCTGCGGTGTTGTGCTTGTCATCGGTGGCAAATTCGCCCACCAGAACCGGGATTCCGCGAGAGGTCAGATCCTTCTCCACGCGGTCAAAGTAAGCATCCACCTGGCCTGCCACATAATCATTGTACACACTGATGGGAGACGTCCAGGTGATGCCCTCATCCGTGATGAATTCGTAAGGGACGTAGCAGTGCACCTCGCACATCAGATGATCTGCCACGGAATCCACCGGCAGCACATAGCCGCTCAGGCACTTTCCGGTGGTGGCTGCTGCATAGGTGTTGCAGATCAGGTTGCGCTCCCCGTTGTATCCGCCGGTGGCGCGCACGGTGGTGACAAAAATCTGATTATAGCTGTTCACCGCGTTTACGGCATCATCCCCGGGATTGTTCCACTCGTTGTTGGTGTCCAGCATCTCGTTGAAGCCCTCGAAGAGCAGGGTCTCCGGATAATCCTCAAACCGGGTTGCGATCTGCTCCCAAAGGTGTGCATACAGGTCCTTGTTCTTCTCATAGTTTGCGGTGCTGGCCCGAAGCCATCCGTCTGCTCCGGTGTCATGATGGATGTTGATGATGACATAGAGGCCGGCATTCAGTCCCCAGTCTACCAGCTCCTGCACGCGGGCCATCCACGCCTCGTCGATGTTTCCCGCATCATCAAAATGGTAATTCCAGGTTATGGGGATACGCACGGTGGTGAAGCCCAGCTCTTTCAGTCTCGGGAACAGGCTCTGAGGGGTCAGGGGATTGCCCCATGCCTTCTGGAAGTCCTCAATGGTTCCGTCCGTGGAAGTGGGGATCCAGGTGCCGGTAGCGTCCATGGAATTACCTAGGTTCCAGCCCACTGCCATGTGCTCTGTTGCCTCCGCGGCGGTCTCAAATCCTGCAGCGGGTGCCGTCTTAGTCGTTCCTTCCGTTGCCTGCGCTATTTCTGTTGCAGCTTCGGTTGTTGCAGCGGTGATTTCCTCTGTTGCAGCGGCGATTTCCTCCTGTACCACAGCGATTTCCTCCGTCACCGCTTCGGTTGCCTCAGCGATGGCCTCTTCTATTTCTGCTTCTGTTGCAACTGCGGTGGATTCTTCCGTCCGAGCCGTCTCTGCGGCACTTCCGCAGCCACTGAGAAGCAGCGCTGCTGCCGTCATCAATGCGATCATTTTTCCGGCTCTAAATTGTCCGATCCGATGTTTTCTCATTTTTCATTCTCCTCCCCTTGCTGCCACACCGGGCCCTGCACCGGCACAGGCCCCCTACATCTCTTCATACGGCTTCGGTTTGCCAAAGTAGTACCCCTGTATTCTTCCGCAGCCGGCCTGACGGAGGAATTCCACCTGCTCGGCTTCTTCGACGCCCTCGCAGAGGGTGTCCACGCCGAGGCTCTGGGCCATGTTGATCATGTGGGTGAGGATCACCTTGCCGTCGTTGCCTTCGTTGAAACGGTCCATGAACCGCATATCGAACTTCAGGAGGCTGAAATGGATCTGGTGCAGCACATCCAGCGAGGAATAGCCACTGCCGAAGTCATCCATCCACACCGGGAATCCAAGGCTCTGGAACCGCGCCACCTGCGCCTTCATGAATTCAAAATCACTGCCGATGACACTCTCCGTGATCTCCACAGAGATCATCGACCGTTCGATACCGGCATCATCCACCCGGCGGCGGATCTCCTCTACAATATCGCACATCTCGAAATCCATACGGGACAGGTTGATGGACTGGGACACCGGCGTGATGCCTGCCGCCTTCTGCCGGTTCATCTTCTTCAACACTTCATCCACCACATACAGATCCAGCTTGTAGATCATCTTGGACTGCTCCAGCGCGGGGATAAAGTAAGCCGGGGACAGGAAGCCCAGCTCCGGATCGATCCAGCGGGACAGGGCTTCTTCATCGCAAAGTGTTCCGTCTGCAGACCGGACAATGGGCTGATAGTACACCTTGATCCAGCCTTCTTCCAGCGCCCGATCCAGATTGTGGATCACGTGGAGCTCCACCTCCGTCTGCTTCAGCATTTCTTCCGTGTAATACGTGATGGAGGAGGATTGCTCGCCCTTCTTCAGGTCGCTGGCATATTTTGCACGGTCGCAGGCAATGTTTATGTCTGTGTATCCGAGATGCCCCGGATAAACGCCCACACGGATGGGAAGCGGCTTGCCATCCATGGCGGTCGCACATTCCCGGAGGACGCCGGCAAGGATCTCATCCACTTTGTCCGCATCCGCAACAGCCGTGAACTGGTCTCCGCTGTAGCGGCAGACCTTGGCGTCACCGAAATTACGGGACAGGATCCCGGCGAAATTCACGATCAGCTCGTCACCCTTCTCAAAACCGTACTGACGGTTGTAGTTCCGGGTGCCGATGAGATTGATATACACCATGGCGGCTTCTTTGCCTTCCGCCCGGAAGCGTTCCTGCTCCCCGCCGGCAAGATGCAAGAAGTTCCGCATATTGGGCAGGTCCGTCAGCTTGTCATAGTACAGCTGATGGTTCAGATCCCGGACATTCTGCCGGATGTGATCTCTCATGGTACTGAACGCACCCGTGAGAACACCGATTTCATCCTTCTTGTCATAAGACAGATTCACATCGTAATCCGAATCTGCCAGCCGCCGGGATGCGTCCGTCAGCTGCTTCAGGGGGTTTGTGATGGCGCCGACCACAAGGAAAATCACCACGATATATACGAGGGCGAAGAACACGGTGATGGACGCGGTGGTCGACAAAAGTTTGGACCAGGTGGCATTGACCTCTTTCACCGGCACGACACAGGACAGCTTCAGTCCGTTGGAAAGCGTGGAGAAGGACAACTGTTTTTCCTGTCCGCCCAATGTGTAGCGGATGAGTTCATCCCCGCTGTTGTTTGTTTTCAAGACCTTTCCTGAGAGGGTTTCCGCGAACTCATCAATGAAGTTGCCCGTGGGCACTTCGGGATGGTAGATCACCCTTCCGGTTTCGTCCATCAGGCACACGTACCCGGTATTGTAAAGACGCAGATCCTTCAGTTCATCCACCAGATAATCACAGGAGATGTCCACACCCAGCACACCTACCAGCATACTTGCTTTGTAGATGGGCACCATATAGGAGAGGACCCATTCTCCCTGGCAGACATAGGAACCGATCCATGTGGGCACGCCGATGGATACGGCGGTATCGTACCAGGTTGCGCCCAGTATTTCGTTGGGCGTCAGATCCCATACATTCAGGGGCGGCTGTTCCACCAGTCCGGCCTTGCCGCGCTTCATATAGAAGAATCCGTGGACGTCTTCACAGAAATTCGGATCGATGCAGTAGTAGTAGGAGATAAGACCTTCGGTATTCTCCGCAACTCCGGCGAAGACAGTCTGCATCGTGGCGCAATAATCCCGCAGGTAATCATCCAGAGCCTGTCGCTGCTCCGGAGTCTGAGAGTTGAGTTTTCCTGCGCCGTTTTCCATGAGAAAGACACTGTCCAATCCGTCGACTGCCACGTTCCCTACGATCTCTGAGGAGTTTTGGACGCTCTCGAAATAGTTTTCAAGGAGCTTCTCCGTACTCTCGTTGATCAGGTTCATGGTCTCGACGGAAGATTTGTTGGTCTCGTTCTGAATGATCAGATGGGTGGCACCGGAAATCGATATGACACTTGTCAGGATCACGAGGATTGTGATCAGCGTGATCTTCGCTCTGATCGTTCTCATTTCCCGGCTCCTATTCTTCGTATCGGGTGTCGCCTGCGGTTACTTGATGGACATTTCGCGGTACTTGTTCTTTACGGATCCGTTCCAGGAAGCCTGAATGCCTTCCAGCCGTTCGGAGGTCACGTAGTAGCGCTGCCGTGAATACAGCGGGATCCAGGCGGCGTCCTCCTGGACGATGATGCGCTCCAGATCCTGATATTCGCTGACACGTTCCTGCCGGTCAGAGATGGTGCGGGCGTTCTGGATCCGCTCCATGATATCTTCTCTGGGGTAGCAGAGGCTCCGGAAGGTAGTGTTGTGCTCGTTGCCGTAGAAGGTGTAGATAAAGTTGTCCGGATCATTGAAATCCGCCATCCACTGAGCGGTGTAGCACTGAAGCTGTCCGCTCTTCCGGAGGCGCATAAAGTCGCTTTCGTCGATGACTTCCACGGTTGCGTGGATCCCAACATCTTCCCACATGGATGCTGCCAGCCGCATGACGGCCAGTTCCCAGCGGGTGGAGGAAGAATTGATGCTGACAGTGATGTCAACTCCGTCCTCATATCCGGCTTCTGCAAGAAGGGCTTTTGCTTCCTCCGGGTCATAGGGGATCTCCGGCAGATCCGGGTTGTATCCGTAGAGACCGTGAGGGAAGATTCCGTTCTCAATGTTTCCGTTATCGCCGTAGACTGCGGACAGCAGCGACGGGCGGTTCAATGCCAGCTGCAGGGCTTTCCGGACGTTCACATCGTCCAGAGGAGCGATACTTTCATTCAGTGCGATGTAGGTGATGCCGATGCGCTGTACTTTAAAGAGTCTGTCCTGATACTCGGCGCCGTGCATGAAATACTCGGCGGCATTTCCGGTTTCGTCAAGGTCCAGCACGTCGATCTCGCCGTCTTCAAACATTCTGCGGATCTCGACGGCGTCCGTGACAAACTTCAGGTTCAGTCCCTCGCATTTGGGGGCGCCCATCCAGCAGTCTTTATTGGCCACGAGGATCAGTCCATCGCCCGGAATCCACTCCTTCAGGATGAAGGAACCGGTGCCGATGGTCCATGCGGGATCGACTCCGAACCGCGCTCCGGCTTCTTCCGTGGTCTCCTCATCGAGGATGGAAGCGGCGGGCATGGACAGGCAGGCGAGGAATGCCTCGAAGGGCTGCTCCAGGGTGACCACAAAATTCAGGTCATCCAGTACCTCGAATCCTTCCAGATGATCCGTCTCACCCTTTTCCAGAGCCGTAGCTCCAAGGATGATATCCACGATGTCCTGGTTACAGGCATCGGGGTGAGTGAGCATGCGCTCGAAGGTGTATTTCACGTCGGAGGAGGTGAGGGCGGAACCGTTGCTGAAGGTGATGCCCTTCCGCAGATGGAAGGTGTAATCCCGGCCGTCCTCGGAGATCTCCCAGGACTCCGCCAGGGAGGGCAGGATCTCCATCTCACCGTTTTCGTCATTTTCCATCTCCACCAGCCGGTTGAACACGTTCTGGGCGATGGTGTAGTGGATGGAGGTGCACTGGAAATCCACCGTGTCGGGTTCGTCCTCCACGGCCACCAGGTAGCGGGATGTATCGGATTCGTCTGCGGTGACTTCTGTTTCCGGTATCACCACAGTCGGAGTTCCCTCGGAATTACATGCAGTGCAGGATATGCTAAGGAGCAAAAGCAAGGCCCAGACAGCCGTCCGTCTCCCCATTGTGCGTCTCATAGCAGCCTCCTTTCGGCCAACATGACAGAAAAAACTAATTCGGGTACGTATATTGTACAATAAAATACAGCAAAATACTCACATTTTTTTATAATATAAAAAGTGGAGGGTATACTATGCTCAGACTCACTCTTGACGCATTGGAGATTTTCGCCGATTATATTATAGGCGAAGTTTGCGATAGCCAAGAGATACCCATGGATAAGAAAAGCACAGCGAAAAAAATCATATGGATGGTGATCAGTCTGCTGCTGGCGGTTTTTACCGTGAAAGCCGTCATGAGCCAGAGCAAGAACCTTTCCTTCGGGGAACTGATGGAGACGGTGCGGGAAGCCGATATCCGCTGGATCATTGTGGCGGTGGCCTCCTCCCTGCTCTATGTGTGGTTCGAGGGCAAGGCCCTCCGGACGATCCTCCGGGAGACGGGATATCCCCGGAAACCACTGCAGGGACTGCTCTACAGTACCGCGGATGTGTACTTTTCCGCCGTTACCCCTTCCGCCACCGGCGGTCAGCCCGCCAGTGCCTACTTTATGATCAAGGACGGGGTCCCCACGGGAATTGTCACCGCAGCGCTGGTGCTGAATCTGATCATGTACAATGCCGCCATCGGCATGCTGGGGATCGTGGCAGTGATCCTTCAGCCCCATGCGATCCTGCATTTCAGTACCGTGTCCTATGTATTCATCGCGATCGGAGTTGCCGCTCTGACCGGGCTCTCCACCTTCTTCTATCTGATGCTGAAAAAAGGAGAGAAGGTGTTTCGGTCCCTGCGGCGCTTTATTCTGTTCCTGAGTAGGAAAAAGATCCTGAAGGACAGTAAGAAGTATTTCGGAAAGCTGCGAAAGGTGGAGAAAGAGTACGCGGAATGTTCCCGGCTCATTACGGACAAACCGGATCTGCTGGTGAAGACCTTCCTGTGGAATTTCCTGCAGCGGGCGTCTCAGATCCTGGTGCCCATGTTCCTGTACCTGGCCATGGGGCAGGATGCGTGGCATGCGCCTCTGCTGTTTTCCAAGCAGTGCCTCATCAATATCGGCTATAACTTCATTCCCATCCCCGGCGCCATGGGCATTTCGGATTACCTGATGCTGGACGGCTTTCAGAGCCTGATGCCGGAGGAGATGGCCTTTGAACTGGAGCTTCTGAGCAGAGGAACCACCTTCTATTTCTGTGTCACACTCTGCGGTATCATCACGTTGACTGGATATTTATTACGGAGAAAGAAAAAATGATCGGTGTTTACGACTATACAGTAGTGCTTACATATTGTTCCATGATTTCCGGCGTCCTCGGCATCATCCTGACCATGACGGGCATCGGACATCCTTATATGGGTGTGGTTTTCCTCATGACCTCCGGAATCCTGGATGCATTTGACGGCAAGGTGGCCCGGACCAAGAAGGACCGCACCGAGATCGAGAAAAACTTCGGTATCCAGATCGACTCCCTGTCGGATCTCATCGCCTTCGGTGTGCTGCCTGCAGCCATCGGTGTGTCCCAGCTTCGCAGAAGTGGTATCTTCACGGAGCTGGTAAAGAGAAAGGACTATGAGGGAAGCTATTGGATCCTGGTGATCCTCCTGGGAATCGCTGTGTTCTATGTGCTCACCGCCCTGATCCGTCTGGCTTACTTTAATGCGACGGAAGAGGAACGTCAGGCAGAGGCCGAGAGAACCGGCGCCATGTATTTCACCGGCGTGCCCGTGACCTCCGCTGCTCTGGTATTCCCTCTGGTTCTGATCATCCACTATTTCACCAAGGCTGACCTTACTTTTTTCTATTTCTTTATGCTGTTCTTCACTTCCATCTGCTTCATCTGGAATGCGAAGATAAAGAAGCCGGGTAAGAAGGCGCTGTGTGTGATGATCGTCATCGGAATTCTGGAACTCATCGCCACTCTGTACATCATCTTCGGAGCATAATATGGGGCTTGAGAAATACCTCTACAAAACAACATGGGGGCGGATCCTGTTAAAACCGCTGGTGTCAAAGCCTGTGACGGAGCTGTCGGGACGATTTCTGGACACTTCCGTCTCCAAAGTTCTCATCGGACCCTTTGTCCGGTCCGGAGGCATCCGCACCGAGGATTACATTCTGAAGGATATTCATTCCTTTAATGATTTCTTCCGCCGGAAGATCAAGCCGGGACTGCGGCCCATCTCTATGGACGGAGCGGATCTCATCGCGCCCTGCGACGGCCTGCTGAAGGCCCTGACGGTGGAGGAGGGGAAGGTATTCCCGGTGAAGCAGAGTACCTTTCATGTCCGGAGTCTCTTAAGAGACCGGAAGCTGGCGGAAAGCTTTGAGGGTGGTTACATCCTGGTGTTCCGGCTTTGCGTGGATCACTATCACCGTTATATCCATTTCGATTCGGGAAAGACCCGGAAAAACAGGCGGATCCCCGGGGTCTACCACACGGTACGTCCCGTGGCACTGGAGGAATTCCCGGTCTTTACGGAAAATGCAAGAGAGTATCAGATCATCGATACGGAGAACTTCGGCAGATGCGTGCAGATGGAAGTGGGCGCCATGCTGGTGGGCCGCATCGTGAACCCCCATCCTGCGCCGGAGTTTGTGACCCGGGGGCAGGAGAAGGGATATTTTGAGTACGGCGCTTCCACAGTGATCCTGCTGATCCCGAAGGATACCGTACAGCTGCGGGATGACATCCTGCAGACCTTGGACAGCGGAGCCGAGATCCCCGTGAAAATGGGCGATATCATCGGCCGGAGGATTTAAAATGAATGTGTTTGATATCATCGGACCGGTGATGATCGGTCCCTCCAGCTCCCACACTGCAGGGGCGGTGCGACTGGGGCGCGTGGTAAATAAACTGGTGGATGACCGGGCGCTGAAGAGCGTCCGGATCGTTCTTTCGGGCTCCTTTGCAAAGACTTACAAAGGCCACGGCACGGACCGGGCGATCCTTGCGGGGATCATGGGTTACAAGAACGATTCCCCGGAGATCCGGGATGCCCTGGAGATCGCAACGCAGCGCGGCATCGAGTATTCCATTGAAAAGGAAAACATTGTGGGCAGCCATCCCAACACGGCCCGTATCTTCTATACATTAGAGGACGGCACGGAGGGTGTCATGCAGGGGGCCAGCATCGGAGGCGGCAATATTCAGGTGAACCGCATCGGGGATCTGACGGTGGATTTCAATGGTGAGAACCATACGATCCTCATCATGCACCGGGATAAGCCCGGCGTTATCGCTCATGTGACCAACATGATGCACTGGGAGTACGCGGATCTGAATATTTCCAATTTCCGTCTTTCCCGCTCGGAGCGGGGCGGAGACGCCATCATGACCATCGAGCTGGACAACAACCCGCCGGATTCCCTTGTGGAGGAGATCCGGAAGATCAGTGACATCGACAATGTGATCCTGATCCGCAGATTATAAGGGGCGTAACATGCTGAAATACAATTCTTTTAATGAAATAGCGGCCCAGGCGGAAAAGCGGGGCGTGAAGATCAGCCGCATCGCCATCGAGGACCAGGCGAAAGCCATGGAGAAGGACGAGCAGACCCTCTTCGAAGAGATGGAGCGGCGCTTTGACATCATGTGCGAATCCGTTCGCGCCGGCATGGACAAAGACCAGCGGTCCACCTCCGGACTCACCGGAGGCGAGGGCTATCGCATGAACTCTTACGCGAAGGAGTCTGGCGGATTGAGCGGTTCCTTCATGACGGGAGCCATGGCCCGTGCTCTGGCGGTGGCGGGACACAACGCTTCCATGGGCCGGATCGTGGCGGCACCCACGGCGGGCAGCTGCGGAATTCTCCCGGGATGTCTGGTTTCTCTTTATGAAGAGAAGGGCTTCCCCAAGGAAGATATCATTTACGCCATGTTCACTGCGGGTGCGGTGGGAATGGTGATCGCGAATAAGGCAAGCCTTGCGGGAGCGTCCGGCGGATGTCAGGCGGAGTGCGGTAGCGCATCTGCCATGGCGGCAGCAGCCCTGACGGAGCTCATGGGAGGCACTCCCTCTCAATGTGCCGATGCCTGCGCCATGGCGGTGACGGCTCAGATGGGACTGGTGTGCGATCCGGTGGCGGGACTGGTGGAGATCCCTTGCATCAAGCGGAATGTCTCCGGACTGTCCATCGCCTTCTCCAGCGCCGATATGGCACTGGCAGGAATTCCGGCCTACATCCCGGCGGATGAGTGCGTGGATGCCATGCGGGAAGTGGGACAGGCTCTCCCTGCATCCCTGCGGGAAACTGCGGGCGGCGGACTGGCTGTTACCCCCACAGGCAAGAAACTGAGAGACCGGGTATTTGGAAAGTAAGGAATCATGAAGAAGACCAATCCCTTTGTGGAGTCCAACATTTTCAGCAGTGTGGAGAACGTGAACCTGGACACGGTCATCTGTTACAAGAAAGACGGCGTGCGGCACCACTTCCTGGATGAGTATTGATCAGACGGAGTGCGGCATTGCCTGCCGGATAACGATCGAAAGGATTTGACTGGAATGTTTTACCTGATTGAAGATACGTTGAGAGAAGTCACCCGGGAGGAACTGAAGGGCTCCGACAAGCAGTTCGTGGCGGTCATCAATGCCGACGAATGGCGGGAGAATCGGGACAGTTTCGACATGGGTATCGATATCGATTCCGATATTTTAGAGATTTATACGACGAAGGCGGAAGTGAACTACGACTCCCTGACGGGATCCTTTGCGATCCCCGACCGGCACAATCTTTCCGGGGACGACACAACCTTCGCTTTTGCTCTGGACGAGAAGGGTATTGTCTTCATCGACAACACCGGGAAAGCGCAGCAGATCATTCTGGCCATCATGCGGACCAAGAAGTGGAAGCTGCCCAGTCTCGAGCGTTTCATCTATGATTTCATGGACCAGATCATCAAGGACGATCTGCGCCTGATGGAGAAGTACGAGTGCGAGCTGGAGGACATGGAGCGCCAGATGGAATCCGGGGATGAGAACTTCCCCACCGACCGGCTGAACGATATCCGCAGTGATATCCGTTATCTGCGCATTCACTACGAGCAGCTGATGGACCTGGCCCAGGAGCTGGAGGAGAACGAGAACAATTTCTTCAAGCAGGAGAACCTCCGTTATTTCCATCTGTTCCTGAACCGGATGGCCCGCCTGCATGACACCTCCACCTCTCTGCGCGACTACACCATGCAGCTTCGCGACCAGTACAAGGCACATCTGGACATCAAGCAGAACCGCATCATGACGGTTCTCACGGTGGTCACCACCGTCTTCATGCCCCTGACCTTGATCGTGGGCTGGTACGGCATGAACTTCCGCTACATGCCTGAACTGGAGTGGAGATTCGGCTATCCCGTCATCATCGGCGTCAGCATCCTCATCGTCCTCGCCAGCCTGCTTTTTATCCGCAAGAAAAAGTGGCTGTAAGGGGCAGCTCTTCGTTACCCCTTATGATTCTCCCGCCAGGTCGCTTCGAAATCCTCCACGGGCATGGGCTTGAAGAAGTGGTAGCCCTGCATTTCCTCGCAGCCCCGCTCGCCGAGGAAGGACGCCTGAGAATCGTTCTCAACACCTTCGGCGATCAGCTTCATTCCCAGTTTCTCGACCAGAATGATCACCTGCTCGATGATGATCTCACTTTTCTTCTTGTCACCGCTGTCCGTCAGGAAATGCAGATCCATCTTGATGCGATCCACCGGTACTTCCTTCAGCATATTCAGAGAGGAATAACCGCTTCCAAAGTCATCCATCTCCACCTGGAACCCGCAGTCGTGAAGCTCATTGGTGGTACGGATCAACAATTCCTTATTCTCCACGAAAGCCGATTCCGTGATCTCGATCCGCAGCTGGTCCGGTGTCAGATCGTATTTCTTCAGGAGATCAAAGAAATATTCCGGTATATCACGATCCCCCCGGATGTCCGAGCGGGACAGGTTTACGGAGATGGAACGGTGTTCGCCCTGCTCGTTCCAGCGATGAAGATCCTGACAGACTTTATCCCAGATATAGCAATCCAGATCGTAGATAAGACCCGTTTCCTCCAGTGTCGGAATGAACACTGCCGGAGAGATCCAACCCAGTTTGTCATGATTCCAGCGGCAAAGAGCCTCCGCTCCGCAGATCAGCCCGGTCTTATAGTCCACCTGCGGCTGGTACCACACCTGTATTTCTTCGTTCTTCAATGCAATGGGCAGATGGCCACTGATATTGACGATCTGCTTGCCCTTTTCCCACTGTTCCGAATTGTAGAATTCAAATCCGGTCTTTTGGGTGTTCCGGACTCTCTTCTCCGCCATTCTGGCGTAATCCAGCATCCGATCCACATCTTTATCGCGATAGTCTTCCGGCTGGAGCGCATAGATACCGGTGCAGACCTGCAGGGTCAGTTCTCTGCCCCGGTCGATGAAGAAAGACTTGATGGGATCAATGACTTCCCTCATATCCCGCTGGATCTGATCCTCTCCGGTGTACTTCCGAAGAACCGCAAAACGGTCTCCGGTGATGCGCCCGATGGCATCCTCGTCCGTGAAATACTCGGTTGCGATCTTCACCCAGAATTTCAGGATCTGATCTCCGGTCTCCCGGCTCATGGTTTCGTTGATGTACTTGAAGTTCTTGATGTTGCTGAACAAAAGAAGGTACTGATTCTCCGGGTGTTCCGTCAGAAGTTCTTCCACCCGCGTCTTAAATCCTTCGAGACTGAGGGCTCCCGTCAGAGGATCCCGCTCCACCAGTTCGCGGATCTTTTTCTCCTGCTTTTTTCTGACAGCCCGCTGTCTGTGCACGATTCCCGTGATGCTCATCCACAGGAAAACGGCCAACACCGCCATCAGAAACCGGTGTTCGTACAGATAATCCCATAGATCCGCCCGATACAAATGCCGGGAAGTGTAATCCATCACAACGGCCTGAACCTGATTGTCGCTCAGCTCGCTGATGCCTCTGTCCAGGCGGTCGATCACGGCCTTTCCTTCCGGGGTGTTCAGCGTGCCGGCGCGGAAATCCATGGAAAACATGAC
>JAEEGF012251083.1_pt1 | contig 23494 bp, 19 predicted proteins | sample 9134171 | NCBI WGS metagenome assembly JAEEGF01 (sample SAMN16246542, study PRJNA631951) | gut metagenome | biome: gut microbiome; feature: rumen; material: AP-attached | host: Bos | place: Iran: Karaj | collected 2018-10
GGGCTACGTATCGTTCTATGATCATATTACCGGGTTGGGTGTTTATAAGTCAGATAGGGTTGACACCCTTCCATTGTGCAATGGCCTTCCATTTACAGAAGGATTCCTTCAAGGATTCAAACGCAGATTCCATCCTGAAAAGAGTGATGATAATCCTGATAGTTTCGAGGTCATGTTTATTATCGACAAGGACGGAAAGCTGGTTGGTCCAAGGATGTGGGTGGGTAAGAGATTCATCAATGGTGCGACTACCGATGAGCTCAGTGCTTTTGAGAAACAAGTTTTCGAGACGGTGAATCAGATCCAGGATTGGGAACCAGGCAAGGTTGATGGGAATCCGGTTAACGTTTTTTTAACAGTGCCTGTAATCTTCTAATAATAGACAAACAACTTCAAGTGACCATTCTGAGTACTCGAAAGGACAAGATTGTCACACTTTTTGATACACTATATACAAAAAATCCCCCTCAGGCTACTCTGAGAGGGATTTTTGTGGAGCATAGGGGAGTCGAACCCCTGACCTACAGATTGCGAACCTGTCGCTCTACCAACTGAGCTAATACCCCAAAAGGACTGCAAAGTTAATTGCAAAAGAAGAAAAAAACAAGAGGGTCGCTACAAATTGATGCTGTAATAAGTTGTGCCGTAACCGGCCCAGTATCCGAGCCCACCTGCAATATTGGAAGAGGGATTCTCGTAAGTGGGGAACAACACGGCCTTGCCAAGCGAACATATCCTGTCGAGGTCGGACCAGAAACGCCATGAATCCTCGTCCATGGTGCAGAACTTGATATAAACGGTGTCTCCCTTCTTGAAGTGGGAGTTAAGGTGACGCCCGTCTATGCTGTATCCCTTTGTCAAGGTAATCTCCGCATTTTCCTTAAGGTTTGAACTGTCGAAAGCGCCCGGGAAGGTGGCATGGAAGTAATCATCTTCACCCTCGACCTTGGTGAAAAAGCGGTAGAAACGCCTTTCGGAGGGTTTGGGACCCATCTTGGCGACGATGGTATAGCAATCGTCGTATCCCTTTACCGGCTGCGCCTCCAGGCCGATGAGAGCCTCGCTCTGGGGCACGGTGGTGCTTGCCGTGACGGTTTCTCCGCCATATTCTACCTTCAGGTCGTATCGCTGCCCGGGAACGCCTTTGATGTAGGAAGTTGTGAATATGTAGGGCGGGAAATAGTTCTTGTTGATGCTTCCGACCAGTACCACGGTAGTGTCGGGCGAGGTCAGCGTAACCTTGGCCCATTTAAGAATGTGCGAGCGCAGTTCCTCCATGGTGCGGAACTCCGAGGATGGATTGACGGTGGAAGTTACCATAACTACCGGGGTGGATCCCGAATCGATCCAGCCATCTACCACGATCTGTTGGTCGGCATGCCCCCAATGCTCCTGGTGGCAGGAACAAAGGATAGATGATAAAGAAAACAGTATGATGGCAATCTTTCTCATGATCAGAATTTGTAGAACCACCCGAGACCGGGCATAAGTTTAAGATTGAAGCCGAAGGGGCGGTAGGCGAAGGAGTCATCTTCGTAAACAAAGCGGTACGACAGCTGATTGTCGCAGGCCAGGGCATTGTACAGCGACGCATTTATGCCGTGCGATACTTTGCCGTCGTTGCGGAAATACCAGTTGAAGTTAAGGTCCAGCCGTATGTAGGGCGCCAGCCTGGCCCCGTTGCGCTTGCCGTAGCGGCAGATTATCTGGGATGCGGTCAGATACATGGATTCAGGGGCGGTGAAGGGTGTTCCCGAGGCTGCCACGAGGGTTCCTCCGGCGTCCCATCTGCGGGCAGTGTATGTGGCGGCAATGTTGAGTTCGTGGATGCGTTCGAAGTTGGAGGGGAAAATCTCCCCATCCTCAGAGCGGCGCAGCGACCTTCCCAGCGAATAGCCCGCCCAGCCGGTGAACTTGCCGGCCTGCTTGTGAACTATCAGGTTGAGCCCGTAGTTCCATCCGTCGGCGTTGAGAAGAAGGCTGCCAAGGTCATACTCCGAGCCTAGATAGTCGAAGATGCTGCCGCTGTATTCAATTTGGTTGTAAAGCCTCCGGAAGTATATGGATGCGGACATCGCATAGGCCTCCTGATCCCATTTCAGGTCATAGGAAAGGGAGGACCAGATAGATCTCTGAGGGTCGCTGAACCGGCCGGACATGACATTGAACTCCACCGGGAATCCCAGGCTGGTCACGCCGGTCAGGAATATGTTCTGGGTGGAAGAACCTGCCCTGAGCTCCAGACGGCCGTTATGGAACATGTCGTATGCTAGTGAGATGGTAGGGGAGACGCTCCAGAAGGATTCCTTCTCCGGAGAATAATACCAGTTCCCACCCAGCCTGGCCGACATGGTCCAGTGCTGGAACAGGATATTGCTGGTCCAGGAGGCATAAACGGTGCCGTCGATGGCCTTCTGGCGCACTGCTTCGGCGGTTCCGGTCATGAATCCGGACGTATGCCGGGGATATTGGGGGAGCACATCGAAGAACAGCAATTCGGTACCTCCCAACCATCTTCCGGAAGAAACGGACCCTTTGTATCCGAAGTTCTTGGTGTCGGAGAAGATGTTTCCGGCCTCGCCGTTGTATTGTACGGCAATGTCCGTGTCGGTGGCAGAGGCGAAGAGCATCTGCTTTATGAGCACGTCGCCCTCATAATGGTCCCAATGCAATGCGGCCATCCCATTCCTCCAGCCGAAATCTATGCCCAGGGGATTGGTTTCGGAAGAATAGTAGGCCCTGTCGCTGCCATAGAAGGCATCAGCAGATATTTTGTCGGATCTGCTTGGATTGGCCACCCAGGCGATGTTAAGGTCTCCGAAGGAATACTCGAACGGATCCTGATACGGCGCCGTGCCGACCTTCAGGTAAGAACCATACAGTTGGTTCAGGAATGTCCTGCGGGCGGAGATGCTGAGAGCCGATCTTTCCCCGGTTTTGACCCTGACCGTGCCCTGGGCTGCTATGAGGTTGAGATTCAGGTCGGCTGAGACCTTGTCGGGGATGGCCTGGGACGGGCGCATGTCCAAGGAACCGCCCAAACGCCCGTGGACCGCATTGGTGCTGTAGTCCATGGAACTGAAATGGGAGGGGTTGAACACCGAGAAGATGCCCAGCAAGTGGTTCGAACCATACACAGGAGCGTCGTTTATGCTTACCAGGTTGTGTCCGTGGTCGCAACCTTGGATGTGTATGCCTACATCCACCTCGCTGCCGGTTTGGACGCTGGGGAGGAGTTTTATGAAACGCAGAGGGTCGGCCGTTCCCATGATTGTAGGGAGTTTGGCTATAGCCTTCATGTCTACTCTCGTGCCGGCAGCTTGGGCCGAAATGGGAGAAGTGCGTTTACGGGCAGCAACTACGGTGCTGTCCAGGGTGTGGTGCAATGAAGAATCAGTCTGCGCGACTGCTTCCGTAAAAGGGATGACAAGCAGAAGCGCAGACTGAAAGATTAAGCTTCTAAAACGATTATTTGGGCTGATTCTCACTAGAATTGATGGACTCCAAGTAATCATTTATCTTCTTGGTGAGGGCACTGAAAGCTTCAAATACATCCTCGAAGGAATCCTCGGTATAGTATTCTTTAGGAAGCTGATATGCGGAACCGTCGGTGAAACGGACGACGGCTTCGATACTATAGGTCTCAGCGCCTTCCTGCTCGGTATCTGCAATAGCTTCAAAGCCCAACCTGGCCTGGTCCCTGTTGCCGCAGTTCAAGACAATCTTGACAATGCTTTCCATGTCTTTGGCGATGGCCTGGGCCTCTTCGAGGGTTTTAGGGTCTTTTTGCTCTTTAGCAAAAGCGACATACTTGCCCCAATTGAGCGTACCGGTAAGCTTTACCTTGTTGAGGACGTTTCCGGAGACATTGACGGTGCCAGTGGTCTTCTCCAGGTCCGGATCACCATCTTCTTCGAAAGAGAGCTTGCCCTTTGCAAGGAGGTCGAACTTGAAAATCTGTTTCTTGCCCTTGTTGAAGTTGAAGGTAGTGGCAATCTCGGTGGGGCTGTATTTGGCACGGGTCACGCTGACTTTATAATCGCCGGCCGAGAAACCTGCGGTAACCGAAATCTTGTCGGTAGCAGGGTCGGGGAAATCGCCTTTGATGCTGAAATCCGTGGCAAGGTCGAGGTTTCCCATGGTCTTGCCACCCTTCGTTGCCTTTACGGTAACCTTGGTGGGAATGACTACCCATTCTTCTTCGACATATTCAGTGCCGTTGTCGTCGTATCTCGTATTCTCTGCGACGAGGATTTCCTTCTTGCTGCTGGTGACGGCTCCGGTAAGCTTGCAAGCGCTTCCGTCCTCGAGCTTCCAGTCGGCAGAGAACTTGCTGGCTTTCTCGTACTTGATGGCATTGTTGTCGATGAAGAAATGCCCCTTCAGGGTGCTGAAATCATAGACGGTTTTATGGTCGCCCTTGTCGAATGCTTCGTAGAAGGCATCTGTGAAATCTTCGAAACTCTTATCGGTTTCGCATTTAGCAGCGACCTTTTCGGTGCCTACGATGAAGTCTGCGGTGGGTTTCCAATAGTCGAAGTCGATGAGGTTGATAGCCTCTACGGCTACATTTTCGATGTAATCTTTCTGTTCATCAGGAGAGAGGACCTTGCCCTCTTTTTCTTTTTTGCAGCCGGTCAGAATAGTCAGGGCTGCAAGAGCGAATAATGCAATTTTTTTCATAGGGTTATAATTATGAGTTTGGTATATAGATGCAAAAATACACATATTTGTGAGGAAATAAAGAAAAAGTTTCTATCTTTGCAATCCTTTCCGGTGCGATGGCCGAGCGGTTAGGCACAGGTCTGCAAAACCTGGTACAGCGGTTCGATTCCGCTTCGCACCTCAAAAAGAAGAGAGCTGTCAAGCGGCGCTCTTCTTTTTTTGGTCTCCCGATAGCCTTCGTCACGCGTACGCGTACCTTCTCAAAAAAGGCGAAAAGGATAGATTTTAAATTTTTTTCAAAATTTTTTAAAAAATATTTGCAAAATAAAATTTTTGTAGTACCTTTGTACTCGGGTTGAGTAAGTGGTCGTTCTGATCCTTCAGCCTATTGGTTATTAGTTTTAGTGTTATTAATTATGTGGTTAGATGAGTTGTTGCCCGGGAGGGTCACAGCTCATTTTTTTTATGTATCTTCGCATCGTAAAAAGAATACAGCTATGGACAACAAAGAGAATAAGATGAGCCTTAACCTGGACCCTCAGATCGCCGGTGGCTCCTATGCCAATCTGGCTATCATCTCCCACTCCAGGAGCGAATTCGTGATAGATTTTGCCAGTTCGCTCCCTGGACTTCCGGGCCCCAAGATCAATAACCGTATAGTAATGAGCCCCGAGCATACCAAGCGCCTTCTCAATGCGCTTGCGGAGAATGTCAGTAAGTACGAAGCCCAGTTCGGCACCATAATGCTCGAATCCGCGCCTAAGGGGAGCACTTTCAACCTGGCCGACATTGTCCCTAACGGAGGTGCCAAGTCATAATGGAGAACTGGAAGAAGATCAAGGCCATAACGATGGATGTCGACGGAGTGCTTACCGACGGTTCGCTGCTTGCCTTCGACAATCACGAGATGGTGCGCGTTTTCAACGCTAAAGACAGCTTCAGCATCCGCGTAGCCCTGATGAGGGGCTTTGTGGTTGGCGTTTTCACCGGCGGCAATACCGAAGGTGTGCGCAACCGTTTCGATACCTGCGGCATACCTTCCGAGGATGTGTATATGGGCTGCCGCGGCAAGATCGACAGTTTCAATGATTTCTGCAAGAGGCATTCCCTGGATCCTTCCGAGGTGCTTTACATAGGCGATGACGTGCCGGATATCCCCGTGCTCAAGGCAGCCGGCATAGGTGCTGTGCCTGCAGATGCTTCGGAGGATGCCCTCAGGGCGGCCGACTATGCCTGCGAACTGCCCGGAGGCAAGGGCTGCGTGCGTGAGATAGTGGAAAGGGTGCTCCGCTCCCAGAGGAAATGGTATTTCGAGCCGGAGGATTTCCCCAATATATTCTAGGGTATGGATCTGAAGGGTAAGAAAGTCATCCTCGCCAGCAACTCTCCGCGCAGAAGGGAATTGCTGGCGGGTCTCGATATCGAGTTCACCGTCGATACCCGGAACAACTTCGAGGAGAGCTTCGATCCCTCGACTCCTCATTCCGAAGTGCCGGCCCTCATGTCGGAGGGGAAGTCAAAGGGCTTCCACAGGCCTCTGGAGGAGGATGAGATACTGATCACCTCCGATACCATGGTGCTGGTGGACGGCCTCATAATGGGCAAGCCCCACTCCCGCGAAGAGGCAATAAGCATGCTGCGCACCCTTTCCGGGCGTACCCACGAGGTGATAACGGCGCTTACCCTCAGGGACCGTACGCACAGCGAGACTGTTACGGATTCGACGCTGGTGCATTTCCGGGAGCTGCTCGACAGCGAAATCGCTTATTACGTGGACGTTTACAAGCCTTATGACAAGGCTGGAGCTTATGGAATCCAGGAATGGATAGGATACGCCGCGATTACCGGCATAGAAGGCTCTTTTTATAATGTTATGGGATTCCCCGTACACAAAGTTTACGAGGAATTGATTAAATTTGCAGGCTAAATCAGTCAAAAGATGGAACTTAATGCGAAATACAACCCCGCAGAGGTGGAAGACAAGTGGTATGAGTATTGGATAAAGAACCGCTGTTTCCATTCTGAACCGGATTCCCGTGAACCTTATACCGTGGTGATACCCCCGCCGAACGTGACGGGCATACTCCATATGGGCCACGTGCTCAACAACACCCTCAATGACGTACTGGTCCGCAAGGCCAGGATGGACGGCAAGAATGCCTGCTGGGTGCCTGGCACCGACCACGCCTCCATTGCTACCGAAAGCAAGGTGGTGGCCAAACTGAAAGGTATGGGAATCTCCAAGGAGGACATTACCCGCGAGGAGTTCCTGAAGTATGCCTGGGAATGGAAGGAGGAGCACGGAGGAATCATACTCCAGCAGCTCCGCAAGCTGGGTGCGTCCTGCGACTGGGACCGCACTAAGTTCACCATGGATCCCGAACTCTCCGAAGCCGTCATCAACACCTTCGTGTATTTCTACAAAAAGGGCCTGATCTACAGGGGAGTGCGTATGGTCAACTGGGATCCAGAGGGGCTTACCGCCGTCAGCGACGAAGAGGTCATCCACCGCGATACCAAGAGCCATTTCTATCATCTGAAATACTATATTTCCGACGGCGCAGGCAATCCTACCGACGATTATCTGGTGATTGCCACCACCCGCCCCGAGACCATAATGGCCGATGCCGCCATCTGCGTCAATCCTAAGGACGAGAGGCACTTCCGCCTGCACGGGAAGAAGGTGCTCATCCCTCTGATCAACAGGGAGATACCTGTCATCGAGGATGATTATGTGGAGATGGATTTCGGTACCGGTTGCCTGAAGGTCACCCCTGCCCACGACGCCCACGACTATGAGATAGGTCTCAGGCACAACCTGCCTGTAATGGACATCATCGACGATCACGGCCGTCTCAACGAGCAGGCCCAGATCCTTGTCGGAGAGGACCGTTTCGTGGCCAGGAAGAAGATAGTCAAGATGCTTGAGGAAGCCGGAAACCTCGTGAAGGTGGAAGAGTACACCTCTCCCGTGGGTTATTCCGAGCGTACCAACGCCGTCATCGAACCTAAGCTATCCGCCCAGTGGTTCCTGAAGATGGATGGACTGGCCGCCAAGGCCCTCGAGTCCGTGGAGAGCGGCGCCGTCAAGCTTATCCCCGACAAATACCGCAACACCTACCGTCACTGGATGGAGAATGTACGCGACTGGTGTATCTCCCGCCAGCTCTGGTGGGGCCAGCAGATCCCCGCATACTATCTTCCTGACGGAAAGATCATAGTGGAATCTACGCCCGAAGAGGCCCTGAAAGCCGCCCAGGCCATAGATCCTTCATATACCGCAGCTGACCTTCGCCAGGATGAAGACGTGCTCGACACCTGGTTCAGCAGCTGGCTCTGGCCTATCAGCGTATTCGATACCGAACGCCCCGGACATCCTGAGCACAAGCCCAACAGGGACCTTGGATACTACTATCCCACCAACGACCTTGTCACCGGTCCGGACATACTCTTCTTCTGGGTTGCCCGTATGATAATGGCCGGCAACGAGTTTATGGGCGACGTGCCTTTCCGCAACGTTTACCTTACCGGTATAGTGCGTGACAAGCTGGGCCGCAAGATGAGCAAGACCCTTGGCAACAGCCCGGATCCCCTCGACCTCATCGCGAAATATGGCGCAGATGCCGTCAGGATCGGAATGCTGCTGTGCTCTTCCGCCGGTAATGACATCTTCTATGATGAGTCCCAGGTAGAGCAGGGCCGCAACTTCTGCGGAAAGATATGGAACGCCTGGAGGCTTATCAGCGGTTGGAGCGTGGATACCAAGGCAGAACAGCCCAGCTACGCCCTCGAGGCCGTGAAATGGTTCGACAACCTGCTCAGCCGTACCATCAAGGAAGTGGAGGACCACTACAGCAAGTTCCGTATTTCCGATGCCCTTATGGCCATCTACAAGCTATTCTGGGATGACTTCTGCAGCTGGTATCTGGAGATGGTGAAACCCGCCTTCGGCGCCGCTGTGGATGGTATTACCTACGAAGCTACCGTGGGCTTCTTCGACAAGCTCATCAAGCTCATACATCCTGTAATGCCTTTCATTACCGAGGAGCTTTGGCAGGCTATGGAGGAACGCAACCCCGGCGAGACCATTATGTACCAGCGCACCCCCTCCGCAGGGCCTTTCAGCGCTGATTTCCTTGCCAAGTTCGCCCTTATGCAGGATGCGGTCGTGAACGTGCGTTCCATCCGCGCCCAAAAGAACATAGCTCCCAAGCAGAGCCTGGAGCTCTTTATCGCCGATGGTAGCCTTAGCGAACTCTATCCCGTGCTCTCCAAGCTTGCCAACGTCAGCATCAAGGAAGGTGCTGCCGAGGGCTCCGCGGTGTCGTTCATAGTCGGTACCGTGAAGATGAGCGTGCCTCTCTCCGGATTCGTGAACGTGGAAGAGGAGCGCGAGAAGCTGCTCGCCGACCTGGAGCACCAGAAGAAATTCCTCGAATCCGTGCGCAGGAAGCTCTCCAACGAGGGATTCGTGGCCCACGCCCCCGAGGCCGTCATAGCCGCCGAGCGTAAGAAAGAGGCCGATGCCCTCCAGCGTATAGAGGCCCTTGAGAACTCATTGAAAACACTTTAGATTATGATTTACTTCGAAACCCGTATCCCCGTCCGCTACTATGAGGCCGATCCCATGGGCATCGTGCACCATAGCAATTACATCCGTTATTTCGAGTGCGCCAGAGACGAAATGATCGCCTCCTGGGGCTATGGCATCGAGAAATGCCAGGAAGACGGAATCGTATTTCCGGTCGTGGGCATACAGGTGAAGTATCACGCATCCGCCAAGATAGGGGATGTGCTCAAGGTCACCGCTACCATCGAGAGCCTTCCCCTTGCCAAACTCATAGTCAAGCAGGCCGTCTATAATCAGGACGGTGTCCTCTGTGCCGACGGCACCGTGACCCTCGGGTTCATGAATGGCAATACGGGCCGCATAATGGCCTGCCCGGATCATTTCCGGCAGTTGATGGAAAAGTATGACAAATGATTTCCATCAACAATCTCACCGTTAGTTTCGGCAGCTGGGAACTCTTCTCGCGCATCAATTTCCACATCACCGAGTCCGACAAGATAGGGCTGGTGGGGAAGAACGGAGCGGGCAAGAGTACCCTGATGAAGATTCTATGCGGGGAGATGAATCCCACCTCCGGCAGCGTTGACAAACCCCAGCACGTCACAATCGGCTATCTGCCCCAGATAATGGAGCATCACAAAGGCCGCAGCGTGATAGACGAGACAATGACGGCCTTTGCCCAGAGCAACGAGGCCGAAAGGGAAGTGGAGGAGATTACCAGGGAACTGGGAAACAGGACAGACTATGAATCAGAGGCTTACAGCGCCCTGATAGAGCGCCTTAACGAACTTAACGACCGTCTTTCCGTTTTCCATTCCGAACCTCCCAAGGTGCAGGCGGAAAGGACCCTGCTGGGCCTGGGATTCCTCCCCGAAGAGCTCGACAGGCCGGCGGAGACCTTCAGCCAGGGCTGGAACATGCGCATAGAGCTTGCCAAGATCCTCCTCCAGCACCCTGACCTGCTGCTGCTCGACGAACCTACCAACCATTTGGACATAGAGTCCATAGAATGGCTGGAATCCTATCTGAAAGATTATAACGGGGCCGTGATGCTGGTATCCCACGACCGAAAGTTCCTGGATACGGTGACACATCGTACCGTAGAGCTGATGTTGGGCAGCATCTACGACTACAAGGTCCCTTATACCCAATATACCCAGCTGAGGGCCGAACGCATAGCCCAGCAGACGGCGGCCTACGAGAATCAGCAGAGGATGATAGAGAAGACCGAGGAGTTCATCCGGGCCTTCCGATACAAACCCACCAAGTCCAACCAGGTACAGAGCCGGATCAAGGCCCTGGAGAAGCTGGACCGCATAGAGATCGACGAGACCGACAATGCCACCCTCACGGTGAAATTCCCTCCGGCCGCCCGTTCGGGGGATGTGGTCTATAAGTGCACGGATCTTACCGTAGGATACCCTCAGAAGGTGGTATTCCGCGATGCCAACATCGAAATCAAGAGAGGGGAGAAGGTGGCTTTCGTGGGGCGCAACGGCGAGGGTAAGACCACTATGATGAGAGTTATCGTGAGGGAACTCGACCCGATTTCCGGAGAGTCGAAGCTCGGCCACAATGTCGATTGCGGCTATTTCGCCCAGAATCAGGAAGATGTCCTGGACAAGTCCCAGACCGTGTTCAGCACCCTTGACCGCATTGCGGTGGGGGACATACGTTCCAAGCTGCGGGACCTGCTGGCCCAGTTCCTTTTCCGTGGGGAAGACATAGACAAGAGGGTTTCCGTGCTGAGCGGAGGCGAGAGAGCGCGCCTGGGAATGGCCAAACTGATGCTCCAGAGCCACAACCTGCTCTGCCTCGACGAGCCCACCAACCATATGGACATCAAGTCCAAGGATATTCTCAAACAGGCTCTCAAGGCCTTTGACGGCACCTTGTTGATTGTTTCGCACGATCGTGATTTCCTGGACGGACTGGTGGACAAGGTCTATGAGTTCAGGGACGGGCACGTCCGCGAGTTTCTGGGTGGTGTCTCCGACTTCCTTGCCAAGCGCCGCCTGGAGTCCCTCCAGGAATTGGAACGCACGAAGCAGAGCAGTGGCAGAGTCGATTCTGCAGCCATAGCCCCCCGTGGCTGTAACGGGAGGGGCCCGTCGGAGACGGGAGGGGTCCGCGCAAGCGGACGGGCGGAAGAAGCGACTACTGCCACTGCCCAGATTTCTGCTACGGCCCCGGTCTCCTATGAAGAGATGAAGGCGCGTAGCAAGGAAGAGAAGAAGCGCCGGAACCGCGCGTCTTTCCTGGAGAAAGAGATCGAGAAGCTGGAGGCGAGGATGAAGGAAATAGAGGCCGTACTTTCATCTCCCAAGGAGGGAGACGATATAATGGAACTTACGCGCGAGTACCTTGAATGCAAGCGCGACTTGGATGCAAAGACCGAGGAATGGTATGAATATTCTTGATGCACACTGCGATGCTCCCACGCAAATGATACGCGGGCGCAACTTCGGGATAGATAATCCCGGGGTTCAGGTGGACTTCCCCAAGATGCTCCGCAGCGGCATTACGGGCTCTTTCTTCGCCTTGTATATACCGGCCCGCCTGAACAACGAAGAGGCTACAGCCTATGCCTTTGCCCAGCTGGAGGAACTGAAGCGCCAGGTTGCGGCAAATTCCGACAAGGTCGCTTTCGCCACCGACAGGGAATCAATGCTTGAGAACGCCTCCAAGGGGCTCGTATCGATATTCATAGGCCTTGAGAACGGATCCGCCCTGCTGGGGCGCAGGGGAGTGTTGGAAGAACTCTACGCTGAAGGCGTACGTTACGTCACCCTCTGCCACAGCGAGGACAACGACATATGCGACTCCTGCACCGGCTTCGGAAGATGGGGAGGTCTCAGCCCTCTCGGCCGGAAACTGGTAGGGGAGATGAATGAGCTTGGTATGGTGATCGATGTCGCGCATACTTCCAACGACACGGTCCGGGACGTGCTCGGACTGTCGGTCAAGCCCATCGCCTATACCCACGGATGCTGCTCCTCGCTCTGCTCCCACAAGCGCAATCTTCCCGACGATCTGATACGCGGGATAAGCTCCCGGGGAGGGGTGGTATGCATGAGCATTTACCCCTGTTTCCTGTCGGATGATTATGCCGGTTTCGACGATGACAATCCCGACGGAAGAGCTATGCCGGAGCTGGCAAAAGTGCTCGATCACATAGAGCATGCAGTGTCCGTCGCGGGGGTGGAAGGTGTAGGTTTCGGAACCGATTACGAGGGTATAAATCACACCGCAAAAGGGCTGGAAAGCATAGAAAACTTCGGTCTTTTGGTGGATGGACTAAAGTCCCGTGGCTTCAGTGCTTCTGAAATAGCAAAAATGGCCTCTGAGAACCTTCTACGCGTGATTTCTGCGCAGAAATAAGAATCCTTTATAATTAAATATTGTAAAAGTAACAACTTTGTTTTACTAATTAACAAAGTTGTTACTCTATTTGATTGTCAATGAATTAGCTATTTAATAATGTAACGGCGTAGGAAGTCGATTGCGGAGGCTGCAAAACGCTCGATATTGCGCTTTCTGTCCCCCTTGTAGCGGAAGCGCCGGGTCTGTGTTCCGCGGGGTCCGGACACTCCGACCCAGACCGTTCCGGCAGGCTCGCGCTCGTCGCCGTAAGAGTCCGCCCAACCGGTGGTGGAGAGGGAGTATGTGCTGCCCGTCAGACGCCTTACACCCTCCGCCATTTCGGCCGCGACAGCACTGCTCACTATGCCGCATCCGTCGATGGTCGCGGCCTTTACTCCGAGCACTTTTTTCTTGACTTCCGGGGAGTAGGAAGTGACGGATCCAAGGAAGTATTCCGAGGATCCGGGAACTGTCGTGATGAGGTGGGCTATCTCTCCGCCGGTGCAGGATTCGGCAACGCTGAGGCTTTCTCCCTTGGCTTTGAGCAGGCGGCCTACGACGGCCTCCAGGGAATCATCGGCATCGGAGTAGAGATTCTCCCCAAGAAGCGGTTTAACGGCCTCGACAAGCCCGTTTACGAGGCTTTCCGTGGTCTCGTCCGCATCATATACCGAAAGGCGCAGGCGTACGCCCGTGAGGGGATTGGGGAGGTATGCCAGATGGACATTGGCAGGCAGGGCATCTTCCCAGGGGGCGATCAGCTCAGAAAGTGCCGACTCTGCAAGTCCGTATGTCATTATGGTTTTGTGATATATGCTTTCCAGCTTGAAGTGATTCTTTATATCCTCGACCACGTCGCCCAGTGCCGCTTCGGTCTCGAAAGGTACTCCCGGCATCGCATACAGCACTGCCGGATGGCCGAATCTTGAGGCGGGGAAGCGGAATATCATAATGGGGGCCGTGCCTCTCTTGTTGACTATTACCTCGCAGTTGTCGGGGACCAGGGCCTGGCGTATGTTGACATCCAGCACATCCAGCCCGCGCGCGTGCAGTATTTCGTGGATTATAAGCTCCTGAGCTTCGTTTTTGACATAGGAAACGCTGCCGGAGAGTTCGGCCAGGGCATCCTTCGTAATATCATCCTTGGTTGGTCCCAGGCCTCCTGTGGAAATGACTATGTCATTGTCTTTCAATTGCTTGGACAGTATGCCTATGATTTCATTCCTGTCGTCGGCAAGAGAGACCATACGTGTGGTCCTGACGCCGATTTCGCCTAAGGCACGGGAGATAAGGGAAGAGTTGGTGTCGACGATCTGGCCTATGAGGATCTCGTCGCCGATCGTACAGATGGAAGCTTTGACCGTATTCATAGGGGCCAAAGTTACCAATTAATATCAAATATTGGTATAGTCCTCGAAGGTGCCGTCGGTGAAAAAGACGGTTATCTTGGATATAACTTTCTTATTTGCAGTACTTTGCATTGGCTTCCTTGAAGTAATCCTTTCGGCAGGTCTTTCGGATGTAGGGAAGAGCAGGTCCTCGCTGTCGAAGGGATCCGGAGCAGGTTCAATCTGGGCTGGAGCGGGCTCTGAGGCTGTTTTGTACATCTTTCCGTTGCCGGTGATGAACCAATCGATGTTCAGGGTGGGGTAGCGCCTGGCAAGGCTCTCTATGAAATCGAAGCCTGGCTTGTTCCTTCCTGCCAGTATATGGGAGATGCTGGCACGGGCGACGCCGATGTTGTCGGCGAACTGCGACTGGGTGATGTTCTCCGCACTTAGAAACTGTTGAAGCCTTGTGTTCATTTTGCAAACGTAATTTTTACAAATGTAAGAATAAAATTTTAAATTCCAAGTGTTAATTTATGTAAACATCGTGACGAAGTGGAAGAGGAGGGGAGCATAAGACTATGAAGTATTACATTAGATTTCCATTTAAAACCACCTCATTTATAGTAGAATAAACTCAAAATCATGGCTAAAAATAAGCCCTGTGCGCCCTAAATCGCCAACCGAATAATCCAAATCTATTCCGATACATTAGATAAAATTGGCTAAATGTCTGATATTATGATAATTAGAAAATAATATTTTCCTCATAAATTTTTCTTATGCTTTTTTTACGTCAATCCTGTAATTTTTTGTGAAATACAATTGTAAATTAATAAATTGTAAACTATGAATTTAGTTTTGTTTACAATTTTATACAGTATTTTGCTGCATTTTTTGCACTCCGGACAAAGACGGAATTATTGACTATATTTGCACCATGATACCAGATATCAGAATTGAAGATTACAATTATCCTCTTACAGAGGACAGAATAGCCAAATACCCTCTGCCTCAGAGGGATGCATCGAAACTTCTCGTCTATAAGGACGGAATTCCCAGCGAATCCGTGTTCCGCGAACTCCCCGGATTTCTCCCGGAAGGTGCGCTTATGGTATTCAACGATACCAAGGTCGTACCTGCGCGCATGCATTTCAGGAGGGACAGCGGTGCCCATATCGAGATTTTCTGCCTTGAGCCGGTATTTCCCGTGGAATACAATACCAATTTCGCAAGTACCGCCTCCTGCCGTTGGAAATGCGTAATAGGCAATTCAAAGCGCTGGAAGGACGATATCCTGCATTATGATTGCCCCGAGGACTCATCTCTGGCAAAGATGGAGCTGAGCGCCGCCCTGATCTCCCGTGAGGGTCAGACAGGTGTCGTGGAATTCAGCTGGAAGGGAGGGGAAGCCTTCTCCCGCGTACTTGAAGAGTGTGGACAGGTGCCCATACCTCCGTACCTCAACCGCGATACCGAGGCCATAGACCTGGAGCGCTATCAGACCCTCTATGCGCATGTGCGCGGGTCGGTCGCAGCCCCTACGGCCGGCCTTCATTTTACTGAAGCAGTGCTTGAGGCTATCAGGGCTAAGTCCATTGATACTCAAAATGTTTGTCTGCACGTAGGCGCCGGCACCTTCCTGCCGGTCAAGACGTCACACGTGTCCGAACACCCTATGCATCGCGAGCCCTTCTCCATAAGTCTTTCCCTTCTGGAAGAGCTCAGGGATTCCGGCCGCAAATGCATCGCCGTCGGCACCACATCCGTCCGTACCCTCGAATCGCTCTACTACGCGGGCGTATCCATATTGGAAAAGGGGGAACCGGAGGATGTCGCCCAGTGGGCTCCGTATGAGAGGGAGTACGGCTTCTCCACCAAGGAGGCCCTCGGTGCCATCATCAATTATATGAAAGAACGTTCCCTGGAGGAATTCCGCCTGGGAACCCGCATCATAATCGTCCCCGGATTCAAGTTCCGCATCGTGGATATGATGGTCACCAATTTCCATCAGCCGGAGAGTACTCTGATACTGCTGATTTCCGCTTTCGTGGGCGGAGATTGGAAAACTATTTATAACTTTGCCCTGTCCCACGCCTTCAGGTTCCTGAGCTATGGGGACAGTTCCTTACTTTTCAGAAGATGCGATTGACATTATGGAAGATTTAGAGAACATCCAGCCTTATAATGACGAAGAGGCCGTAGCGGCCCTCCAGAAGCTTGCCCGTCATCCGGCAATGTCCGTGATCAGCAAGTATATTTTCCCTGAACTGCCTATGGGCACTATGAAGAACCTTCTGATGAATATCAAGGGGGTCGATGATTTCCAGTATTCCATAGTTTCCAAGGCCGTGAGCACCGTGCTCGCCCGTTCTTCTTCCGGTTTTACCTACGAGGGAGCCGACAATCTGCGCAATCTCGGCGGCAGCGGGAAGTTCCTGGCCGTTTCCAACCACAGGGACATAGTCCTCGACCCCGCCCTTACCCAGTGGATGCTGATGCTCAACGACGTCCCTCTCACCGAAATCTGCGTTGGCAGCAACCTGCTGGCCAACAGCGTGGTCGAGGCCCTTCTCCGTTCGAACAGGATGATCACCGTCATCCGCGGCATCTCCGCCAGGGAGGCCTACCTCTCTTCGCAGATACTTTCCAAGTTCATACGTTCGGAGGTGGTTTCCGGCAAGAGTTCGGTTTGGATCGCCCAGAGGGAAGGCCGCACCAAGAACGGCCTGGACATCACCGAGCAGGGCCTGCTCAAGATGTTCGATATGAGCGGTACCGCCGATTTCAAGACCAATTTCCAGGAACTGAACATCATCCCTATGTCCATCTCCTACGAATATGAGCCCTGTGCCTTCCGCAAGGCGAGGGAAATCCTCATCAAGCAGATGACCGGGGAGTATCATAAGAAGAAGGATGAGGATATGCGTTCCATCCTCACCGGCATACGGCAGTGGAAGGGCGGCATACACCTCAATGTCGGAGTCCCTCTCACAGAGGCGGAAATCACCCGCGCATCCTGGTACGAGAAGAACGACCGTTACCAGGCCATCCGCAGGATATTGGACGAGCGCATCATCTCCGGGTACAAGCTGTGGAAGACGAACTATATGGGCTACGACCTGATGACCGGAGGTACCAAGTACGCCGATATGTACACCGAGGAGGATTTGAAGGCATTCAAGGAATATACCGAACACAAACTAGCAAGGGCCGAAAGGAAACTGGACAAGGATGAGCTCAGAAGAATCTTCTGGCACATATATGGAAATCCGGTTTTGGCGAAAGAAGGGCCGGGAAACGTCTGATTTCCTCATATTGCGAGTCGGTATTATGCGTAATGTTAGTTAGTTATGCTTTTTTGTCCGCGTTTTTTTGCTATTTTTGCATCTAATAAAATGTAGACAATTTAGCATTTCTATTATGAAGAAACTTTCATCTGCCTTATTGGCCGCTTCCTTGCTGCTTGTTCCCGCAGCGCTCGAAGCTCAGGAATATGACATTCCCAATACCCAGACTCCTCCCCAAACGGTAGTTTCTCCGGAACCCGCAGAACCCGCCGTCGTAGCCGAGCCCGTAGTCGTGCCCGCGGCTGAGCCTGTGGTCGAACCGGTGGCCGAGCCTGCAGTGCAGGAGGTCCCCGAGGCCCAGGCCGCTCCCGAAAAGAAAGTTAAGGCCAAAAAGGTCAAGGAACCCAAGGTGAAAGAAAAGAAAGAGAAAAGCTATGGGTTTTTCAACCATCTGGGAGTCGGTGTCACCGGCGGAGTGATGGATGGCCTGGGAGCCACGGTGGCCGTTCCTCTTGGAGGTCATTTCCAGCTGCGCGCCAATTATTCCGTAGGAGTGCCTGATCAGGTCTATAACCTTTCCTATACGGTACCCGATATGGGCACCCACCAGGTCCAGGGCCGTACCGTGGATCTCAAGGACATCGTCGTTAAAGGGTCCATCCCCACCGACCTCAGCGCCTGCCTGGACTTCTTTATCTCCAAAAAGGGCAATTTCCATATCACAGTAGGCCTTAATGGATTCCTGGCGAAGAACGATTATATCCAGGCTACCGCCGATATAAGCAAACCCCTCAAGCAGGCCTTCCCCGAGGAGCAGAACCTCGAGACCCTCTTCATCCAGTTCAATGACGACGAGACCGGGGCCAGCGCAGAAGTGGCTACTGACCATGCAGGTATCCTGCATCTCGATATGAAGACGAAATCTGCCCTCCGTCCTTATTTCGGAATTGGCTGGGGCCGTGTGTGCAACATACGCAACTGGCTCAGCATGAATCTCGACCTGGGCGTACAGAAAGTCGACGGTATTTCCCTCGTGGGATACGATTCCTATGGCAAGGAGCAGCATTTCACCAGCGGAATGTTCAACCATAAGGATTCCGTCGGCGGTTTCGAAGACCTCATCGACAAGGCCGCAGCAGGCGAACTCCCTTACATAAAAGGATTTATGCCTGTGATCCGCCTCGGTATCCAGATCCGTCTTTTCTAAATAGCTAACCCTTTAATAATTCTAATATGAAGTTTAATGCAAAATTTCTGCTCGTAGCAGTATGTGCTGCTCTTGCACTGGTCTCTTGCAACAAGGACAACGACAAACAGGAAGCTAAGTTCGATGCACCCAAGTATGCGAACAAGGCAGTGAAGGTCACCATCAATGACAGTAACGCCAGCGTCGATCTGAACGGCAAGGCTGTTTCCGACATCGAATTCACCGAGTCCGGTTACGCTGTCATAGGCACCACCGCCGTCAAGGCGGAGGGTGACGAGATTATCGTCGCTCCTTACACCTATGAAAACGGCGAGTATGTCATTCCCGGTTTCGGCACGGTAAAGATCGAAAACGGCAAGATAACCGTCACTACTTCCAAAGGGACCGTTACGGTAAACGTCAGCGTTACCGAGACTGCAACCCCCGCCCAGGGCAGCCAGGAATGGAATCTCTGCCGCGCCTGGACCGTCGCTGATTTCAAGATCGTCGTCAAGGGCGGCGCCCTCGGTTCCAATGGTGTAGGCAAGCTCTTCACCAATCCCAGCATGGCTGCAGTGAAGACCTTCCTCGTGGACAATAAAGTCAACATCCCTCAGGATGTCGTGCTCGAGGATTATGACATCGTAGATGTGAACTTCACCAACCAGAATACCTTCTTCATCAACTTCGCCAATGCCGCGCCTTTCGTAGGTGTCTGGGACGTGACCGCAAGAGGCTTCCATTATGACCTCACCACCGGTGGCAACTACATCTTCAACGGTACTGCCGACGGCAAGATCGCTTTCGAGAAGAGGAATGGCGTAGATTATTGCGTCTTCACCGTGAAGGGTGCTTTCCAGAACGGCAATGACAGCTACACCACCGAGGTCGTTCTTTCCCTCAAAGCCAAATAATTCGCCCGCTTGATACAAGTTATGAAGGTCGGCCCTGCGGTCGGCCTTCATTTTTTTTTGTAACTTTGCGCTATGGCTTATAAACTAATCGAGCAGTACGATCAGGATGTGACCGGGAAAATCGCGTCACACGTCAAGGAGATTCTGGCCCTGATAGGGGAGGACTCCGGCAGGGAAGGCCTGGTCAAGACTCCGGAAAGGGTCGCCAAGGCCCTTCAGTTCCTCACCAAGGGCTATGGAGACAATGGGGCGGATATCATACGTTCCGCCGTTTTCGAAGAAGAATACAAGCATATGGTGCTGGTCAAGGACATCGAGCTTTTCTCGTTGTGCGAGCATCATATGATGCCTTTTATCGGCAAGGCCCACGTGGCTTATATTCCTGACGGCAAGATTACCGGCCTGAGCAAGATTGCCAGGGTAGTGGAGTGCTATGCACGCCGGCTCCAGGTGCAGGAGCGCCTTACCGAGCAGATCCGTGATTGCATACAGGATGCCCTGCATCCGCTGGGCGTGGCCGTAGTGATCGAGGCTATGCATACCTGTATGAGTATGAGGGGAGTACAGAAAACCAACGCCGTTACCACGACGTCGGCTTTCTCCGGAGTATTCCTTGCTTCCGCACGTACGCGGAGCGAGTTCCTTAGCCTGATCAGGAAAGACTAGTTCTTGCTGATATTCACGTTCAAATGAGGGAAACTGAAGTCCACGCCCTTCGCAGGCAGCTGTGAATATAGGTTTTCCGTAATCCAGAAATATACATCCCAGTAGTCGGCAGCCTTGACCCAGGTACGGGTGACAAGGGTGATGGTGCTTTCTCCCAGGCTGAGCAGGGCCACGAAGGGGTCTGCGGCGCCCTTGGTTTTGGCATCCAGGGCCTTGGGATTGGATTTGATGATCTCCAGGACGGTTTTCTTGGCCTTTTCGATGTCGTTGCCGTAGGCGATGCTGACATTGATGTCCACGCGGCGCAGGTCCTTGACCGAGAAATTGTTGATATTGCCGCTGGCGAGGGCTCCGTTGGGGATGAAAACCACTCTGTTATCGAGGGTTACGAGCTTGGTGGAGGTGATGTTGATCTCGCTTACGGTGCCCGTAAATCCTTGAGCCTCAATGAAATCGCCGGCCCGTATGGGCTTGAAAACCAGCAACATGATGCCACCGGCGAAATTCTGCACCGTGCCGCTCAGAGCCATACCTATTGCCATTCCACCGGCTGCCAGCAGGGCGGCCAGGGAGGTGGTATTTATGCCCAGTGCACCGACTGTGATGATGATGAGAAGTACCCAGAGGGTGATGGATACCAGGCTTTTTACGAAGGATGCCAGGGCGGCGTCGGAGCGTTTCTTTTCGAAGCCCTTGGCAACGATCTTCACGATTTTCTTGATGATCCAGGCACCGATGATGTAAATGGCGAGCGCCGCCAGCACCTTGAGCCCGAAATGCAGGGCCTGCTGGCCGAGATTCTGAAGAAGCACGTTGGGCTCGGTGTCCTTGAGTGCGGCCAGGGTCTCGGAAGTGCGGGCCTGGATTGAGTCGGCCGTGAACTTTTCTACGGCCGCCTCAGCTTGCAATAGTGTCATTAACATAGGCAGGGGGATTGGTTATTATATCTACAACTTAACATAATATAAATTGTATAACAAACTACAGAATTCCGGCGAAGAGCCTCAGAATCCTCGATACCAGCATCTGGTACCATTTTCTGCGCGCACGCCAGCTCTGCGGTTCCAGCAAGGTCGAAATCTCCATATCCTTCAAGAATATCTCCTTGTTGGCAACGGCCGTCTGGGTGTCGTAGATGTATGCGTTGATCTCGTGGTTAAGGTTGAAACTGCGTATGTCTATGTTGGCTGTGCCGATCAGCGACAGATAATCGTCGCAGACCGCGGTTTTGGAGTGTATGAATTCCCCGCCGCGTTCGTAGAGTTTTACGCCGGCCTCCATGCATTCCAGGTAATAAGCTTTGTTGGCGGCAGCCATCAAGGGCGTATCTACCTTCTCCGGGAACATAATACGCACGTCCACGCCGCGCAGTGCGGCGGATTTCAGGGCCACCAGGAAGCTCTCCGGAGGCACGAAATAAGGAGTCTGCATATAGATGTAGTCCTTGGCGTTCTGCAGCATCCATTCATAGCCCATATGGATGAGCGGCCATACGGAATCGGACTCATCCGGCACTATCTGCATGGTCTTGTCGCGGAAGGGCCCGTCCACGGGCTCCTTGAATACCTTGAAATAGTGGCTCAGAGGCTGCTTGAGAGTGCCTCCGGAGGTCATCCAGGAGTCCAGGAAGGAGGCTTGCAGGGCCGCGACGGCATTGCCTTCAATGCGCAGGTGCGTGTCCCTCCACTGGAAGAAGTAATGGTTGTTGATGTTCATTCCTCCCGTATAACCTATTTTCCCGTCGATTACCACCACTTTGCGGTGGTTGCGGTAGTTCAGCTTCATAGGCAGGCTCAATATGCCCTGCTTGCTGTTCGTAAAGCGTTCGACTTCGATGCCGGATTTCCGCATCTTGTTATAGTATGACGAAGGAATGGGGAAATTGGCAATGTTTTCGTTCAGAAAACGTATCTCGACCCCTTCCCTGGCCTTTTTTTCAAGGAGTTCCAGCACTTCCCTCCCCCCTCGGTCATTCCCGAAATGGAAGTATTCCAGATGGATGGACTCCTTGGCATCGGCTATGTCTTTCATCAGCAATTCCTGCTTCCGGGAGCCGCTGGTGATGATTTCGAAAGAGTTGCCCGTGCTGAGATTTGTGCCCGTCTCTATGTTCGCGAGCAGCTTCGCCAGAGGGCGGAAATCCTCCCGGACGGCATCGAAAGGAGGGTCGGAGCCCAGCAGGGAATGTATCACCGGGTCGTATTCTGCGCGGAACTTATCGATGGCGGCCTTGTGCCTGCGCTGGAAGAAATAGTGGTTCCTGTAGTTGATGCCGCACATAAGGTACAGCAGAATCCCTACCAGCGGAAGCAGGGTTATGGTGAGCAGCCAGGCCATCTTGGTGCCGGAATCGCCGTTGTCGAAGATGATGACGGCGGCCACTCCCAAGAAAAGCAGGCCGAAGAGTATGTAGAGTATTATGTTGGCAATCATTAAACACAAATGTAGCAAAAATTGATTATATTCGCGTCCATTATATAGAAGATTGGAAAATGGCCAGGAAGAAGACAGATATCCTTTTGGAAGACATAACGATAGAAGCGGTTGCGGCAGAGGGAAAAGCGATTGCCCATACCCCTGATTCGCAGGTGGTTTTCGTGCCCTTCGCAGTCCCCGGTGACGTGGTGGACATAAGGGTTTACAAGAAAAAGAAGAACTACCTCGAAGGCGTGATCGCGGCCCTTAAAAAGCCCTCTCCAGACCGGCTGGAACCCTTCTGCAGCCATTTCGGCATTTGCGGGGGTTGCAAATGGCAGCCTCTCCCCTACCCGCTCCAGCTGGAGGCCAAGCGCCGTCAGGTGTATGACCAGCTGGTCCGTATAGGCCATCTCGAAGTTCCGGAGATACTCCCTACCCTGCCCTCCGAGCGTACCGTTTTCTACCGTAACAAGCTGGAATTCACCGCCTCCGACAAGCGATGGATTCTCCCCGAGGAGGATCCTGAAGGGCTCAGCGACGCCCAGCGCTGCGGGCTCGGTTTCCACGTGGGCAAGTTCTTCGACAAAGTGCTGGACCTGGACCGCTGCTACCTTCAGCCCGAGCCCTCCAACGCCATCCGTCTCTTCGCCAAGAAATACGCCATCGAGCACTCCATCCCCTTCTACGACATAAGGGAGAACAAGGGCATCTTCCGCACCATTTTCGTGCGTACGACCGAGTCCGGAGCCACTATGGTGATAGTCTGCTTCGCCGAGGAATTCAAGGGCCGCGAGGCCTTTCTGGATGCCCTGGCGGAGGAATTCCCCCAGATCAGCTCGCTCTACTACATCATCAATTCCAAGAAGAACGACAGCATCTCCGACCAGACCTGCGTGCTCTACAAAGGGGACGAGGCCATATACGAAGAAATGGAGGGCCTGCGCTTCAAGATAGGTCCCAAGTCCTTCTACCAGACCAATACCCTGCAGGCCTACAATCTGTACAAGGTCGCCAGGGAATTCGCCGATCTCAAGGGGGATGAGGTAGTATATGACCTTTATATCGGCACCGGCACCATCGCCCAGTTCGTAAGC
>JAEEGF010814089.1_pt1 | contig 23491 bp, 33 predicted proteins | sample 9134171 | NCBI WGS metagenome assembly JAEEGF01 (sample SAMN16246542, study PRJNA631951) | gut metagenome | biome: gut microbiome; feature: rumen; material: AP-attached | host: Bos | place: Iran: Karaj | collected 2018-10
CCAGCCCGCCGGCATACTGTTCACACATAACGACAATGAGCCATGACCGACATCTACCCAGACGAAGCGCTCCAGGCCAAGATCTTCGACCTGTGGGACCAAGGCCGCACGATAGGGGAGATCGTCATCGAGCTCCATCTTGACCTCGACGAGTTCCTGGAGTTTTTCCATTACCAAGGATTGATCTAACCGACGAAGAAAGATCAAAATATTACAAAGCCCGCGAAGCCTACCGCCGCAAATGCGAGGACTTCAAGGAAGAAATGTTCAAATACCTGTCGCATTATGAACCACGAAATACCCACCATCTGCCCCAACTGCGGGCATGAATACGACGCCCACCTCCACTGGCTCGTGTGCCCCAAGTGCGGGCACGAGACGCAACACCTTAATGGAGACAATAATATTGAAACGCCATGTTAGGAGATATAAAAGGATACGCTTTCATAATCAGCACGGAAGACATTCTTATTGGCTATAATAAGAACATCGATCCGAAGGGCTATGCTGAGATCGAAAAAGACATCATTGGTCCTAATAGGATAATTGACATTGCAGTGGATGGGAACGGCCTTCTTTGCCTCGAAAAAAAAGGAAGGTGTATATTCCAAGTCAATGACATGAAATCGGTAAAGTGGTGGTTCAAGTGTGAAGAGGTGAACGGAATCCTACTGCCACCATGCGGTGATAACTTCCTCAAAAGAATAAACGAATTGGCCATACGAATGGCGAAATTTAATGGCGGTATTCTGTACGACAAATTAACCAAAGCTGCTGTATTAACAAACTCATTCTTGAAAGGTGAATTTGACGACAGCTTCCTTTTTAAAGACTAATACCATGATTTCTGACGGAAGACCCATTCTGGATGCCTGCTGCGGCAGCCGTATGTTCTGGTTCGACAAGGACAATCCTTTGGTCGACTTCATGGACATCAGAGACGAGGAATGTACCCTGTCAGATGGGCAATTGTGCATAGTCCACCCCAACATCATCGCCGATTCACCCAGATGCCTTTCCCTGACAAGTCGTTTCGCCTTGTGGTTTTCGACCCTCCGCACCTGGTTTGGGCAGGCAAAGCAGCTAACCTTTACAAAAGGTTCGGTTGCCTCAACCGAGACTGGAAGACGGAGTTGGCCATGGGCTTCAGCGAGTGCTTCCGTGTGCTCGACGACTACGGAGTGCTTGTGTTCAAATGGGCTGAAACGCAATTGAAATTGAAAACAGTGTTGTCGCTGACCCCCGAAAAACCTTTGTTTGGTCACAAGCGCGGCCACACTTTTTGGATTTGTTTTATGAAAACACCTAAACCATGAGCTACCTATCCGACCGCCTGGCGGCATACCATATAACAGACAAAGAGAACACCTTCAAGGCCGAGACCGACGAGGGCCGCGTCATATCGACGTGGCAATTCTTCACGGAGACCGACAAAGGCGACATCCAAATCAACTACCTGACCCCGAACGGCAGCGTGGCCTGGTACAACCACGGCAGCGTGCAGACACGCGACTTCATCCGCATCCGCTATGCCGAGCCTGAGAAACACAAAGGCAAAGACGGCAAGCCCATGAAATACTACCAGGAGAAAGGCACCGAGACCATGCCGTTCAATACGCCTGCCGTCATCGAGGCCTACCGCAAGAAAAAGGAACTGAAAACGCTCTACGTCGTGGAAGGTGAGTTCAAAGCCTTCTGCCTCTCCATGCAGGGCATCCCCACCATCGGCATCGGTGGCATCCAGAACTACCGCGACACCACCAAAAGCAAGATGCACCCCGACATCATCGACGTGATCACGACGCTGAAGGTGCAAAACGTCATCCTGATTTTCGACAAAGACTGCCTCGAAGTCCATTGGGAAGAAGGGAAGGACATCGCGCAAAGGCTCAATAACTTCTACGGTGCACTCAATACGTTCAACGAGCTGCTGAAGCCCTACGACGTGACGCTCTATTTCTCGCACGTCTCTTCAAAATGCGGGCAAAAAGGCATTGACGACGCCCTCCTGGATCCATCAAACGACACCAAGACCATCCTCAACGAGTTGCAGTCCTTCACGTCGGGAATGCCAAACAACCGGTTTTATATCGACACCTTCCTCATTACAGGCATTTCGCCCTACCGCATCAAACAGTTGTTTGGCCTGGCCAACGTCCAAAACTTTTTGGAGCTGTTTCGCGACGAGGTGGAAAACCGCCTTTTCCGCTACAACGGAGTGGATTACTACATCGACGAGAACGGAAAGCCGGTACGCAGCTGGGGAGGTGCCGAAAAGCACTATATACGAGTGGGAACCGAATACTACAAAACCATCGTGGAGAAGGCCCCCAACGGGCAAACCGAGCTGAACCTGGTGCAATGGAGCTCCGACACCATCAAAAACGACTACTCGAACCCGAAGGAATTTATAAAGATGATTCCGAAATACGACGCCTTCACCAACATACCTGAGAACGATCCGCAGCTGTATAGGCAGACGGTCTACTCCGAAAAAGACGGCTACCGCAGCGTGCTCTACAACCGCTATTGCCCCGTGAGCCACGAACCCAAGGAGGGCGAATGGCGCACCATCAACATGCTTTTGCACCATATCTTCGACTACAAGACCCTGAAAGGGACGACGTGCTATGAAATGGCCCTCGACTACCTTCAGATGATCTACCTGCACCCGACGCAGCACCTCCCTATCCTCTGCCTGGTGAGCCGCGAACAAGCCACAGGTAAAACGACCTTCCTCAACCTCTTGCGGGCCATCTTCAAGGAAAACATGCGCATCCTTGACTCAGAGCGTATCAGCAGCAAGTTCAACGGGTCATGGGCGGGCAAGCTCATTATCGGTGTGGACGAGTCATTCATTGATACGGACAAGCCTACGGTCGTCAACCGCCTGAAGATGATTGCCACCAACAGCAGCATCCCGATTGAAAAGAAGGGCAAGGAAGCCGGTGAGGTGCCCAATTTCGCCAAGTTGATCATGTGCAGTAACGACGAGACCAACTTCTTGAAAATTGAGATTGAGGACACCCGCTATTGGATCATCCGCGTGGCAGGCATCGATCCTGAAAGCCGCGACCCGCACATGGCCGAGCGCATGGAGGCCGAGATACCGGCATTCTTGCACTATTTGAAGCACCGCACCATGTTCTATGCCGAACGCACAAGGCTGTGGTTTGACAGCGAAGACTACGCCACGGAAGCCCTGAAGAAGATACAGGAGCGCACGGGCAACGTTTTGTGGCAGAACCTGACGACCATTATCAAACAACAGTTTGAATACCAGCTGAAACCGCAGATCCGCCTCGATGTGAAGGCCATGCAAGACCTCCTGGAGCTCAACAAGTGTAAAGCCGTGGAGAGCCGCAAAATCCACTACATACTGGAAGACCACAACTACAAGACCCAAGGCGTGAGAGCGTTTTTCTACCGCCGTGCCTTCGGTGAGGAATTTGAGACCAACGGCAAGGGACGTGTCTATGAATTTGACTATCTGGATTTCTTCACCCCGGCTGAATGGGACGAAATCAACGCTAAACAGAGTGAACCGTTTTAAATTTTAAAATATGATTTTATTTGAAGATGAATTTGAGCATGAAGCCATTACACGAATCGTGAAATTCTCCAAGATAGCTGAAACACTTGGATATGAAATCGCCGTTGGTTTCAGCGGCGGCAAAGATTCGCAAGTTGTTTATGACTTATGCCAACGGAGCGGTATTCAATTCACGGCTTATTTCAACCATGCTTTTGAAAGCAGCACCACTTTGAAATTCATCCGTGAACATTACCCTGATGTGGTATGGCGGAGAGACCATAACTTTGGGTTTATTGAGAATATATGGAAAAATCATAGCTCGGCATTACCAACAGCAGAAATGAGTTATTGTTGTTCTGATTACAAGCATAATTCAAAATATGTTGATAATGCTACAATTCTTGGTATAAGAAAATCTGAGAGCCAAAAAAGAAGAAATCGGAAGGTTTTTGAAACGAAAAACAAAACCACAGCAAAAAGGAATAAAGCTGTTTTTTTAGAATACTTTCAAGACATCTGTATGGGAGTTGGTTCTAATTCTATAATTCAACTATCCCCAATAATTGACTGGAGTGATGATGAAGTGTGGGATTATATCAAGAGGTATGATTTGCCCATAAATCCCACCTACAAGAAAAGAAAGCGTGTTGGCTGTATTGTTTGCCCCAAGACAAACTTTTCAACAAACTACAATGCCTTGATGGAACACCCAAAACTAATAGATGCTTTCATTAAGGCAAAAGAAAAGAGAGAAGATTCTGATTGGATGATAACCGGTGACAACGCTGATTATTCAGACAACAAGGTTGAATACATCTGCCGTTGGTTAAACCATTCTTTCAGACCATTTACAAAAAAGCAAAGAGCATTTTTCGATAAAGTCTTGGAAGTATATAATAAAGCTCATTCTTTTGAATTAGTGGATTGATTTAAGTACCCGTAATTTTTTGTTTTTCATTTGTATTCCGCCATCCTACCAGGGTGGCGGTTTTTTGTGCTCGTGGGTAACCAAAAAATTTAAAAAACCTAAAAAATACGTTGTAAACGTTGCATTTGTTGTTTTTCGCCTGCAATCGCTTTATTTTCAATGGAATAACTTTTTATATATTTTGTTGCTTTCTGTTGTTTTTGTTGTTTTATAAGAAGAAAAAGCAACACAGAACAACACTTTGCAACGCTTGAATTTCAACGCATTACGCTGAAACACAATAATTTGCAACAAAAGCAACGCAAACAACACACTTTTGTTGTTTCTCCGTAAAAATCTGCAACACCCATCGGCCCCGTTATCCCCTACTGTTGCCGATTGTAAAAAATATGATTTTCCATAAAAAAATACTTTCAAAAGTATAGGATATTCCCAAAAATGTACTATTTTTGCCGTGTTTTAGGCTAACAACCTGAAAATGTTACCAATCGCAAATTAAAAACAACACCAAAACATTATGCCAGAACAGGAAAACAAACCTCAACCCAAGCCCGAAACCACCAAATTCGACGGCGTTTCGGCTCAAATCAATCTTTCACCAGGCAGCGAGACACACCAACGCTTCGCCCGCCTGATGCGTAGCACCTCCGCCCTCACGGCCCGCGCTTTCGTGGATATGCTCATGGACGTGTACGAAACTCCGCACACCGACAACAGCGAGGTCATCGAAAACCTTCAGCTTCAGCTTTCCGAAGCAAAGGAAAATATTGAATCCGCTGCAACACTTCGCCAAAACTATGAGAATGAGATTGCCGACCTGAAGCTGCAACTGGAAGCTGCCCGCAACAATGCCAACGAGAACGCAGCCAAGGCACAGCAGATCCAAACCTCCACCGAGGGCTGCATCATCATCAAGCCTAACCCCGTCGTGGCCTACTTCCTCAACGAAATGGCACAACACGAGAAGACCACACCGGCGAAGATCCTCGAACGCCTCTTTGTCGATGACCTGCAAAACCCACGCGCCAACAACCTACCCTACACCGTGGAATCAAGCCGAATCCGCGAGGTGATGAACGAATTGAAACAACAACAGTAACCCTAAAACTCTATCCTATGGTCGAAATCAATTTAAAAAACCAGCAATTTAAACAAGAAAGACAAGCGGCTCGAAACGAGTTCAATAGCCAGTGTGCTATCCTTCAAGCCGAGCTCAACGCAAAAAAAATGAAGCTGCAAGCCGAGCTTGACAAGAAACTCTATGACATCGCACGCCGCCAAGATCAAGCTATTCGCGATTACCGCGAATGGAAAAAACAACAAAACCAACCGCAATGAAACAATTCTTTTCCCTTCTCTTTGCCGTGGCCATGATGGCCCTAACGGCAACCGCTCAGACCTCCAACGACAGTGAGCCTGGTTTCCACCCCTCCGTGGAAGCCGGTGCCTCGTTGCAATACACCCGCGACTTCACCCACAGCAAAAGCAACTTCGGGCTGGAGCTCCGGGCCATGCTTCCCCTTACCGACGTTGTGAGCCTTCGGGCCCTCGCCAACGTGAACGGTTTTCTCCCCGACGGCTTCGACCGCGACGGTGCCGCCCTGGTGGGCATCGCTGCCAGATATAAGATGGTGTATGGCTTCGCCGATTTTGGCTTTAGCCTCAATCCGTCATCGCGCCAACGTATCAATCCCGACGTGGATTGTGGTGCCGGTCTCCGTTACGATCTTTCCGAACTGCATCATCTATTTGCCGAAATTGGCACGGACTTCACGCCTACAGGACGAAACGACTGGCATACTTATTTGTTTGTGAAAATCGGTTACACCTATTCTATTAAGCTATGAGCAAGTGGAAACACCCCTATGTTATTAAGGTAGTTGATGGCCCTCGTCCATACGAACTTCACGCACTGTGTTTCGGCGAACATAAACACGAGCCACGCCATTATCGTATTGTTGACTCTTATCCAACGTTAGAAAAAGCGTTGAAAGCAAAAAGAAAAGCCTATGCCAGACTCGAAAAGTAATGAATCGCGGCTGAAAACCGCAGGCCTCCGCATGGCCCTGAAGCTGCTGCCGCCCGATCTGCTGAATGCGGCTCCGCAGCACCTCGAAAACTTCTTGACTGAACGACTGAAGGAGGTTGACCCGCAACGCCATGAAGCCGGTGCCTGCTATCTGATTGCACCTGACAACAAGACGGGCCAATTACGCATCCTGACCGTGACCCTCGACGAACAGAACGCAGTCAGCCGTATTGTCACCGAGACGAATTTCAACGAGCTTTTCCAAGCTATCCTGAAAAATTTCCAAGACCTATGAGCAAACCAGATATTTTCGGCACAACGCAGCCGCAAGGCGAATACGTCAGCTTCGAGGAAATGGAGAATGCCTTCAAGACCCCGACACAGACACAAGACTTCTACGAACCCAAGGCCGACACGCAGCCCGGCAACGACGACCTGGGCCACCTGGCCGACCCGATGGGCGAAGCCTTCAGCAACTTCGAGCAACTGCCCGACGAAGAGCCGCAGGTTGACCACGAGCACGCAATGAGAACGGGTGAAAGGATTGCCAGATTGATTGATACCGGCATCGACTTCACACTTTCCAATTTCGTGGCCAGAAACAACGAAAGTTATCGTGCCGACGAGCGCGACCTTCAGGACATCGCCGAAGCCTGGGGAGAGGTCAGCGAAGAGCACAACTGGAACATCGGGCCCGAGTGGACGCTGGCCATCTTGTATGTGATGGTCTACGGCCCGCTGGTGAAACAAGCCCTCACCGACCGCCGCCTCCAAGACTTAGAGAACCGCATGGAAACCCTCGAAGCCGCACAAAACAAAGTCCCCTTCACCCACGAACCGGCTAAACCCGCCACTGATGAACGACCTACCACAACCGACAAACCTCACAATAGCCCCTTCACCCACCAGCCTGCCCCAGATGCCCCAGCCAAAGACTGAGCCGCGCGAGGTCTTCAAGATGGTGATTGTCGGCAAGCCTGGAACGGGAAAGACGACGCAGATCCGAAAACTCGTGCGCCGGGCCCTCGAAGCCCATCGCCGCGTGCTGGTGGTGACGCCTCACGAAAACGAGTGGCTGGATTTGCCCGTTGTGCATCCCAACTACCCGCAGCGTATCGCCACCTATGTAGGAGGCCGTCGGATCATCGTCCGCGAGCTCGAAGAGTTTCGTGAGGTGTGCCGACTGTTCAAGCACGGGCTGTTGGTGTGCGACGACTGCCGAGGCTACATCACCACCGACGCGCCCGACCCGACTGTTCGCACCATGCTCCTGAGCTGCCGACAGGACGACCGCGACCTGATAGCCGTTGGCCATGGCTTCACTACCGTACCGCCCTTGTTTTTCACCTACGCCACACATTTCGGCATCTTCGCCACCACCGACAACGTGGCACGCCGCAAGAACTGTGTGCTGAACTTTCCCGCCCTGGAGGCCACCGTCGCCACTGTGAACCACGAAGCCCTGACCCAACCGCACACCTTCAAGATTATCAAAAATGAGTGAATACAAATCCATGACGCTTGCCCAGTTGGCCGACCTTTGCGGGGTGACGCCCGACACCATGCGCCGGTGGATCCGCGACGAGCTTCCAGAGTTGGCCAACAGGCGCCGTGGCCTCTTCAAGCCCAAGGAGGTGAAGGTCGTTGTCGAGAACTTCCTGTAATGAAAGGGCGAATAACCCCCCCGTCCTATAGGCCATTTTATACGCCCTTCGCCCGGTACCCGCACGGTAACGGGCTTTTCTTTTGCCTTTCCATAATGCCGCATAATGCTTGATAATACGCGATAATACCGCATAATGCTTGATAATGCCGAAAGGCCATTGACGGCCATACTAACTTTGCAGCCTGATTTCAAATTTACTGAACCAAAAACCAAAATTGTTTTACCATGTTAGACAAAATCGCTAAATCAAACAAAATCATGGCCCTGGTGAGCATCGCCACCCTGGTCATCGTGGCCTACGTGCTGGTCTACAAACCCTGGAAAGCCAACCAAAACGCCTAAGGAGGACCTGCCATTATGAAAATCTCGAAGAAAACCATTATTATCGTTATCATCGTGGCTGTCGTTGCCTACGTGCTTTGGAAGAAGTTCAAGGGCAGCGGCTCGGCCACAGTTGAGGCCGTCGAAGCGTCGGGGCCTACCTCGCGCCTTGAGCAGCTCATCGCTGGTGCAGAACTCAACGCCATGGAGGCTGAGCTTGTGCGCAAGTTCAATCCGACAGGCTCCTACAAGGAATGGATCATCAACGATGCACTGGCCAAGGGCATCGACTATGAGTCGGCCTTGCTACTCAACTGCCTTTGGAACCGCTACCGCAACAGCGACAACACGGCCTTCCAAAGCGATGCGTTCAAATCGCGCTATGTGACCATCTACAATAAGGTGAAGGCCATGAACTAAGAAACAAGAATCATCAACCAAAAAACAAACTACAAATGCAAAACACATTAAGAGAGGCCCTTATGGCCCAAGCCACATTCGACATTGTGAACAACGACAGCAGCAACGCTGTGAAGCTGTGCCTTCTCCCTGGCGTTTATGACACCATGAAGCTGACTACCGACGGCACCAGCAAGGAAACCGTCGTGTCCTTCAGCAATCCCGCCAACCTCGTTGCAGCCGGTTACGCTTGCGATGAGGTGGCCGATGACGCCGCTTTCACCACTGGCGCCGACGTGCAAACCACTGGTGTTGGCCGTACCAAGTTCCGTGATTTCTTGCACACCGTTCAGCGCGTTGGTGCTACGGTCAACAAGATCATCATCCAAAACAAGACCCAGAGCCAAGACATCTACGACCAACAGATCGAGATTGCCAAGACCGTTATCGGTGCAAAGGGTGGTACTGACTTCATCACGTTGCAGAACTATGTGAACGTGAACGCCTACGACCGCAGCAAAATCACCATCGACCTGAGCGAAGAGCCGCTTGAGCTCACTCCCGAGGTCTTCATGGCCATCATGGTCCCGGCCAGCGCTCACTTCTCGATCCAGTTCCAGTTCAACACGAGCGTCTACGCCTAATCGACACTAAGGCAACTTTTTTCATAGGAAAGGCGGGCAGGGCTCATACCCGTCCGCCTTTTTGAGTAAGAACCGAAAACCAAAAGAACCATGAACCACGTAATATCAGCAAGAAAGCCCCGCCAACACCATAACGTCGTGGCACGCTACAGCAACTATGCTTCAGGCGTGTTCCAGGAGCTTCCCGCCACCGGCGACAAGACCGACCTGCCGGCTGACTTCTATTCTTCGGGCAGCTCGTCCGGCTCTTCGTTCAACTGGGGCGACTTCTTCAAAAACCTGTTCTCTTCGGCCACGTCGATCACCACGGGCATCTGGGGCAACACTGCCAACGCCCAGGTTGCGGCCTACAACACCATGTATGAACAGGAAAAGCGCACCAACACCATCCTTTGGGTCGTCATCGGCCTCGTGGTGGCCTTGGGCGTCTTGATCGTCATCCGCAAAACCAAATAACGAAAGGAGAGAACAATGTACAACAGAAATAAATACAGCGGCGCCTACAGCCGACGCAGGTTCAGCAACGCTTCTTCCGTCGGACTTGGCTCCACCTCGACGGCTGCCGGTTCATCCGGTACCAGCTTCCGCGTGACCACGACGGCCAACGACCGCTCGATGGGCGATGTGGAGATCCAGGTGATCTCGGAGCCTGCCGGACTGACCAACAAAGACAATGCTTCGGGCGACCGTCCGCCGTTGAGCAACTACACTCCCGTTGGCGGAAGGGTGTTCGCCAAAGGAACGGTCATCCTCGTGAAGGCCAACCCGTACAACGGATACAAGTTCACCTCGTGGCAAAGCGCGGCCTACATACCATCGTCGGCCCACCAGAGTTCGAGCTTCCAGGTCACCGTCAACCGCGATATGACCTTCATCGCCAACTTTGAGCGCCGTGCCACCACCGTCAACCGCAAGCTCAGCGTGCATTGGGACAGCTCGAAAGGCCGTGTCAACGCCAACGGAATGCAGGACGGCCAGATCATCGTTCCGGCTGGCACCCAAGTGACGCTTGCAGCCGTTCCGAAGGACGGCTACGTGTTCAGCCGCTGGATGGGACTCCAGATTGCCGGCAACATTCAGAGCAACGAGTCGTCGACCATCACCATCACCATGCCCAACCGCGACCTCAGTCTCACAGCCGACTTCGCCCAGGTGGTCGACAACCCTGGCGGAGGCGGAGGAACTCCCGGTGGAGGCCAGAACAAGGACACCAACAAGCCTATCAGCGGTGGCGGAGGTGGCGGCAACGGATCTGATTCCGGAACCGACACACTGACCGAAGTGACCACCACCGGCGGCATCGTCGACAAGGCAGTGCCGTTCGTCAAGAAGTGGTGGTGGGCCATCGCTATCATGGCCTACCTCGTTTGGAAGGAGAGGAAAGGAGGCTCGAAATGATCACCCAATCGGGATGCTTCGGCACTAAGGCCTACAACCCGCCCATCGACGACCTCGAAGAAGCCGCCCAGGCGGTTGAGGAAATCATAGGCAGCGACCATGAGACGGTTCCCAGTGAACCTTCCCAGGAGTCCGCTCCCGATCTGGAAGCGGCACAGCTGCTTGTCCAGTACATGCGCCGTGTGCGCCTCCTGACCTGGGCAGTGGTGGCCATCGCGGCCTACCTCGTGCTGAAGGAAATGAAATAAAACTGCGAAGCCATGAAAAAACTGAGTAAAAAACAGATCGCGTTTTTGTCGAATCACTTGGAGGCAATGGATAAGGCTTATAAGACCCAAATCTATTTCTGCTTCAATGACAAGGCCAGCGGTGAAGAGGCTTTCGACTTTTTACAGGACGTGTATTCGGATGAATGCAACTATAGTGCCTGGAGCGGCTGGTTCGGCATCGGTGATAAACGCGATTTCTACCTGGGATTTGTGTCAAAGCAAGCCCGTGATAATGTTTACAACGACATCAAGAATGCCAAGGACGGCTATCAATCCACCAACCAATATCAAGGCGAACACTTTGGCAGTGGCTACGATGTAGACTCTGAAACCGAAACCGTTCAAACCAAGGCCAAAGACTGGACCACCTATATTGTAATAGGTGCTGCAGCCGCCATCATACTGCTTTTGTTGTGGAACCGCAAGAAAAAATAAGGATAACCGACCGTGAGGACTTGGGGCCGGTGCTGGCGCGTGCCGACCACGAGCTCAACGTCATTGAGGTGAACAAGGCAGCCTTCTACAAGCTGCCACCGATGATGCAAGAGTTCGTGTTGTGCCACGAGGTCTGCCACCTGAAGCACAACGAGTGGGACGAGGACGAAACCAACCGGCTCGCCTCGAGGCTCTTCATGGAGCGTGCCACGAGCGATGCCGACAGGCGGGAAAGAAACAAATTCCTTTCCTACCTCGACGGCACCGACATGAGCAACATAACCGTGTCGGCTGTCTTGGGCATCGTGAGCAGCGCCATTGGGCTCGGAACAACCATCTGGGGCACCATCAAGCAGCGAAACTCTGGCTGGTACAGCTGGGACGGTGCCACGCAGCGCTCCAACCTCGACGTGATGCTCACGCAGGCCTTCGAGCAGAGCCGCAAAACCAACAAGAAGAGCGCCGCTCAGATCTTCTGGCAGCAGCTCCAGGCTTACGACTTCAAGGATGACTCGCTCGATAAGTTCCTCAGCCGTTCCGGCAACGCCTGGGTCTCAGACCGCATTGCCGCCTACGAGAAGAAATACGGCTTCGGCTTCGATGCCGTCACTCCTATCGACCTCACGGCCTTCCCGCTGGTCATCATTGCCATCGGCGCCCTGGTTGGGGTCGTAGTCTACAAAATCATCAAAAACCAAAAGAAATGAGCAAATCGCAAAACATGTTGAAATGGGCTGACAGCAACAAGAAGACCATCCTGATCGTGTCGGCTGTCATCCTTTCCGTTGTGTTGACCATCTGGCTCGGGAAGAAGATCTTCGCGTTCGTCGCCAAAAAGCTGAACCAGGCAAAAATCAAAGAAGACGCGGAAACCCATACCGGAAGCAATGTGACCGTCACGCTTCTGTTCGGGTCGCTTGTCACGAGGATCATTGAAGCCGTCAAAGGCGTTGGAACCAACGAGCAAGAGATCTACAACGTGCTCGGTGAGCTGCGCACACAGGCTGACTGGGATGCGCTGAAAAGAACGTGGTCGGCTGCATTTGCGAGTCTTGGCAAGCTGCAGCAACTGACACTCTACGTCTCAGGAGGCCGCGCCACCCTCGTCACTACGCTATTTGCAGAGCTCAGTTCAAGCGAGCTGCAGCACTGCAGAGACATATTGACCCGCAACGGAATCACACCCGATTTCTAACCATTTAAAACCATAAACCAATGAAACCGAAAACCAAAAAGACATTGATTTGGGTCGCAGCAGCGGTCATCGTGGCCGTCATCGTGTGGCTCGTATTTCGCAAGAAATCAGCAGAATACTACATCAACCATCTGGATACCACGGCCGACAACAAGGAGCTTATCAAGGGCTACCTGGACCATGCTGCTGCCACGCAAGACATCAACGCCAACGCCGCAGCCAATGGGTTGAACTACAATCAGGCGCTTGCCCTCACGGCTGCCTACTACCTCGTTGGCAACACTATCGACGATGCTACCTGGGCGCAATGGGTGGCACAAGTCAAGACCATGTAAAAATCACAAATCCATGAACGACCAGATCATACAACTGTTGGAAAACTACAAGGACGGCGTGCCGGTCAGGATCGAGCGCTCTTCGCTCATCGCCCTGGCAGCGGTGGCCGTCCTGGTCGTCGCCCTGAGCGCCGGAATCGTCAAGATTATCAAAAACCTGTAAGCCATGACAGCCGAAAGAAGATACACCCGTGCCGAAATGCTGGCCATGCCGGTGAGCCGCATTGAGAATTTTAGTGAAGTCAATCCATACAGATTAAAGTCTGGAGGTGCCCGTCTTGCAAACTATTATGTAGCCTCTCATATTTATGATGACTACTACGCCGGCAAGCTGACCATCGAAAACGGATATTTCAAACCAAAAACACACAACACCATGCCAAAGAAGAGAACCAAACCCGCAAAAGCCGCTGCCACTACCCGCAAGGCCGTCAAGATCCTGGAAGAGCAGAAGGCCACATACCAGAAGATGCTGAAGACCAAAGTACGCCAAGGCAAAAAGGTGACCACCGCCGCCAAGGAGGCATCGAGCGTCTACAAGAAAATGTACGGAGCCACACCCACGGCCCGCTGGAAGCGTGCCTTGCGCGAGGCGAAACACTCGTAAGCCATGGCAAATAAGCTGGCATATATCAACCGCGTGGCAGCAGCCCTTCAGGGAAAAGACCTGAAGGGACTGTTCCCGTCCGTCATCATCGCCCAGGCCATCCTCGAAAGCGCCTGGGGTGAGAGCGCCCTGGCCAAGACCTACAACAACCACTTTGGCATGAAGAAGGGCAGCGGCACCAATTATGGCGGATGGAACGGACAGACGGTGACGTTGAAGACGGGCGAAGTGGTGAACGGCCAAAACATCACGGTGAACGGCGTGTTTCGCGTCTATCCGTCGCTCGAGGCTTCCATCGACGACCACAATGGACTCTTCTACACCCTGAGCCGCTACAAGGCCGTGTGCAGCGCCAAGACGCCACGCGAACAGATCACGGCCATTAAGAACGGAGGCTACGCCACAGCCACGCACTACGTCGACTCGGTGATGAACGTGATCAACAGCAACAACCTCACCCGTTTCGACACCATGACCGGAACAAGTGGAAACAACCAAGGCAGCGGCACCAACACCAACAACGGAGGTGACATAATGCCTTCTTCAACAATGCAAACCTCAAAAGAATACAAGATGAACACCAAAACCTTATCAATCGTAATCATCGTCGCAGGACTCGCCCTGGCAGCCCTCGGCGGCTACAACCTGTTGTTTTGAGACTATGACAACCTACGAATGGATAACGACATTCCTGGTTCCGGTCACGGGTATTGTCTCGTGGCTTGCCGGAGCGCGTATGCGCCGCAACGAGAACCTGAAGACCTTGCAGACCACCATCGACATGCTGGTGGAGAAAAACAAGGAGCTCTACGACGAGATCATGCGGCTACGCAAGGAAAACGACAACCTGCGCGACGACGCCGTCAAGCGTGACAACCGTATCAACGAACTTGAAATGCAAATCGAAAAACTGAACAAGCAATGAAGACTTTTTTGAACAACTGGTGGCCTCTGCTGATCATCGCGGCCATCGTGATTTGGAAGCTGTGCCGAAAGAAGCAACAGCCTCAGGGCGTCGAAGATCCCCAGTCCGTCACGCTACATGACGGCACCATCTACGTCGTGCCCGATGTGTGCCCGCGTTGCGGTAGCCCCGTGGATCACACTGGCGGCGGCAACAAGAGCCTGATCGCAAAATGCACCAACAAGGAATGCTCCTACTCGGTTTGCTATCCGAAGGAAGGCCAAGAGGCCGGCGAATGCCAATACTGCGGATCCATGCAGCATTATCATGTTGTCCGTTCCAATGCGGATGGCTGTAGCATCATCAATAAGGCCGTGTGCGACAACCCGGACTGCAGGTCGCATCAGCTTCTTTACTAACCCAAAAACATTAGAACTATGGCAACGAAACAAGAACTTAAAAAGCGTATCTCCATATACGAAGACAATTTGAAATATTGGACGAAGCAAAAGAAAACCGCTGAGGCCGAAATCAAAAATTGTCGTGAAATGATCCGCAAATACAAAGCCGACCTGAAAAACGCATGAAAACGAGCCTGAAAATATTCCTCCTGGCCGTCGCCCTGGCTGTGATGCCGGCATGCAGCGCCCAAAAGCGTGCCGAAAGGCACCTTCGCAAAGCGGTGGCACTGTGCCCAGAACTGGTGCAAGTGAAAGCGCACCCGATAGACACGGTGCTCACCGCGCCCGGCTATGCCGACTGTGCCCTGTTTCCCATGTCCGAGGTGTTGAAAAAGACCACCATCTACGCACCAACCGACCACGGCACCGTCATCGTGAAGCTGCTGCCCGACGACAGCACATTGCGCGTCGGCTTCGTTGCTGCTCCCATTCCGGTGCATTACCAGGACACCATCAGCTACGCTCAGGTGGTCGCCCCCGAAGGCATCGAAAAGTACAGCGGAGGCAACGCCTGGATCTGGATAGGCTGCATCCTGTTGGGAATTGTCATCGGCTTTGTCGCATTGATCTGGATTGCGCTGAAAGTGAAAATTGTTGAATAACCATAAAACATCATCATCATGTTGAAACTGAAATCACCTATTGCCAAGCTCAAAAAGAACGAGCAAACCATGGCCGGGGCCAAGAAGAAACCCAAAGGCCGAAAAGCTGGCAAAACCTCAAAGAAGAGAAAGGGCTGCGGAAGATGACACAGAAGATCCAAGACACCAACGCCAAGGTCTCAGCAGGTGGCCGTCTCCGCGATTATTGGATTGACAGAGGCGTGCGCCAGCGTCGTTCCTCGTTCGTGCAATGGGACAAGAAGGACATCGACCTGAAGGCACTGATCGAGGAATACAAGCTCGCCGGATTCGAGTTTGGCCGTTACGTCAACAATGAAGACCGCTACGACTTTGTTTTGGGTGCCAAGGAAGCGTTGAGCGATTTATCCTGGATGCTGAAGAGCCAAAACATCGGCATCAACTATAAAATCGGTATTGCTTTCGGTGCCCGTGGCCGTGGTGGACGTGCAGCCGCTCACTACGAGCCTGCCTACAACATGATCAACCTGACCAAGACGAAAGGCTCAGGCACGATGGCACACGAATATGGCCACGCTTTGGACTTCACCATCGGGGCCTATGTAGACCAGAACGCCAAGCATCGCGCCTTGTCGGGTGGCCGCTCCATGGCCAAGTTCCCCGTCGATAACACCGGCGGCACCTGCCGACTGCTCATGCGCAAGCTCATTCGTGACATCAAGACCACGCAGAGCTTCGCCCGCCTGAAGGATGCCAGCGACTATTGGCACTATAACACAGAGGTGTTTGCCCGCTATTTCGAGCAATGGTGCTGCTATCAGCTTCGACAGGCCAAACGCAGCGACGCTTTCCTGACGAGCTCGTGGAGTTCCTACGTCAACGCAGCGGAATATCTCACCGAATCCGACTTTAAGAAGGTGCTTCCCACCGGCAACAAGTTGATGAAGAACATCGGCCTGCTGTTGAACGGCAAGAAGATCGAGCCGTTTATGGATCTCGAAGTGACCAACCCTGAGAAGGTCAAAAAGGCCGCAAATCCCAAGAAGACCTCCCCAAAATCGGCACCGAAGAAAGTAAAAACAACCAAATAAAACCCAATAACCATGTTTATCAATTTCGCAGAACTATATGCTTCGGGCGGCAGCTTCGACCGCCAGGAGGTGAACACATCCAGCAAAGACGGCACCACGGTCATCTATGGCGGCTACTCGCCCGGTGGCGACCCCAACGACCCGGACATCGACGATAAACTTTGGATCATCCGTAAGCTCATCGTCACCGAATCGGGCGGCACACAAACCATCACATGCACCTGGGCCAAAGCCCCATGGAGCGAAAGATCCAACAACGAAACAGTCTATCAATTCGGAAAGCCATGAGTCTGACAGTAATATTCGACCGCATATTGGGCCGCCTTCGTGAAACAGACTACGAGGGTGGAGGCGGTGGAGGAAGCGACGTTCCCGATCCGACCTCGCATTTTGACGTGAAAACAACGCCAACAGCCAACCAAAAATATTATGCCGACCAGGAGACGAGTCCAGGAATGACTGTAACGGTTACGCTGAAGTTCGATAACGCCCTGGTAGACGCCGACGCCACGCCGAACGGATGGACGCATGTATCGACAGGCATATACACCAAAACCATATCAGATCCTGGAACGGTAGCTCCCCAACAATGGAGCTACACGCCTGGCGGAGTGTACGAGGAAAGGACAGCCGTAAAAAGCAGCCCTGGCCGCAGCCTCTCAGCCGTTTATCCCGCCTACTGGGGCATCTATCCCGGCAATACCGTCAACCGCGACATAACAGCCGTTGTGGCCGCGCTCAACTCGCAGAGCCGCCGCGTTACGGCCAACATGCCAACAACCGTTGTCAACGTGCCCAACAACACCCAGGATGATTGCTGGATGTGGATCGTCACCAAAGGCAGCGCAACGGCCACGCCTGAGTCGTTCGACATCAGCATGATGGAAGAGCCAGTGAGCGGCATGGCTTTCACATCTCCAATCAATGGAGAAATCGACCTCATCGGCTACAAAGCCTATGTTTCAACCAACAAAGCCGACGCCGGTCTTGGCTTCGGAAATGTAAAACTAACCATAAACCTTTAAACCATGAGCAATCCAATCAACCCGAGCACCGATAAAGTAAGCCAGTCGCTTTTCCCGCTATCATTAAAGCCATCCTCCCCCACCAGCTTCCCGCTGGCGTATGGGGATAATATTTGGGACATTATTCAACAAAACTCAGCGCTTTCCGAGTTTACGGAAAACACTGGCCAATACGATCAACATGTGCTCAACGAACTGTTGGCCAACGGTATCAAGTCAGCATTAGAAAAACTCAACCAGGGAGCGCTGTTTTTAGGCGAAGCCCAATTAGCAACTCAACCCAACAATGAGGTAAACGGTTTCTATCTCGCCTTGACGGAAGGAACCTACACTAATTTCCTCAACAGCGGATCGACGGCCCTCACCGTCGGCAAGGGAGAAATCGCCCTGCTGGTGAAATCCGGCAACGCCTGGACTAAAGAGCACATGCTAACCATGCCTTACATCGACTCGATGACAAAGCATTGGATTCTTGACGGACAGGACAGTGGAGTGGTGGCTGAAGGACAGGATGGCGCAAATGGAGTAACGCCCCATATTGACCCGACCACTGGAAACTGGTTTATCGGGACGACCGACACCGGCGTACATGCACAAGGACAACAGGGAACACCAGGACTGGATGCCTTAAACCCGTTTAAAGGATGGTACAATGCCGTGATAACTGGCGAAGCTGGCAGCAAAGTCATCACCAGCGAGACGGAAAACCTTCCGGCAAATCCCGTCATCGGCGACTATGCCTATGTCAAGACACTGGAGATCAGCGGCACGGCGCCATCACAAACCGAGACGCCCGTGGTGAAGATCTACGAATGTGCCACTGCTGGCACATGGTCTGACAGCGGAATGTTGGCCGACACTTCTAAAGTTCAAACATTTGCAAGTGGAGAAGAAGTCAACCAGGTGCGTCTCATCAACAACTTCACCACTGGAGGCTCTACAAATATTGCAAGTGCAGAAACCGTGAAAGTGCTTGGTGAAGAGATATTTGGTGCATCGCCATTATGGGGCAGCCTTTGGAATGAAGATTGGAGTTATTCAAGTTCAACGTCCTCAGCGGTATGGCAAGAAAGCCAGACAAATGCAATAAAGATTATTGAAGTCAATGTAACGGATGTGGTAAGAACAAAATATACCAAGCCATCTACCGCAACAGTATACACAAATTATGTGAGAAGGAGATTATTGGTTGACAAGCCGCAGCTTGGTTCTGTAATCGGTGAAAATCTTCTTGGTGACAATGTGCCTGAAAATGACACGGAAGAGTTTATTATATCAAATTACCCCTCTATAACTGACAAAGCATATCTTGTTTTTTTCTATGTAATCAACGGAAACAACAGAGAGGATAATATAGTCGAATTGGTTGTTAATGGAATAGACTATAAAAAACCAAGCAAAGGGCTATCTGATAGAGTAGATGATGTTGAGGATGATTTAGCAGGTTTATCGGAAGAGTTATCAGAAGTGGAAGGTGAGATAACAAGTCTTGAAGCCGATAAAGTAGATGTAAGCATTGGCGAAAACCTTGTCAATCCTAATAAAGTCACTCTTAATGTGGCTATTCCTATGAGTTCAACAACTGGCTCACCTGTTGATATGGGTTCTACTACAACGAAAGTGTCAGACTACATTCCGATTGATGGCAATAAATATATATCGGCTAATGCCTCCACAGGAAGCACTTATGGCAGTGCAGTCTATGATAGAAACAAAGATTTTATCAGAACATTTCAAGGCAACTATGAATACCAAGAGGCTGATGATGAAGAAGGATATGTTCGTTTTGGATACACAAGTACTATTGCATTGAAATCATTAAAGGCTAATTATGGTGAAACTCTGACAAATGAGCCTTTTAATCCGATTGGCGGTTATATTAAGAGTGAAGAAAGTATAGAACAGATTGTCATAGACTATAATAGTAAAGAAAACGCTATCGGGTCACAATACAGTTATGGAACAGAAAATTCTGAAAGAATTGCAAGTCCTATTGTAGACAATTCTGACGATTTCTATGTAGGTTATACAAAAACTGGAAAGAAACGTCAATTTCCAGTGAGTGACAAGATAGTTATGATGAACCATGATGATGGTAATTTGTCTGACCTTATTGGTACACGCAAGATTTACAACAAATATGGTTTTCATGCAAACTTCTGTGTTGTCTTGTACCCATTCTATGGCTTGACTAATGCAAAGAAAGTTATTCCTAACGGAAGAAAACTTGTTGCTGAAGGGCATGATGTTGGTCTACATGCTGTTATGGGATGCACATATTGGATTCAAAATAAGATGTTTGATGTCACACCAAACGGCAGTAATACTTTTGCGCCTAATCTTAGTGACTTCACTACTGAAACAGCTAATGGTAAGAATGTGTTTGATATGAATATAGCATTATTGGCGACAACAAAAGTTTCTACTGCATATTCGACTCCAGCATTTACGGCAGGATTGCCAGCACCTTCAGATGCGCAAGGTTTGTGGGGTAAGAATTTTGCGGGTGATGGTGCTATTACTAATGAGGAACTTTCTATTGTGAATGGCTTTTACAGCCTTTATGGTGACAGATTTTTAGCACATGGCATCAAGGATTGTGATGTTGAAGATATAATGGCAGCAACAAAAGTTGCCTCAATAGACGCTACAAGACTATGGTGGCTTGAATATTGGTATAATAATTTAATTGACAATACGCTTGGTTATAGTGAACAATCGGCAACAAAGGAAGGTTCCACTGTAACATATAAAACTATTTCTGAAAGGTTTGCTGTTGACTACGATGTGCCGAGTGGTGCATCTGTCGATGATTATTACCCAGATGCAAGTCATCTTCTGAGTGGTAAAATGGTGTATTGGAATGACACCAGCAACCCTAACTATTCAAGTGCAAAAGTCAAGACAGCAAGTGGTTTCAGCGATAATGACTATCAACTTGTTGGAAAGTTTACAAAAGGATTGTTCAAAGACTGTTTTAGTTGTTGCAATTATGAAGTAATTGACAGGGAGATTGCTGTTGCACAATATTGGTTTAGAAAGTTTTATGGTATTGACCATTTTACTGACCAGCATTTTCACGGTACTACTTACTTTAACAAGCTCTATCATAATAGTAATGGAAATTGTTTTTATAATAGGCAATTAACTGTTTATGAGGATATGAATGGAAGATTCTATTCCTCAAGACGTGCCGCCTTTGTAAGTCAGAGAACTCTCATGGCAGAGTATGGTATTAATGTTATCAAAGAAACACAATATCGTGCGAGGATGGAGTATGAAGGTCAGATTGGCAACTATTATGGCGTTGAAAAAATCAAAGCAGTTGGTTGTTACGGAGGTAATAATAACTCAAGATTTATGACTGATTACACAGATATGATGTCAATGTTCGGTATAAGCACCACTACTGGACAGGAATCCATGTCATATCAAACATTTAATGACTTTATGAATGGTATAGAAGATTGGTTGAAATTCTGTTATGATAATGCGGATAGTAATATAACAAGAGGTGGAGTTCCAGCGCATGTTTGTCATTACATCAAGATTGCTTTGGACAGATTGTTTGCATCTGTAGGAACGGGGAAAGTATCTATTCTTTCCTTTGACACCTTATTTGCGAGTCCAGCTATTATGGCAGCTATGGATATTCTTCTTCGTGCAATTAAGAAGTCAGGGTTTGAAGTCGTTACATTTGAGGAAGGTATGCAGCACATTCTTTCTCATCCTCGCAGTACAGCAGGTAATCTTTTCCCCAATCCGTCATTCAAACAGAGCAAATGGGAGTTGTTTGGATATGACGCAAACATGGCTTTTAATCGAGTAAAAGTTCCTGATGGATGGTTTTCCGAAAGCGAAAGTGCTGCTATTGATATTCAATCCAAGGTGATGCAAGTAATAAACTCATCCAACAGCAGCGCAGTCAATCTGATTACAAGAATGTACGGCTTGCCAGCAGGTAAATATTCCTTAAAGTACAAGGTAAAAGGGACAACGACAGGTGCGTCTATTAGGGTTTATCCTGTCAAGAATGGCACAAGGCTCAATGCTCACGAAACAGCATTAGACAATTATTCTATCACAACAGAATGGGTTGAGAAGGAAATCGAGATAACGATTCCAGAGCCTCATCAAAACGAGATTGACTACACCAATCCTGCCAGTGTATGCTGTCAAGGGTGCGAGGATAACTGTTGTGCGATTGAGGTTATAATCTTTTTACCAGCAGGGAAGGATTGCTATTTCAAAGAGCCTTCCTTATACGCTATGCTGTAACCAATTCCCCGCTGGTTTACGCTGGCTGGGATTAAAACCTAATCCTGTTCCACTCCAGGATCTTCTTAGCCTCAGCCTTATGCGTATAACGCTCAGTCATCGCTAAACTATGGTGGTCGGCCAGTTCCTTCACGAACTTGGCCGGCACACCAGCCTCCAGCATCTCAGTGATGCCGGTGTCCTTTAGGCTGTAAAATTGACAGGCACTTGGTAGATTCAATGCTTCACGCATAATCTCCCAGGTGCCATCAATTCTTGTTGGGGCCATGGGTTTCTTTCTTGGCCCGGCTTCATAGCTCGTATTTGAAAACAGAAACCAGTCTTTAGGTGCATCTCTCAGGCGATCCATATAAAAAAGGATTTCTTCAGGCATGGCCAACACGCGCTCTTTGTGGTTTTTGGCTACCTCAGCCGGAATAGTCAGCAGGCCCTCAGCAAAATCAATATCCTTAACCTTCAGGCCACAAATTTCCTTTGGCCGTATAAATAGCCGGTAGCACAGCATCATCACACAAACGAAATTCGGGTTTTCAGCCTCGAAGTAACGCAAGATCCGCGCCCGGACATCAGCAGGGATAACGACACGCTTTTTCTCGTCCACGCGCTTTGTCTTTATGTTCTGGGCCGGGTTTTCAGCAATCCATCGCCTATGCTTGCACCACTCAAACAAACCACGGAGGAAGGTTATATAATTATTATAGGTGCGTGCCGAAATTCCATCTTCAATTTCAAGCATATAATCGAGCAGCACGTCTTCACCTATCGAGATCAGGAAACGCCCATCGAGGCCACCTTTCTTCATCCAGTCACCGAAAGAGGCCGCGAAGCTCCTGTAGGAGCGCATGGTATCCTTTCTGGTTTCTTTGGCCTTGGCAGCAAGGTAGTCATCAATGGCCTGTCCGATAGTGACAGTGGTTTTCTTCAGCCGCTCAGCCAACGGATTCCAACCTGAATAAAGTTTCTCGTTTATGGAGTTGACAAGGGCTGTGGCGTATCTTCTACGTTCGTTTTTCGGCACATGATCCACTTTTACACGTCGCCTGGTGAGGCTTCCAGTAAGCGGATCTAAGACATAGAATGACACAAAACAGCATTTTCCTGTATGGTACTGAGCCGGCCGAAACGATAAGAAATTTGAGGATTGCGACATTTTTTTTTCTCCTATTTCTTTTGAAAAAGGAGTGCGAGGTCTGTCCCGCTTTTGTCCCGGTTGCCAGAGTGAAATCCATGTAATTTGCTGAATTTCAGACTGGCAACTGGATATTGGTAGCGGGGGGAGGATTCGAACCTCCGACCTCCGGGTTATGAGCCCGACGAGCTGCCTCTGCTCTACCCCGCATCGTGCGAAAAATCTCGGAAAACAAAAAATTTCGTTCCCGAAATCGGCTGC
>JAEEGF010009022.1_pt1 | contig 23488 bp, 17 predicted proteins | sample 9134171 | NCBI WGS metagenome assembly JAEEGF01 (sample SAMN16246542, study PRJNA631951) | gut metagenome | biome: gut microbiome; feature: rumen; material: AP-attached | host: Bos | place: Iran: Karaj | collected 2018-10
AACCACCGCTCCGCCTTCTTTGTATCGAAGCACTTGTTCTTTCCGTAGATCTGAATGTTCATCCCGTTCCCTCAGTTCTCCATGATCACCGGAAGGATCATGGGGCTGCGCTTGGTCTTCTTCTGCAGATAGGAGGACAGGGAGGTCTTGATGGAGGATTTGATGGCGGTCCAGTTGGTGATGCTGTTGTTCATGCAGGCGTCCAGGGTGTCCACCACCTGCATCCGCATCTCATCGATGAGGGCTTCGGACTCCTTCACATACACAAAGCCCCGGGTGATCACGTCCGGTCCGGAGATGAGGCTGTTGTCCTCCCGGCTCAGGGTCATGGCCACCACGATCATCCCGTCCTCCGCCAGATGCTGCCGGTCCCGGAGCACTACGCTGCCCACGTCCCCGATGCCGGCGCCGTCCACCAGGACCCGTCCGGCCTGGACGGTGCCCCCCAGATGGGCGGACTTTTTCCCCAGCTCGATGACCCGGCCGATATCCGAGATCAGGATATTCTTGCTCTCTATCCCCACTTCCTGTGCCAGCTGGGCGTGGCAGCGGAGATGCTTCTGCTCTCCGTGCACGGGGATGAAGTACCTGGGCTTCACCAGGGCCAGGATCATCTTCTGCTCCTCCTGGCAGGCATGACCGGAAACATGAAGGCCGGAGCACACGTCCCGGTACATCACCTCCGCTCCCTTCCGGAAGAGCTCGTTCACGATGGCGCTGACGCTCTTTTCGTTCCCCGGAACGGTGGAGGAGGAAAGGATCACCCGATCCCCGTAGCCGATCTCCACCTGCTTATGGCCGCCGAAGGCCATGCGGTACAGGGCGGACATGCTCTCCCCCTGGCTCCCGGTGGTGAGGATGAGCTGCTGCTCCTTCGGATAGTTCTTGATCCTGCCGATCTCCACCAGGGTATCCGAAGGCAGCTGGATATACCCCAGTTCCACGGAGGCCGCCACCATGTTCTCCATGCTGCGGCCGGTAATGGCCACCTTTCTCCCATGCTTCGCCGCCAGCGTGATGATCTGCTGCACCCGGTAGACGTTGGATGCGAAGGTGGTGACGATCATGCGCTTGGGGCAGCCGTCAAAAAGGCCGTCCAGCGCAGCGCCGACGGTGCGCTCCGAGGGGGAAAACCCCTTCCGCTCCGCATTGGTGGAGTCGCTGAGCAGGGCCAGGACCCCTTCCCTGCCCAGCTCCCCGAAACGGGTCAGATCGGTCATGGGACAGCCCACAGGCGTGGTATCGATCTTGAAATCCCCGGTGTGGACCACCATGCCCACGGGGGTGCGGATGGCCAGAGCCACGGCGCAGGCGATGGAGTGGTTCACGTGCACCGCCTCCACCTCGAAGCAGCCCACGGAGAAGCGGTCTCCCGCCTTGAATTCCTGCAGATCCGCGATATCCAGGAGCCGGTGCTCCTCCAGTTTCATTTTCACCAGCGCCAGGGTCAGCGGGGTGGCGTAAATGGGGGCGGAGATATCCTTCAGCACATAAGGCAAAGCGCCGATATGATCCTCATGTCCGTGGGTGAGGACGATGCCCCGGACCTTGTCCGCATTCTTCGCCAGATAGGTCACATCCGGGATGACCACGTCCACCCCGTACATATCGCCATCCGGGAAACCCAGGCCGCAGTCCACCACCAGGATATCGTTTCCGTATTCGTACACAGTCAGATTCTTGCCGACCTCGTTCAGGCCGCCAAGAGAAATGATTTTCAGTTTTTCCGTTTTTGGTTCCTCCTTAATTCAACACACATGTATCCCGGGACAGACAAAAGCCTGTCCCTGACAGTTATGTGATCCGGCTGAGCCTGCCGCCCGCCGGTACAGTCCATACTCAGTTTTGCCGTTCTTTTCCGGTCCTAAACCTTCAGATCTCCCGCCGTCCCTCCAGGGCGCGGAAAAGGGTGGCGTCGTCCGCAAACTCCAGGTTGCTCCCCACGGGGATGCCGTAGGCGATACGGGTGACCTTGATCCCCAGGGGTTTGATGAGGCGGGATAGATACATGGCCGTGGCCTCCCCTTCCGTATCCGGATTGGTGGCCATGATGACCTCCTCCACCGTCCCGTCCAGCCGGGCCAGCAGTTCCCGGGCGGTGATATCCTCCGGCCCCATATGCCGCAGGGGAGAGATGACCCCGTGAAGCACATGGTACAGGCCGTTGTACTCCCGGCTCCGCTCCAGGGCGATCACGTCCCTGGGTTCGGAGACCACGCAGATGACGCGCTTGTCCCGCTTGGGGGAAGCGCAGATGGGACAGACCTCCTGGTCCGTCAGATTCTGGCATTTTTCGCAGCGCCGCACCCTGCGCTTGGCCTCGGTGATGGCCGACGCGAAGGCCTCCGCTTCCTGATCGGACAGGCGAAGGAAATAGAAAGCCATGCGCTGGGCGGATTTGCTCCCCACGCCGGGGAGCTTGCTCAGCTGTTCCACAAGGCGCTCGAAAGGCGCGGGATAGAGGCTCATGCCCGGTCTCCCCGAAGCTCCCGGATCCTGGCGGCCCGGTCCGGCGCGCCGAAAACGTCGCTCCCGGCCACCAGCACTTCCGCCCCCGCGGCGACGGCCAGGGCGGCGGTCATGGGGTTCACGCCCCCGTCCACCTCCAGAAGGCAGCTGATGCCCAGGCCATCGGCGCAGTCCCGAAGCTTGCCCAGCTTGGGCAGCATATCCGCCATGAATTTCTGACCGCCGAAGCCGGGTTCAACGGTCATGACCAGGATCAGATCCGCTTCCTCCAGATAGGGCAGCGCGGCGTCCCAGGGGGTGGCGGGCTTCAGCGCCAGGCCCGCTTTCTTTCCCAGACGCCGGATCTCCCCCAGGGCAGCATGGATATTCTCCTCCGTATCCGCCTCCAGGTGGATGCAGATCAGATCCGCCCCCGCCTCGCTGAAGGCGGAAACAAACCGTCCGGGCCGGTCGATCATCAGATGCACGTCCAGGAACAGATCCGTATACTTCCGCAGGGATTTCAGCACCGGCACGCCCACGGAGATATTGGGCACGAAAAGCCCGTCCATCACATCGAAATGGAGCCAGTCCGCCCCGCCGGCGCGGACGCTGTCCACCTCCGCTCCCAGTCGGGCGAAATCTGCGGATAAAATGGAAGGAGCGATCTTTATCATGGCGATACTCCCCGTTCTCCCTGGCCGGAACGGCGCTCCGGCGGCGGGCATAGGTATGGTATGGGCGAGGCTGCGTCGGGTCCCGCCCTTCAGATAGGGGCTGTGCCATCCAGGCATAGCCTCAGTTTATCTGTTCCGGACAGGTGAAGCATTGTACACCCGTCCGGCCAGGTTTGCAAGCAAAATCGGATCACACTTCCGCCCAGGCTGCCCGGAAGCCGATATCCGGGTAGATGAAATCCCGGGTCTCCCGCAGGTACAGCTCCCAGACGCCGCCGAAAGCGCCGTCGAACCAGCTGCCGCCCCGTGCAGCCGTCCGCTCCCCGTAATTCCGCAGGAAGAAAACGCTGGAATCCTGATACCCGTCGGGCAGGGGCATGGCCCCCAGACGATAGAGCAGGGGCGGCACCTCCACTCCCTCCGCCGGGGCCAGGGTTTTGAAAAAGCACCAGCCGTAAGCCCGGTGGGCGGTATCCGCTTCCTTCCCGGTATAGTTGGGGAATTCCATCCTGGTATTCAGGCGGTAGCCTCCCCGGATCCCCACGTCCTCCGGGGAATCTGTCCCCGGGACGGTGCCGTCGTATTTCAGCGTGCCGGGGGTCCCGGGCGGCACGAAGCTCCCGTCCTGGAGCACCGCACGCCAAAGGGGGCTTTCCGGCCCCTCGTCCACGTTCATGGCGCTGTCGTTATCCGGGATGAACTGGAGCTCCCCGTCCACGGCTCGGAAACCGGATACCCAGTCCCAGGCGTTCCCCGCCAGATCGGATACTCCCCAAGGGCCCCCGTCATGGTTCCACCGGTCCGGCCCGGTGCCGGTGAGGGTGCGCATCTCCTCCTCCAGTCCCCGGCCCCGGCGCTGGATGGACAGGACGCCCCGGTCCCAGGGCCGGTCCGGATCTCCGCCGAAGGAGGCGTTTCCCCGGGGCACGGTGCCGTTTTTTACGCTCCAGTGCATGAGCGCGCACCACTCCGCGTTGGTCAGGAGATGCCAGCCCTTCCCCTTGGCGGCGCAGGCTGCCCGGGCCTCGTCAATGGTCAGGGTATGGGCGGGATCCCGGCCGGGCAGGCTGTATCCCCGACCGTATTCGATCACGTTCATATACTTGCTGACATAGATGCAGTCCAGCACTTTTCCCCCTGCCACGAAGGCGGAGCAGGGCTCCTTCGGCGCGCCTTCCAGCACGTCCGACCACAGGAACATGGGGATGCGCACCATGACGGAGGGACGGCCGAGGTCGTCGAAGAGCAGGGTGTTCTTTCCCCCGGAGGCGGCCTCCAGGGCGAACCGGGCGGGTTCATACCGCTCCCGCACCGCCGCCGGATCCTCATCCGGAAGGATCACCGGTTCCGGCTCCCCGACCTTCTTCAGCACGGGGAACCCGATATCGTCCTTTACGCCGGTTTTGATGATCTCCATATTATCTCCTCCCGGTCAAAACTCCGTCCGACCGATCAGATCGTTCTGCAGGCCTTCGCTCAGTTCCACAAAATAGGCGCTGTATCCGGCGATGCGCACCAGCAGGCCCTGATAATCCTCCGGCTTCCGCTGGGCCGCCTGGAGGGTCTCCTTTCCCACGATGGAGAACTGGCTCTGCATGCCGCCGTTCTCAAAATAGATCTTCATCAGATCCATGAGCTTCTCCCGGCCCTCGTCCCCCGCCACGGTGCCGGGGGAGAATTTCCAGTTGAGGATGATGCCGTTGCCGATGCGGCTCTGGTCCATCTTCGCCACGCTGTTGGCCACCGCGGTGGGGCCGCTGAGATCATGGCTGCCGAAGCGGGTATGCACCGGGCCCATGCAGTCCGACACGGGCTCATAGGCTCTCCGTCCGTCCGGGGTGGCGGCGTCCACGCTGCCGTGCATCACGTTGTTGGTCACGCTGAATACCCCGGGCATGTACTCCCCGCCGTGGGGAGTGGGCCGGTGCTCCACGTTCGCGCAGTACTCCCCGATCACCAGCTTTGCCAGTTCGTCGGCAAAGGGATCGTCGTTGCCGTAATGATGGACCTTCGGCCCGTTCACATAGGCGTACAGGGGCTCGTAACCCGCCCAGTCTGCCTTCAGGGCCTCCAGCAGTTCCGCGCCGGTGACCCGCTTCTCCTCGAACACCAGCTGTTTGATGGCGCTGAGGCTGTCCGCCGTGGTGCCCAGGCCCACCGCCTGCGGTCCGCTGTGGTTATACCGGGCGCCGCCGGCGGTGATGTCCGTTCCCCGGGCGATGCAGTCGTCCATGAGGAGGGAGAGGTAGGGCAGGGGCTTCAGCCGCTGCTGGGCCAGATCCATTTTGTTGATGCAGCTGATCATCAGATCGCACCAGTATTTCATCTGGGCCTTGAAGGAGGCCGCCACCTCGTCAAAGCTCTTCGCCGTGGCCAGGCTGCCCGTGTCCGGACCCAGGCCGGCGCATGTCCCGTGGTAGGGGCAGGCTTCGCCGCAGTCGATGCACCGGCCGCCGTTGATGGCCAGCTGAAGCACCTTGGCCAGGTTGAAGGAGCCGGAATCGTGCATGCCGTAGGTCTTTCCCGGCACGCAGGGCTCCACGCAGCCCACGCCCACGTAGTTCCGGGCTTCCTCCAGAGGCTTGCCGTAGTTGGTCAACGCTTGGATCATCATATCGTCGTTGAAGATCTTGGGTTCCCCGGTGCCGATGCGGATGACGTTGAAGGTCTTTTCCCAGAAGGCGCGGGGATTCTTCTTGTTCAGGCGCACGCCCATCCAGGGGTTGGGGATGCGGGTATGGGCGTGGGCGTCCAGCACCATGTAGCTCAGGTCGTTCACCGCGTCGTTCCCTTCGGCGTCGATGCCGCCCACGTCCAGGGCGGTGCCCCCCATGATGGTGCCGCTGGAGAAGATGATGGCGCTGGTATCCCGGATCTTCCGCAGCTCGTGCATCTTGATGAAGCTGAGCTCGATGAGCTCCTGCATCTGCTCCCGGGTCAGGGTGCCCGCCGCGATATCCTTCTCGTAGAAGGGGCGGAAGATCTGGTCGAAGCGGCCGTAGGTGACGCTGTGGCCGTTGGACTCGATGATGATCATATTGGTGGCCAGATGCCAGAGCTGGATAGCCTCCCAGAAATCCCGGGGCGGCTCCTCCGCCACCCACAGGCAGTTGGAGGAGATGCGCTCCAGTTCCTTTCTGCGCACCGGGTCCTGCTCCGCAGCCGCCATGCGCGCCGCCAGCTCCCCGTACCGCCGGAAATAGGTGCATGCCCCGTCCAGCGCCGCGTCCTCCGCCAGGTAGAAATCCCGCTTCCGGGCGTCCTCCGCCCGGGAGGTATCCAGAGCGGCCAGGTGCTCCCGCACCTCCCGCCGCAGGCCCTTCCAGCCCACCCGAAGGAGCTTTTCATAGTCCGCGCACACGTGGCCTACGCCGGCATAGACGAACAGCCCGTCCAGCACCACGCCCTTGCCCAGATGGTTTCCCTGCTTCTCTTTTTCCGTATAGGAGGCGATGATGGCCTCGGACACGGTCTTCCCCTTCCAGAAGGGCTGGAGCACGTCGAACACCGTGCGCTTCACCCGGTCCGAAACCACGTACCGGTCGTTCTTCCGATCCTCCATGGGCCGGTAGAGGAATTCGTCCGCCAGCCAGTCCACGCTGAATTCCGGATACAGAGGCGCGCTGCAGGGCTTCGCCGCCAGCTCTCCCACGATGAGTTCCTCCGGCCAGATATGGATATCCACCCGCTCATACAGCTCGCGCAGGGTCAGGGCCCAGCGGAGGGCGGGGGAATAGGCGGCATATTTCGTATAGCATTCTGTCACGATCAGCGCCCGCTGATCGTCCGCGGTGGATTCCAGATGATTCGCCCGGTACAGCAGGCGGTTCACCCGGGGAAAGGGAGAGGGGTCCTCCGTCAGTCCGCTGACGCCCACGCCCCATTCCCGGTCCAGGGGTTCCACGGCCAGGGGCGGCATATGCTCCGTCATGTCGGCACGCTCCTTTCTCTTATGCATACATTCCCCTATTATGGATATTATACCATAACTCCCCGGGGAATGCGAGAGGGTTCCCGTTTTTCTTCTTCCTCCGGAGGTGGCGATTGACAGGGGCGGAAAACGTGATAAAATATATGGATGGAATGAATAGTACGGAGGAAGCGCATTTGGAGAAGAAGAAACGTTTCCCGGTCTCCAGGCTGATCGGCTCTCTGGTGACGGCGGGACTGGTATGGGCCCTGTGGGCCATCCTGGGTCTTCCCTTCTCCAATGCCTGGCTCCTGGCCATCCCCACCGCCGGGAGCATCCTGGCCTTCCGGGGCATGTGGTTCCTGCAGAAGCGCAGAACGGACCGCAAGGCCGCCGAGCTGGCGGAAGCAGACGCCGCCGCCGCGGCGCTCCGGGAGAAGGAACGGCTGGCCAGGGAGGCGGATGCTGCCCTCACCCCCGACCAGAGGGAGATCCTGGAGGAAGGCCGCCTGGCTCTGGGCGAGCTGGGAAAGCTCTATGCCCGCATCCGGGAGGACAGCGTCCAGAGCCGGATCATGGATCTGCTCAGCCTGACGGACCGGATCGTGGAGGACATACGGACGGACCCCGCAGACCTCCCCCTTATCCGGCGTTTTCTGCGGTATTACCTCCCCACCGCCATCCGGGTGCTCCATGAATACGACCGGGCCCAGGGGGACAGGAGCCGTCTGGAGGCCCTGCTGGATGAGATCATTGCCTCCGGCCGGTCCCAGTACGACGGGCTCTTTGCCAACAACGCCACGGATCTGGACCTGGAGATCGGCGTGCTGGAGACCAAGCTCCGGGCAGAGGGGCTCTCCGCGCCGGATTTTGAGATCCCGACGAATTGAAACGGGCGATCGGCCCGCAGGATATATCGAATTCACACGAAAGGATGACGCATAGATGGATTTCGAGTACAAGCCCACCCTTACCCTCGACCCCACCGTCGAGGCCCCCAAGCCCGCCGAGCTCATCAGTTCTGCGGAAAAGAAGGTGGAGGCCCCCGTATTCTCCATGGAGTCTCTGTCCGAGGCGGAGCGGAAGGCCGTGGAGGACTTTGCCAAGAAGATCAATATCGAAGACACCAACACCGTTCTGCAGTACGGCGCAGGCGCGCAGAAGAACATCTCCGAGTTCTCCGGCGCGGCCCTGAACACCGTGCGCACCAAGGACATGGGCGAGGTGGGAGACATGCTCACCGGCCTGGTGGTGCAGCTGAAGACCATCAACTTCGACCCGGAGGAGAAAAAGGGCCTGAAAGGTCTGTTCCGCAAGGCCGGCACCCAGATCGAAGAGATGAAAGCCCAGTATGACAAGGCCGAAGTGAGCGTCAACAAGATCACCGATCAGCTGGAGCAGCATCAGGTGGTGCTGCTGAAGGACGTAGCCATGCTGGATAAGATGTATGAGCTGAACCAGGCCTACTTCAAGGAACTGAGCATGTACATCATCGCCGGCAAACAGAAGCTGAACGAGTGCCGGGAAGGCAAGCTCAAGGAGCTCCTGGCCAAGGCGGAAGCCTCCGGTCTGCCGGAGGACGCCCAGGCTGCCAACGACTACGCCAGCATGTGCAACCGCTTCGAGAAGAAGATCCACGACCTGGAGCTCACCCGGATGATCTCCATCCAGATGTCTCCCCAGATCCGCATGATCCAGAACAACGACACCCTCATGGTGGAGAAGATCCAGACCTCCATCGTGAATACCATCCCCCTGTGGAAGAGCCAGATGGTCCTGGCCCTGGGCATGAGCCATTCCGAGCAGGCCATGAAGGCACAGCGGGAGGTCACCGATCTCACCAACGAGCTGCTGAAGAAGAACTCCGAGATGCTCAAGACCGGCAGCATCGACATCGCCAGGGAGTCCGAGCGGGGCATCGTGGAGCTGGAGACCCTGAAGCAGACCAACGAGAACCTCATCAGCACCCTGGAAGAGGTCCGTCAGATCCAGGTGGACGGCGCCGCCCGGCGGCGGGAAGCCGAGGTGGAGCTCACCCGCATCGAGGGCGAGCTGCGGCAGAAGCTGCTGGATCTGAGCAAATAACGGAGGATTCCCATGAAGATCAAGAAGACCCTCCTGAAGATCCTGGTCGTCATCGTCGTTCTGCTCATCCTCTTCCTCATCCTGCGTGGGGTGGTGGAAAGCACGCTGGGCAAGAAGATCGCGGACGCCGCCGCTTTGTTCGACAAGGGCACCGGGGGCCAGCCCGGGATCTCGGAGGAGTTGAAGGCGCGGCTGGAGGCGGCGGACGGTCTGCAGAACATCGCCGCCAAGTACGACCAGGTATATGATGAATATTCCGCCCTCCGCAGCACCCACAATGAGCTGCGGGAACTGCTGAATTCCGGCTCCGGCGACTTGGGCAGGATGTACGACCTGAACGAGACCCTGAGCAAAAACTTCATCGCCTGCCGGGAAGCCCTGGAACCCCTGACGGAGGGCAAGGCCCACAAAGCCCTGGGAGAATTCCAGAACGCCATGGACGAGGCCCAGCAGGTCATCGACGTCAGCGGGTACAATAACGCCATCCGGGAGTTCACCGGCAAAGTGCTGGACCGTTTCCCCGCCAGCCTGCTGAAAGGCCTGGTAAAGGAAGCCGCTCCCGCTCTGTGGGAGAGCGCCGGAGGCGCGGCATGAACGGCGTTTTTTCCGCGTTCGGCACCTGGCTCCTGGCTCTGCTCCCCGCCATGCTGGCGGTGTACGCGGGCTGCGTCCTGTTCGTGCTGCTCCTGGCCCTGCTGGGCTGCCGGATCCTGAGCAAGACGGACAGATCCTGACAAATCCATATCTAATGCAGCCGGGGCCGCTTCTCACGAAGCGGCCCCGTGGTCTTGTTCCGGCAGTCTTATTCCGATCCGCTGTTCTGCGTCGCCAGCTTGTACAGGGCGTTTTTGTTCATCCCTGTCTCCTGGGAGGCCTGCCGCACTGCGTCCCGGAGGGAGGCTCCCTCCTCCCGCAGGGTGCGGACCCGCTCCAGGGCGGCGGCCTCGTCGGGCTCGCCGCTCTCCTCCGGCGCCCCGGCTACCACCAGGACGAATTCTCCCCTGGGCTGCTCCGCCCGGTATCGGGCCAGGGCTTCCCCCAGGACGGTGCGGACGACCTCCTCATGGAGCTTGGTCAGTTCCCGGCACAGGGCCACAGGCCGGTCTTCCCCGAAATACGCCGCCAGATCCTCCAGGGTGCTCACCAGCTTATGGGGCGCCTCGTAGAAGATCATGGTGCGCTTCTCCCCCCGCAGGCTCTCCAGGTGCTCCATGCGGCTCTTCCGGGTAACGGAGAGGAACCCTTCGAAGGTGAAGCGCTGGGTGGGCAGGCCGGACAGGGCCAGGGCGGTGACCGCGGCGCAGGGTCCGGGCACGGCCCGGACCTCTACCCCCGCTCCGGCGCACAGACGAACCAGATCCTCTCCCGGGTCGCTGATGGCGGGCATGCCCGCGTCCGTCACCAGGGCACAGGTCTCCCCTGCCCGGATGCGCTCCAGGATCCGATCTCCGCTGCCCCGGGAATTATGGGCATAGTAGCTCACCAGGGGCTTATGCAGATCCAGATGGTTCAGCAGCTTCAGGGTGACCCGGGTGTCCTCCGCGGCGATGAAGTCCGCTTCCTCCAGCACCTCCCGGCAGCGCAGGGAGATATCCCCCAGGTTCCCGATGGGGGTGCCCACCAGATACAGTATTCCAGCCATGCTTCATTCCTCCCCCACCGGCAGGGTGGGCTCGATCTCCAATCCGGGCCCGGCCCCTTTGCGCCCCTCCAGCAGGACGGCGCAGGGGGGCTTTTCCCGTTTCTGCACCAGCCGCAGACGCTTGGGCTCCAGGCCCGCGGCGCGCATCTCCGTCATCAGATCCGTCAGCCGTTCCGGCGGGTACACCAGGGCAAGACGGCCTCCCCTCCGCAGCACCCGGGCGGCGGCGCGGCACAGGTCCCGGGGAGGACAGCTCTCCCGCCGGGCAAGATCCCGCTCCCCATCCGGCGATCCCGGAAATCGGGCAGGCCAGTAAGGCAGATTCCCTGCCGCCAGATCGAAGCTCTCCGCCGGGAAGAGGCGATCCAGTTCACGGATATCTCCGCAGACGGTTTCGATCTCCCAGCCGTTCAGGGCGCCGTTCAGCCGGGTGCGCTCCGCCGCCGCGGGCAGGATATCCACCCCGGTCACCCGCAGCCCCGGGCGGCGGCCCAGCATCTGCAGGGCCAGGGCTCCGCCGCCGCAGCCCAGATCCAGAGCCCGTCTGACGCCGCCGAAGCGCAGAAAATCCCCCAGCCAGGCGGTATCCGAGCTGAGTGGAAAAAGTCCCGGTTCCTGTATATAACGGGGGCCGCCGGGCCACAATTCCTCTGCCCCCGGGAAACGTTCGTCCATAGAAGCGGAAAACCCGGGGCCGAAGCCCCGGGTCGTTTCCTAGTCTGCTCAGGCAGGATCGATGGCATTCACGGGGCAGTTCGCCGCGCAGGTGCCGCAGTCCACGCACTCATCGGGATTGATGGTCATCTTGCCATCCACTTCCTTGATGCACTCCACAGGGCAGTTCTCCTTGCAGACGCCACAGCTGACACAGACATCGGGGTTGATTTTGTAGGCCATGACAGACACCTCCAATTACAGAATGGGGCTGATTCCGCCATTGGCGGTATCGCCGAAAATAATCTTATCATATCCTCCCGAAAAAGCAACCATTATTTCAAAAATTTCCTCGGACAACTCGTACGAAGGAGAAAGGCGGCATCCATGGGAAAGGAAGAAAAGCTGGGCTGGGGTTCCCGGCAGGTCCTGAATCTGGCCGCTTCGGCGGCGGCGGAGCTGGGGCACAGCTATGTGGGCACGGAGCACATCCTTCTGGGTCTGGCCCGGGAGGACACCGGCGCGGCCGCAGGTCTCCGGAGCTGCGGCTGCGATTATCAACGTCTGCGGCAGCTGGTGACGGAAACCGTGGGAACGGGAGTCCCCTGCTCCGTCCCCGCCCAGGGCTTCACCCCGGAAGCCCGGCGATGCATCCGGCTGGCCACCCTGGAAGCCGCCCGGCTGGGGCAGCGGGAGATCGCCGCGGAGCATCTGCTCCTGGGCCTCCTGCGGGACGAGGACAGCGCCGCCCTCCGTCTGCTGCGAAGCGCCGGAGCGGATACGAACCGTCTGTTCACCCGGGTACTGGAAACCCTGAGCCGGGAGAACGCTTCTCCCTCCTCCTCCCCCCAGCCCGGCTGCCGGAGCCGCCGGGACACCCGCACCCTGGAGCAGTATGCCCGGGATCTGACGGAGGCGGCCCGCCGGGATGGTCTGGATCCGGTGATCGGCCGGGAAGCGGAGCTGGGGCGGGTGATCCGCATCCTCTGCCGCCGGAGCAAGAACAACCCCCTGCTCATCGGCGAACCGGGGGTGGGCAAGACCGCCGTGGCGGAGGGACTGGCTCTTCGGATCGTTGCCGGGGAAGTGCCGGAGGAACTGCGGTCCCGGCGGATCCTCTCCCTGGATCTGGGCAGCATGGTGGCGGGGACCAAATACCGGGGCGACTTTGAGGAACGGCTGAAGGAGGCGCTGGAGGAACTCCGGGGAGCGAAGAACGTGATCCTCTTTATCGACGAGCTCCATACCCTGCTGGGAGCGGGGGCGGCGGAGGGAGCCATCGACGCCGCCGGCCTGCTGAAGCCCGCCCTGGGCCGGGGAGAGCTCCAGGTCCTGGGGGCCACCACCGCGGAGGAGTATCGGCGGCACGTGGAGAAGGACGCAGCCCTGGCCCGGAGGTTCCAGCCCGTGGCCGTGGAGGAGCCGGGACGGGACGCGGCGGCGGATATCCTCCGGGGGCTTCGGAAACGCTATGAGACCCACCACCGGCTGAAGCTCACGGAGGAGGCCCTGCTGGCCGCGGTGGATCTGAGCATCCGGTATCTGCCGGAGCGGTACCTGCCGGACAAGGCCATCGATCTGATGGACGAGGCTTTCGCCCGGGTGCGGATGGAGGAGCCCGGAAAAACGCAGGTGGACCGGGAGGACGTGGCGGAGGCGCTCGCCGCCTGGACCGGCATCCCCGTCCGTTCCCTGACGCAGGAGGAAAGCCTGCGCTGCCTCCGACTGGAGGAGACGCTGCGGCAGCGGGTGATCGGCCAGGACGAGGCCGTATCCGCTGTGGCCAGGGCCATCCGCCGAAGCCGCACCGGTCTCCGGGATCCCCGTCGTCCCCTGGGAGTATTTCTCTTTCTGGGGCCCACGGGGGTGGGAAAAACGGAGCTCTGCCGCGCGCTGGCGGAAACGGTATTCGGGGAGGAGAAAGCCCTTTTCAAGCTGGATATGTCCGAATACAAGGAAAAGCACCGGATCAGCACCCTCCTGGGTTCCCCGCCGGGCTATATCGGCTGCGAGGACGGAGGCCGGCTCACGGACCGGGTCCGGCGCAGGCCCTGGTCCCTCATCCTTTTCGACGAGCTGGAAAAGGCCCACGAGGATATCTGGGACCTGCTGCTGCAGATCATGGAGGATGGGGTGCTCACGGATTCCCGGGGCCGTCAGGCGGACTTCCGGAATACCGTGATCGTCATGACCTCCAATCTGGGCGCACGGGGGCTTACGGCAGCCGGACCCGGTCTGGGCTTCGCCCCCGGGGATACGGCATGGGCGGGACTTCGGGAGGCGGAGGCGCTCCGGGAACTGCGTCAGACCTTTCGCCCGGAATTCCTGAACCGGGTGGACGAGACCCTGGTCTTTCGTTCTCTGGGACCGGAGGATATCCGCCGGATCGCAGTGAAGATGACCGGGGAGGTTTCCCATCGGCTGAAGGCCCTGGGGATCACCCTGGAGATCGAGGACGGGGCCCTGGACCTTCTGGCACGGCAGGGCTGGGATCCCGCCTTCGGCGCGAGGCCCCTGCGCCGGGCGATCCGCGCCGCTCTGGAGGATCCGGCGGCTCAGCTGCTCCTGGAGGGCCGTCTCCGCGCAGGAGATACGGTGATCCTGCGGGGAGACGGGGACACGCCGGTTTTGGTTCCCTGTGCCGATCCGGCCGTGATCGCGTGATCTCTCCCCCGCCGTTTTTCCGGCGGGGGATTTTTGCTTGCAGAGGGAGGGAAATAGCAGTATAATAGATAGAACAAATGTTCCATTTTCGGAGGATCGCGTCATGGCCTTTGCTCATCTGCATGTACACAGCGAATACAGCCTGCTGGACGGAGCCTGCCGCATCGAGCGGCTGGTGCAGCGGGTCCGGGACCTGGGCCAGACCGCGGTGGCGGTGACGGACCACGGGGTGATGTACGGGGCTGTGACCTTCTATAAGGCCGCCAAGGCGGCGGGGATCCACCCGGTGATCGGCTGCGAAGTCTACGTGGCCCCCCGGGGCATGGAGGACCGGGAGCACGGGCTGGACAGCGAGGCCCGGCATCTGGTGCTCCTGTGCGAAAACGAAACGGGGTACAAAAACCTCTGCTACATGGTCTCCCAGGCCTTCCTCCGGGGCTTTTACATCAAACCCAGGGTGGACAAAGCCCTTCTGCGGGAGCATCATGAGGGGCTCATCGCCCTCTCCGCCTGCCTGGCCGGGGAGATCCCCCGGCAGCTCCGGGACGGGAATTACGAGGGAGCCAAGGCCGCCGCCCTGGAGCTCAGCGGGATCTTCGGCCCGGAGCACTTTTACCTGGAGCTGCAGGATCACGGCTACGCCGAGCAGAAACCGGTGAACGCGGGGATCCTCCGCCTCCACCGGGATACGGGACTGCCCCTGGTCCTCACCAACGACGCCCATTACCTCACGAAGGAGGACAGCAGCGCCCAGGACGTACTCATGTGCATCCAGACCCAGAAGACCGTGCAGGACGCCGACCGGATGCGCTTCGAGACCCAGGAATTCTATATCAAATCCGAGGAAGAAATGCGCAGCCTTTTCCCGGATCACCAGGAGGCGGCGGACAATACCCAGCGCATCGCCGAGCGCTGCAGGATGGACTTCACCTTCGGGGAATACCATCTGCCCCAGTTCCAGCTTCCCCCGGAGGCTAAGGACGCCCGGAGTTACCTGCGCAGCCTCTGCGAGGCGGGCCTTGTGAAGCGGTACGGGGACAAGGCGTCGGAGATGCGGGCCAAGCTGGACTATGAGCTCGCCACCATCGACCAGATGGGCTTCAACGAATACTTCCTCATCGTGCAGGATTTCGTGCGTTTCGCCAAGGATCAGGGCATCCCCGTGGGTCCCGGCCGCGGCAGCGCCGCCGGAAGCGTGGTGAGCTACGCCCTGGAGATCACGGACGTGGATCCGGTGAAATACAGCCTGTTCTTCGAGCGCTTCCTGAACCCGGATCGGGTGAGCATGCCGGATATCGACATCGATTTCTGCGTGGAGCGCCGGGGCGAGGTCGTTGATTATGTCAACCGCAAATACGGGAGCGACCACGTAGCCCAGATCGCCACCTTCGGCACCATGGCCGCCCGGGCGGCTATCCGGGACGTGGCCCGGGCCCTGGGCATGAGCTACGGGAACGGGGACCGGGTGGCCAAGCTGGTGCCCGCCACCCTGAACATGACCCTGGCGGAAGCCCTGCGTCTCAGCAAGCCCCTGAAGGAGCTGTACGACGGGGATCCCCAGGTGCAGAAGCTGGTGGATACCGCCATGGTGCTGGAGGGGATGCCACGCCATGCCTCCACCCACGCCGCGGGCATCGTCATCACCCGGGATCCGGTCTACACCTACGTGCCTCTCTCCCGGAACGACGACGTGGTGGTGACCCAGTACCCCATGACCCAGCTGGAGGAGCTGGGCCTGCTGAAGATGGACTTCCTGGGCCTGCGGAACCTGACGGTGCTGTGGGACGCGGTGGCACGGGTTCGGAAACGGGTCCCGGATTTCGATCTGAAGACCATCCCCGAGGATGACAAGGCCGTATACGATATGCTCACCGCCGGAAAGACCTCCGGGGTGTTCCAGATGGAGAGCAGCGGCATGACCGGGGTCTGCGTGGGGCTGAAGCCCCAGAGCATCGAGGATATCACCGCCATCATCGCCCTGTACCGCCCGGGCCCCATGGAGTCCATCCCCCGGTTCATCGACTGCAAGCAGCACCCGGAGCGCATCCGGTACAAGCACCCTCTGCTGGAGAGCATCCTCAGCGTCACCTACGGCTGCATCGTGTATCAGGAGCAGGTGATCGAGATCTTCCGGAAGCTGGCGGGCTTCTCTCTGGGCCAGGCGGACCTGATCCGCCGGGCCATGAGCAAGAAGAAGCAGAAAGAGATCGTGAAGGAACGGAAGACCTTCGTGGAGGGAGACCCGGAACGGGGCATCTGCGGCGCTGTGCATAACGGCGTTCCCGCCCAGGTGGCGGAGGATATCTATGACGAGATCCTGGCCTTCGCCAACTACGCCTTCAACAAAGCCCACGCGGTGAGTTACGCCATTATCGCCTACCAGACCGCCTATCTGAAATACTACTATCCGCCGGAATATATGGCCGCCCTGCTCTCCAGCGTATCCGACGTGAGCGGAAAGATCGCGGAGTATATCGCGGAATGCCGCGCCTCCGGGATCCCCGTCCTGCCCCCGGATATCAACGGCAGCGACGACGGCTTCACCGTTTCCGACGGCAGCATCCGCTTCGGTCTGGCGGCGGTGAAGGGCATCGGCAAGGGCTTCATCCGCACCGTCATGGCCCGCCGGAAGGACGGCGGCCCCTTTGTCTCCTTCCAGGATTTCTGCCGCCGCATGACCGGATCGGAGCTGAACAAGCGGGAGGCGGAGTGCCTCATCAAAGCCGGCGCCTTCGATTCCCTGGGCGCCAACCGGAAGCAGCTGCTCCAGGCCTATTCCCAGATCATGGACGGCATCCAAGCGGAGCAGCGGGGGAACCTGGAGGGGCAGTTCGACCTCTTCGGGGACGCCGACAGCGTCAGCCGGGACTTCGATCTGCCTCAGGTGGAGGAATTCTCCGCCGGGGAACGGATGCGGATGGAGCGGGAGGTCACGGGTCTCTACCTCTCCGGCCACCCCATGGACGACTATCGGGAGCAGGCCCGGCGGCTGAACGCCGTATCCATCGCTTCCATCCTCGCCTCCTTTGAGGGGGAGGAAAGGGGAGATTACGCCGACGGCCAGACCGTAGCCATCGCCGGGGTGGTATCCGGCATCAAGACCAAGACCACAAAAAACAACAGCCTCATGGCCTACGTCACCCTGGAGGATAACGGGGGCAGCATGGAGCTGCTGGTGTTCCAGCGTCTGCTGAACGAATGGAGCGGGAGGCTGGAGGAAGGGATGCCGGTGCTGGCCCGGGGCAGGATCTCCGTCCGGGAGGAAAAGGCGCCCCAGCTCATGGCGGACAGCTTCCAGCTCTTCACCGGGACGGATCGGGAGCGGAAGGCCGAACCCGCGCAGCCTCCCCGGATCCGGGAAGAAAAAGTCTCCGCCCCCGCCGGATCGGCGGAAGCGGAGCGGGAAAAAGCCAGGACGCTGTGGGTCCGTTTTCCCTCCATGGATTCCCCCCAGTACCGCAGGCTCCAGCTCATCCTCATCATGTTCCCGGGCCGGGAGCCCATCAAGGTCCATTTCGCGGATACAAAGAAGACCCTGGCCGCATCCTGCTGGATCCATCCCTCCCTGGTGCGGGAGCTGAAGGAGATGCTGGGGGAGGAAAACGTGGTGATCAGATAAGCGGGTGGTCGTTGATCATCAGCTTGAATTCCAGTCCCAGCTTCTCCGCCGCCTTGCGGCAGAGGATCATGCGCTGGAGGAAAATTTCGAAATAATCCATCACGGAGCCGTATCGGGTATCTATGGTGAGACGCAGAAGGACCTGCGTTTTTTCCGGATCCACGATCAGCTCCGTTTTTTCTACGGAGTAATTCACCCGGTCGTGGATATCGAAGGTGCTCATGTCCCCGTTGCGCACCCGGCTGCGGCGCACGTCGGACTTATCCGCCAGGATCAGGGCGGCGGCGATATCGCTCACGGGATACCCGCTGCTCTCGTCATGGTTGCCGATGGCCGCCACCACGTCCGCCACCTCGTCCGCAGGCATGCCCAGATCCGTAAGGATCTGAAAGGCCATGACCGCGCTGCTCTGGCAGTGCTCGAACCGATTCACCAGATTGCCGATATCATGGAGATAGGCGGCGATCTGCACCAGGCGCAGCGCCCGCTCCGGGCGGCCCAGCGTTTCCAGAAGGTAGCGTCCCATCCGGGCCACCAGGCCCACGTGGGCAAAGCTGTGCTCTGTAAAGTTCAGGGCGGCCAGCATCTCATCCGCCTTGCGGATATAGGTATTGACGGCCTCATTCTGCAGTATGCTCTCGTAGGTGACCATAGCGCCTCCCATTACAGATCCATTTCCTTCCGCCGGTTTCGGATGAACTCCGTCGCCCTGTCCAGCCAGCGGGCGAAAAACGACATGACCGGCCTGGCCAGCAGGGCGAAGACCACAAAGACCAGCCAGGCTTCCTTCCCCATGGGGGGAAGGGTGAAATACTGTTTGAAAAAGAGGAATGCTGCAGCGAAAAACGCGCTCATGACGGAGATCAGCGCGATGCGCAGCTTCGTATAGGGGCGGCTCACCCGATCCACCATCATCAGGCCCACCACCCCCATCACGCCGGTAGCCACGGATTTCAGGGATTCCGGGGCCAGACCCATGACCTCGTAGAAGGCCAGGATCCCCAGGATCAGAGTCAGATCCGCCAGGGCGGCGGGCAGGGCTTTATACAGCACGTTGGGCAGGAACCGTCCGGTGACCAGGCTGTGGTTCGGCTCCATGGCCAGGATGAATGACGGGATGCCGATGGCCACGATGTTCACCAGGCTCAGTCCCGCAGGGCTGAAGGGATAGGGCAGGGTGAAGCAGAGGGTGATGATGCTCAGGCAGAAGGAGAAGATGTTCTTCACCAGGTAAAGGGAGGCGCTGCGCTGGATATTGTTGATGACCCGTCTCCCCTCCTGCACCACGCTGGGCATGGAGGAAAAGTCGGAATTCATCAGCACCACGTTGGCCGCCTGGCAGGCGACGCTGCTGCCGGAGGCCATGGCGATGCCGCAGTCCGCCACCTTCAGGGCCAGCACGTCGTTCACCCCGTCCCCGGTCATGGCCACCGTGTGCCCGGCGCCTTTCATGGCCAGCACCAGCTTCCGCTTCTGCTCCGGGGTCACCCGGCCGAATACGGTATACCGCAGGGCGGCCGCCTGGAGGGCGGCGTCGTTGGCCAGGGTGGAGGCGTCCACAAACTCCTCCGCATTGGGGATACCCGCCCGGCGGGCCACCTCGGACACGGTGCGGGGGTTGTCGCCGGAGATCACCTTCACCGTGACCCCCTGCTCGGCGAAGTAACGGAAGGTATCCGGCGCCTCCCGCCGGATCTTGTTGGACAGCAGCACCAGAGCCGCGGGCCGGAGGGTCCCGGCGAGCTCATCCTCCAGGCTGCCGTTATAGGCGGCCAGGAGCAGCACCCGGCATCCCAGGTCGGACCAGCGCTCCACGTCCTCCCGGAGGTCGCCGTAGTCCTGACGCATGAGGAACTCCGGCGCGCCCAGGAGCCAGCAGTCCCCGGGGCCGAAGGAAATGCCGCCGTATTTCTTCGCGGAGGTGAAGGGCAGGGTGTTCTCCGCCTTCCGGGAGGGACTGCCCCCGAAGCGGCGCTGCAGGGCTTCCATGGTCTCATTCTCCCCGGGAAGCGCATGCACGTAATCCGCCAGGATCTGACGGACGAATTCGTCCCCGAACTCCTCCTCCCGCAGGAGGACCAGATCCTCCACCGTCATCTTGTTCTCGGTGATGGTGCCGGTCTTATCCACGCAGAGGATATCCACCCTGGCCAGGGTCTCGATGGAGGCCATGGTATGGCACAGGGTCTTTTTTTTCAGCAGCCGCAGGATACCGGCCATCAGGGCAAGACTGGTGAGGAGATAGAGCCCCTCGGGGATCATGCCGATCACCGCGGCCACGGTGCCGGTGACGGCGGCATGCAGGTCCCTTCCCAGCCAGCTCCATTCCTTCCAGAAGATCACCAGGCCCAGGGGGATCACCACGAAGCCGATGACCTTTACCAAACGGCTCAAGGACCGCATCATCTCCGACTGGCGGCCCTTGCCGTGCTTCTTGGCTTCCAGGGTCAGACGGGAGGCAAAGGACTCCGCCCCCACGGCGGTGAGCCGGGCGCGGCACTCCCCCGCCACCACAAAGCTGCCGGAATTCAGGGCATCTCCCGGTCCCTTGCTCACCTCGTCCTGCTCGCCGGTGATGAGGGATTCGTTCACCTGCACCTCTCCGGCCAGCACCCGGGCATCCGCGCAGATCTGGTCGCCCTTGGAAAAGATCGCCACGTCGTCCCGCACCAGCTCGCTGGTGGGCACCGTCAGCCGGTTCCCTTCCCGGATCACCCCGGCCTTCGGGGAGACCAGGATCTGCAGTTTATCCAGCGTATGCTTGCTCCGCAGCTCCTGGATGATGCCGATGGCGGTATTGAAAAAGACGACGCCCATGAAGGTGAGGTCCAGCCAGGAGCGGACCAGGATGATGCATACCGCCAGGAGGACGAAGAGCATATTAAAATAGGTGAATACGTTGGAGAGGACGATCTGCCCCACCGTGCGGGTAGGGGGCTCCACCGGGAGGTTGGCGCAGCCCGCCGCCGTCCGCTCCGCGACCTGGGCCAGAGTCAGGCCGTATTCGGGGGAAACCTCCGCCGGCGGCACTCGCTGAAGCGTCTGCTCAGCGCTTTTTTTCTTCATGCAAGAATCAAGCTCCTCTCTTCTCCTGCCTCTGTTTCAAGTATATCCACGGCGGGGGAAAAAGTCAACGAAGCCGCCGGTCCCGAAAGGGCAGAAAGAAATATGAAATTCCAGGTGACAGTTTGCACTTAGTGTGCTATACTGTCTATCAGGAATATTATCAGCATTCAAGGAGGTATCACCATGTATAAACTCAAACCCATCACCGATCGCGTGAAGAAAACGCGTGAGAGATACCGCAGCACCACACCCAGAGTGGATATCTCCCGGTATCGTCTCATCACCGAGTTCTATCAGTCCCATCCCAACCTCACCGGCCAGCTGCTTCGGGCCGAGGCCATGAAGTACATCTATGAGAACCTTCCCCTGCGGGTCGAGGACGACGACATCATCGTCGGCGCCCTGGGCACCACCTTCCGTGCCTGCTCTTATTATCCCGAATACGGCGCAGCCACCCTGGCCCGGGAGATCAAGAGCGGCAACATCACCAACCGGAAATACGATCCCTACCTCATCGATCCCGAGGACGCCCAGTACGTTCTGGAGACGGCCAGCTTCTGGGATACCCACTGCCTGAGCTTCTTCACCCAGCCCTACCGGATCGACGGATACAAGAGCCATGACGGCTCCAGCACCACCACCCAGAGCGCCAACCATGCGGACGGCGGCCCCGTGGGCCACTTCTGCACCAACTACAACCGGGCCATCCGCAAGGGCTTCGGCGCCATCAAGGCCGAGGCCGACGCCAAGATGAAGCTCCTGGAGGACAACGGCGTTTACGGGGACGGCATCAACAAGTACTATTTCTACAAGTCCATCTCCCTGGTGTGCGAGGGCATGATCACCCTCACCAAGCGCTACGCCAAGAAGGTGGAGGAGATGGCTGCCGCCGAGACCCGGCCCGAGCGGAAGAAAGAGCTGGAGATGATGGCCGAGAGCCTCAACTGGGTCACGGAGAATCCCGCCCGGAACTTCCACGAGGCGCTGCAGGCCCTGTTCCTGTACCAGCTGTGCCTGGCCCTGGAGGGCAACATGCACGGCATGAGCTTCGGCCGCGTGGACCAGTACGTGGGCGACTATTATGAAAAGGACATCGCCGAAGGACGGATCACCCCCGAGTACGGCCAGGAAATGCTGGATATGTTCTTCCTGAAGGTGGCGGAGATGAACAAGTTCTGGGGCGACAGCGGCGAGTACGGCGTGCCCGGCTACACCTCCGGCCAGCTGATCACCATCGGCGGCGTGAAGCCGGAGACCGGCGAGGACGCCACCAACGCAGTCACCTATATGTGCCTCCAGTGCTCCGGCCGTCTGGTCCTGCACGATCCCCCGGTGGCCCTGCGCGTTCACAAGAACATGCCGGACGACCTGTGGGAGGCCGCCATTGAGACCAACAAGATCTGCGGCGGCGTGCCCAGCATGGAGAACGACGAGGTCATCATCCCCGCCCTCATGGATCGCGGCATGAGCCTGGAGAGCGCCCGGAACTACTGCGCCGTGGGCTGCGTGGAGCCCGGCGGCTGCGGCGACGAATGGGTCTGCTGCGGCGGCACCGGCAGCGGCGGCTTCCTGAACATGATCAACTGCCTCATGGTGGGCATCAACAACGGCGCGAACCCCCTGCCCAGGCGGGACTTCCGCACCGGCAAGACCTTGCCCAGCGTCCAGAGCGGACCGGCGACCGGCTACCTGAAGGACTACACCTCCTTCGACCAGGTGCTGGAGGCCTACCGGATCCAGACCGAGTTCTTCGTGAAGATGCACATCGGCCTGACCAACGCCTTCGAGTACGTGGCCCGTCAGTATATGCCTCTGCCGGTGGTGTCCGCCACCATGGAGGGCTGCCTGGAGAACGGCGCCGACGTCATGTGGGGCGGCGCGAAGTACAACTCCTGCGGCGTGGCCGGCGTGGGCATCGGCAACCTGGCCGACTCCCTGCAGATGATCAAGCATCTGTGCTTCGATGAGAAAACCAAGCGCTGCACTCCGGCTGAGCTCTATGACGCTCTCATGCACAACTGGGAGGGCTACGACGACCTGTACAACTACGTGAAGAACGAGGCGCCTCACTACGGCAACGGCGATCCCGAGGTGGATATGTACGCCAAGTGGGCTTCCGATATCTTCGCCAAGGAAGTGAAGAAGGGTTCCGGACCTCGCGGCAACGGCTGGAGTGCCGGTCTGTGGCCGGTCACCACCAACGTGGCCTTCGGTCTCTCCACCCCCGCCACCCCCGACGGCCGCAAGCTGGGCGAGCCTCTGGCCGACGGCTGCTCCCCCGTGCAGCAGATGGACAAGAACGGCCCCACCTGCGTCCTCACCAGCGTGGGCAGCATCGACCACCGGCAGTTCGCCAACGGCACGCTGCTGAACCTGAAGTTCAGCCCCAGCTGCCTGAACGGCGCGGACGGCGTGGAAAAGCTCACCCAGCTGCTGAAGACCTACTTCTTCGATTATCTGGGCATGGAGGTGCAGATCAACGTCATCTCCGCCGAAACCATGCGCGCCGCCCAGAAGAATCCCGAGCAGTACAAGGACCTGGTGGTCCGCATCGCGGGCTTCTCCGTGTACTTCGTGGAGATGCACCGGAACGGCCAGAACGACGTCATCAGCCGTACCGAGCTGAGCATGTAAAACGTTTTCCAACGGGGAGCGCATTCCGCGCTCCCCGTTTATATGAAAAAAGGAGGAATAGGTATGCGGTTTCCCAATGCGCTGGAAGG
>JAEEGF010607929.1_pt1 | contig 23474 bp, 25 predicted proteins | sample 9134171 | NCBI WGS metagenome assembly JAEEGF01 (sample SAMN16246542, study PRJNA631951) | gut metagenome | biome: gut microbiome; feature: rumen; material: AP-attached | host: Bos | place: Iran: Karaj | collected 2018-10
GGAGGATTAGCTCAGTCGGGAGAGCGCGCCCGTCACATGGGTGAGGTCGCAGGTTCAAGCCCTGTATCCTCCACCATCGCCGTATCACGGACTTCCTAAGGGGGTCCGTTTTATTTCTATCTTTCTGTTATTTATATTAAAATGAAAATATGCTGAATGATACGATCTGCGCGATTTCTACCGCTCTGAAAGATGGGGCGATTTCGATCGTCCGGATGTCCGGAGAAGATGCTTTTTCTGTGATCAGGGAGATCTCCGATCTCAAGGAAACGGTTCCTAATCGTATCGCCTACGGACATATCCTTGACCATGACGAGATCATCGACGAGGTGCTGATCTCCTGCTTCGGGAAGGGGCATTCCTATACCTGCGAGGACATGGTGGAGATCAACTGTCATGGCGGGGTCTATGTGACGAAGATGATCCTGAATCTGCTGCTGCAGAAAGGCTGCCGGCTGGCGGAACCGGGAGAGTTCACCAAGCGGGCATACCTCAACGGGCGCATCGACCTGAGCGAAGCAGACGCGATCAACGATCTTGTGAAGGCGGACAGCGCGATCCAGGCCCGTTCGGCGATCCGGGGATTGAATGGTTCGATCGAACGCCTGCTGACGCCGCTGATGGATGAGATGAAAGATGTCCTGTCCATGATCGAAGTCAATATCGACTATCCCGAATACGAAGACGAGAAACAGATGACCGGCGGCGTCATCAAACCGTATCTCCGGAACTGGCAGAAGAAAGCGCAAGAGATGATTGAAAAAGCGGAACGTTTCTCCCTGGTCAAGGACGGAATCGATACCGTCATCATCGGCAAGCCGAATGTCGGTAAATCATCGCTGTTAAATGCCCTGCTGGAACAGGACAAGGCGATCGTGACGGATATCGAAGGAACGACCCGCGACCTGGTGGAGGGAAAGGTACGCCTGAAAAACATCACGCTGAACCTGATCGATACCGCCGGTCTGAGAGAAACGGAAGAACGCATCGAACAGATCGGTATCGCCAAGACCTATGAAGCCATCAAGAAAGCGGATCTGATCATCATCGTGCTGGACAGTGCCAACATCGATGATAGGGATCAGGAACTCTTAGAAAGATACAAGGATCGCGACCATATCGTCGTCTACAATAAATCGGACCTGAATCCGACCGGAGAGATCCGGATCAGCGCATTGAATGCGGACATCGCATCTCTGACCGATTATCTCAACGACAGGTATCAGGAAGACATCGACCTGATCGATGAGGATGTCCTGAACAACGAGCGCCAGATCGCTCTGATGAAGCAATGTCTCAACGAGCTGGATCAGATGATCGAACATATCGATGAAGCGCCTCTGGATATGGTCGTAACCGATTTGGAGGAAGCGTATCATTACTTATGCCAGATACTGGGAAAGGAATATCAGGAGGATCTGATCGATCACATGTTCAGGAACTTCTGTCTGGGCAAATAGATGAACTGGCTGGATTCCCATTGCCACATCAACGATAAAGCGTTCCGCAGCGATCTGCAGGAGGTGCTGGATCGCATGGCGGAAAACGATGTCACGAAAGCGATGATCATTTCTTCGTATCTCGAGGATTACGATTTTGCCTTGAAGATCCGTGACGACCGCATCGCTTTCAAACGTTCCCTGGGCATCTATCCGGGAGATGTCGATGAGGTCGATGAAGAACTTTTCGACCGATACGTTCAGCATTTTCAAGAAGAAGACTGCATCGCGATCGGCGAGATCGGACTGGACTATCACTGGCAGAAGCACAATATCCCCCGTCAGAAGGAGATCTTCGCCAGACAGCTGGAGATCGCCGCAGCACTGGATAAACCCGTCATCATCCACAGCCGGGACGCCATACAGGACACCTACGACATCCTGAAAGCCCACCCCTGCAAGACGGTCATGCATTGCTACTCGGACAGCATGGAGATGGCGAAGGAATTCGTGAAACTCGGCTGCTACATCTCGATCAGCGGAACCGTCACCTGGAAGAACGCCAAGGAGCCTTTGCGCGTCATACGGAATGTTCCGCTGGACCGTTTGCTGATCGAAACGGACTGCCCTTATCTGACGCCCGCTCCCCATCGGGGGGAACGGAACGAACCGTCTTTCGTCGTCCATACAGGCAGAAAGATCTGCGAAGAACTGGGGCTCGAAGAAGAATCCTTTAAAAAACAGTTAAATGAAAATTATCACCGGTTGTTTGGGTTATAATAGGAAAGAGGTACCGCTATGGAATACGTGATTTATGCTTTGATGGTCATCTTGCTGGCGTATATCATTTACCGCAACTATCAGATGATCAAGGTTTTCAAGAAAAACAAGAAATACATTGACTGCTACCAGTCGCTGCTTCGTTATGAAGATGACGCTTCCGCCAAGATCGATGCGTTCCTGGCGGAACAGAAAGATGAGGAATACATCAGCAAAGCCAAGGTCCTGAAACTCTATCAGCAGATCCGCAATGACGAGAGCTATCTGGATACGTTGAACGAACTGGATCTGAGAGCCATCTTCTTCCAGAAGGGCAAGGCTTCCAAGCAGAAGGTCAGTCTCAATGCGGACGTGTTCGTATGGCTTTATCTGATCCTGGCGATCGCCCGCAAGAAGTCGAAATTCGATGTCATGGATGTCATGAAAGAAAAGATCGAAGCTTTGGGCCTGGACAACCGTCTGGAAGTCAAGGAGACCAGAGCGATCCTGGATGCGCTGTATGAAACAGGCGACGGCGGAGCCGCCTTCCTCAACGATATCCTGGAAGGCAACTATATCGAATATGAATACGACAAGAGTCTGATCTCTTTGTTCAAACGCTTTGCGGCGGCTACGCTGGCTTATGCCTCGGAGCCGATCGAGGAATACTATCAGGGAGAATTGCGCGATTTCGCAGGAACGCTGATCGGCGAGAACTATATGAACAATCTCGATATCATCGAGAAATATCCGCCTCATACGAAGGAAGAAGAAACAAAAGAGTGAAACTGATCGTCGGTTTAGGAAATCCCGGAAAGCAGTATGAAAAGACCCGTCACAATGTGGGTTTTTTCGTCATAGATGAATTATGCAGGAAACTGAACGTCCCGCTGGATAAAAAGAAATGCAAAGCCATCTATGGAACCTGCATGTACAAGGGAGAGAAGATCATACTGGCGAAGCCTCAGACCTATATGAATCTTTCCGGAGATTCCGTGCAAAGCCTGATGCATTTCTATCAGATCCCTGCAGAAGATCTGATCGTCATCCATGACGATCTGGATCTGCCGGTAGGAAAGCTGCGTTTACGGATGAAAGGCTCATCGGGAGGACAGAAGGGAATGGGCAGCATCATCACGAACCTGCACACTTCCGATCTCAATCGCATCCGTATCGGCATCGGCAACAACAAGCTGATGGATACGAAGGATTATGTGCTCTCCCGTTTCCATGGGGAAGAGATCCCGGTGATAGAGGATGCTGCCAGAAAGGCCGCGGATGCCGTGATCTATTCCTTTGACCATCGTTTCGATGAAGTGATGTCCGTTTTTAATCAATGAGAAATACCGCTGTCTTAGATGAGATCAAAAATGTCCTGAATGATGATTCAGGTTTTTTAAGTTACAGCAGTCTCGTCGAAGAAGCGCTGAAGCTGGCGCTGCTGGCGAAAGACAGCGATGTCCCGATCATTGCGGTCAAGGAAAACAATTATCTCGTCAACAAGCTGCAGGAGATCCTGTGGTCGTATTTCACGGAAGACGAGATCGTCAGCTATCTGCCGGAAGAATCCTTGCGGGCAGAGGAGATCGCATCCAGCTTCGAGAATCGGGCCAACCGTCTGAGCAGCCTGTACAGGATCATCCGCAACGATCGGCTGAAGATCATCCTGATCTCTCCTTACGGATTCATCCGGCATCTGCCTCATAAGAAAGAACTGCAAAGCAAGCTTCTCAGGCTTTCCAAGAATATGGAATACCGCAAAGAGGACCTGATCCGGAAACTGACCGAACTGGGCTATGAAAAAACCAGCCATGTCGAGACGCCGATGACCTATGCATCCCGCGGCTTCATCGTCGATGTGTATTCCGTCAATTATGACGATCCGATCCGTATCGAGTTCTTCGATGATATCATCGATTCGCTGCGCTTCTTTGACAACGGCAGCCAGCAGACGATAAAGGAAACGGAAGAAGTCGAGATCTGTTTCGCGAAGGATGTCTTTTTCGATGAAGAAAAGAAACGTTTCCTGGAAGAGAATGTCCCGGCTCTAAGCGGGCAAATGGAACTGGAACTGGAATACATCAAATCGGATGTCTACCGGCAGTCCCAGTATTTCTATTACTGCTACTTCGAACAGGCGCATCTCAAGGATTACGTAAAAGAGTTCAGGCTCTATCTTTCCGACGAAGAAAAGATACGCGCCCACCTGAAACTGCTCAACGACGAAAGCATCGCCTACATCCAGGAGATGTACGACGAGAAGAAACTGCCATTGAAATTCGCGGTCTATGCGGATTTCCACCGCGAATGTGCCGGACAGCGCATCATCGAAGGACGGCCGTTCGGAGATATCAGCCCATTAAGCGAGATCGATCTTCCTTACGGGACCCTGGATTATGTCCTTAGTATTATTGCCAAGGAAAAATATGGAAGGAAACTGATCGCGGTCGATGAGAAACAATACGAAGAACTGCTGGGAAGCCTGAAGAAACAGGAGATCCCCTATACGCCGTTCAAAAAAAAGCTGAATGAAGGGATCAATATCGTCCGGTCGAACCTGTTTGGCGGCTTTGCGATCGATTCCCTTGATCTGGCTGTCTATACGCCGAAAGAGATCTTCAAACAGAGAGCTCATATCGGCCGTTTTGCGCACAAGTATGCCGAAGCCAGGACTTTGAACTCTTACGAAGAACTGAATCCCGGAGACTATGTGGTCCATGACCAGTACGGGATCGGCCGTTTCGTAGCGATCGAGCGCAGGGAAGTCAACGGGATTGAATGCGATTATCTGAAGATCATCTATAAGGGGAACGACATCCTCCTGGTACCTCTGTCGCAGTTTTCCCTGGTCAGAAAATATGTCTCCAGCGAAGGAGCGGTACCGAAGCTGCACAAGCTCGGTTCCAAGGAATGGGTCGAAACCAAACGCAAAGTGGAAGAGAATGTCACCGATCTGGCAGGCAAGCTGATCGAACTCTACAGTATCCGCGATACGGAAATCGGTTTTGCTTTCTCGAAAGACAACGAGATGCAGAAGGAATTCGAAGATGCCTTCGAATTCGAACTGACCGATGACCAGGCGGTGGCGATCGAAGAAGTCAAGGCGGACATGGAAAAGAAGAAGCCGATGGACCGTCTGCTTTGCGGCGATGTCGGTTTCGGCAAGACCGAGGTCGCGATAAGAGCGGCATTCAAAGCCGTCAACGACGACAAGCAGGTCGCCTATCTCTGTCCGACGACCATCCTTTCCTTTCAGCATTTCGACACGTTCAAAAAGCGTTTCGAAAACTTTCCGGTCAGAGTGGAACTGCTCAACCGCTATGTCCCGGCCGATAGGCAAAGAAGGATCATCGAAGATCTTGCGGCAGGCAAAGTGGATGTGCTGATCGGAACGCATCGTATCCTTTCCAAGGATATCGTCTATAAAGATCTGGGTCTGCTGATCATCGACGAGGAACAGCGTTTCGGCGTAGAACACAAGGAACGCATCAAGCAGCTGAAGAATTCCATCGATGTCCTGTCTCTGAGCGCGACGCCCATCCCGAGGACTCTGCAGATGTCGCTGGTGGGAATACGCGGTCTTTCGACTTTGGATACCCCGCCATCCAACCGTTATCCGGTGCAGACCTATGTCGTCCACAAGAACGACAATCTCATCGAGGAAGTCATTTTAAGGGAACTGGAACGCGAGGGACAGGTCTTCTATCTTTTCAACAACGTCGAAATGATCTATGCTCTGGCGCACAAGATCAAGGAGCGCATTCCTTACGCGAACGTCGGCGTCGCCCACGGCCAGATGGACCGGCAGGAGATCGAAGACGTCATGTACCGCTTCTATGCCGGGGAGATCAATGTCCTGATCTGCACCACGATCATCGAGACGGGACTGGATATCCCGAATGCGAATACCATCATCATCGATAATGCCCAGAATTTCGGACTCTCCCAGCTCTATCAGATCAAAGGAAGGGTCGGCCGTTCCGACCGGGTGGCTTATGCCTATCTGATCATTCCGGAAAAGAAACAGCTGAATGAGAATTCCTTGAAGCGTCTGGAAGCAATCAAAGAATTTACTGCCCTGGGATCAGGCTACAAGATCGCCATGCGGGATCTGACGATCAGAGGAGCCGGAGATCTTTTGGGCGAGAAGCAGTCCGGTTTCATCGATAATGTCGGTCTGGATCTGTATCTGGCGATGCTGAACAAAGCGATCAGGAAAGCCAAAGGCGAAGAGGTTGCCGAAGAAGAAAGCAAGCCGAACATCAACATCCCGCTGTCCAGCTACATTCCGGACGAGTTCTCCGACAACGACTACGACAAGCTTTCGCTCTACCACGAACTCTACGACATCAAAGACGCGGAGGAGCTGTTCCGTTTCTATCTGAAGATCATGGATCAGTATGGCAAGCTTCCGAAAGAAGTCGAAGCCCTGTTCAACAAAAAGAAGCTCGAACTGTTGTATAATCTCAATTTAGTTGATAAAGTAATGAATACGAAGGGCAGGTTCATGGTGACGCTGTCGAAAGAGTATTCCGATCATATCGACGGGGTGAAACTCTTCGGCTACTGCAATGAACTGTCGCGGGATATCGATATCGCCTACAAGAACAGCAAACTGACCGTTTCCATCGACAATCAGAAGGAATCCATCAGCAAGCTGTTCAAGCTGATCGACAATCTGGACAAACTGGAGAAACATGAGGATCGATAAATATCTGAAAGTATCAAGGATCCTGAAACGGAGAGAAGTCGCCAAACAGCTCGCGCTGAACGAGCGTCTTTTCATCAATGGAAAAACGGCCAAGCCTTCCAGCGAAGTCGAACCGGGCGACGAAGTGCGCATCCTTTTCGGACATCGCGAGATCAGCATCCGGGTTCTGGAAGTCAGGGAGTCCGTCAGCAAGCAGGATGCTTTTTCAATGTATGAAGTCATTGAAGAGAAAAAAGAGGAGCTGTAGTATAATAGGATCATGAGCGTGAAAAAGAAAAAGAACGGTCTGGTTTCGAAGCTGGTTTCGATCGTGCTGATCGTCATGACGATCTTTGTTTTGAGCAGGGTGCTGAAGAAGATCTACACGATGTTTTCGCTTCAGCAGCAGGCCAAGGTGGTCGAACAGGAACTGGAAGCGCTGCGGGACGAGAATGCCTCGCTGGTCGCGACCAAGGAGAAACTGGAAGATCCCGAATACATACAGACCTATGCCCGGGGAGAGTACATGTTTTCAAAGGGCGATGAGAAGGTCTTCTATCTTCCGTAAGCAAACGTCATCGATCGATGACTTTTTAATATCGGTAAGGATTCTTTGGTTTTCAAGTGAATAATATTGTGAGGCGGATATGGAAAAACAGATAGAAAGAGAAACGGTCTATGACGGCAAGATCATCCGGGTCTATAAAGACGAAGTCGAACTGGATGACGGAAGCAGGGCTATGCGCGAGATCGTCCAGCATAACGGCGGAGTCTGCATCGCTTTGAAGCATGGCGATGTCTATTACATGGTGAAGCAGTACCGCTACGCCCTGGGACGGGAGATGCTGGAGTTTCCGGCAGGCAAGATCGAGAAAGGGGAAGATCCTCTGGAGGCGATCTACAGAGAAACGGAAGAAGAAACGGGATACAAGGCGGAGCATCTTTGCGAGATGGGCCATGTGATCCCGACCTGCGGCTACTGTACGGAAAAGATCTATCTTTATTACGCGGAAGCGGGAGAAGAAGTCGGGCAGCATCTTGATAGGGACGAGCGGATCGATCTCTATACCTATACCTTCAAGGAGATCAAGGAAATGATCGCAAACGGTACGATCAACGACAGCAAGACGATCGCTCTGGCTTACAGAATAGAAATGGAAGGACTGGATGCTTAGCTTTAAGGAACTGGTCGACGGACTGTTTCAAGACAATGGGAATGTGCCGGAAGAGTATCTGAACTCTTTTTTTACGGCAGAACACTTCAAGGAATATCAGATCGATGAACGGGCAAACAAGTCCCAGATCAAGGCGATCCGGACGATGTTCGTTTCAAAGAAAGAGCTCGAATCCCGTATCGATAGCGCTCTTAAGATCGATCCTTTCTGTCTGGAAGCGTTCTTTGCGTATTTCATCCTGACGGAAGACGTATTCGTCAATTACCGTTTCGAAACCTATTATGCCCAGGCGGATCATTTCGCGGATTTCGATGCCTATCAGAAGATGTGCTATCTGTCGATCATGGATTATTATGTGGAGTTTTTGCTGGACCTGCACAATATCACGACCGCCATCAAGATACAGCGTCTGATCATCCGTCTCAGCAAGACCGTGACTTCGGTCATGGTGGACCGTCTGGCGCTGATGTACAGCCTGACCGAGGACGCCGAAGAATTCTACCGTCTTTATCTGGATCACGATTTCCAGACCTATGACTATCTTTTGCTTATGACTACGCTTCTGAAACACGAAGACAAGCTCCGTGCCCAGGAGATCCTCGCGGACATGTTTGGAAGAATCGAGTACGCTTCTTATCTGGACCATCTCTGGGATCTGGATCTTCAGGATCCTCGGCAGAAAGCCTTCTATGATGTCGTCGAAGACTGTTACGACGAGATCAGCGCCATCCCGGATTTCTTCATCTGGGTCAACACGGTCAAAGAAAAGATCGAAGAGTGATATAATTAATTCATGGCAAATATCGATATCAGCAAGCTCAGCAATATCTATGATGAACTCGAAGACCTGAATGGGAGCGATGTTTTGTTTGTGGATGAAGGTTCCCAGAGCAGGTATGTCATCATGCCGATCGAGCTTTTCGATCAGTTGGAGGAACTCATCTCTATGCTGAAAGAACCGGAAACGATGCCGGTCGTGAGATTCAGCGGCGAAGATATCGACTTGAGCTATGATGAATATGAACGGATCAAGAACCAGATCATGGAAGCGGTCGAAAAGACGCTGATGCCGAAACCGGAGAAACTGAACTGATGAAAGGTCTGTTTATCACATTTGAAGGACCGGACGGTTCCGGAAAAACGACGGTTACGAGCCGGATCTGCGATCTTTTGGCCGAGAAAGGTTTTGATGTGGTCCATACCAGAGAACCCGGGGGGATCGCGATCGCCGAGCAGATCCGCAATGTCATACTGGATCCTAAAAACACCGCGATGGATCCCAAGACCGAAGCGCTGCTGTATGCGGCATCGCGCCGTCAGCATCTTGTCGAAAAAGTGCTGCCAGCCGTAGCGCAAGGCAAGATCGTCATCTGCGAGCGTTTCATCGATTCCTCCCTGGCTTACCAGGGTTACGGACGCCAGCTGGGTTTCGATGAAGTCCTGGGCATCAATCTGTTTGCGACCGACAACATCTATCCCGACCTGACCATCTATCTGGATGTCGATGAAGAAACCGGCCTGAGCCGGCTGAAAGACCGCGACTTTAAAGACCGTCTCGATCAGGAATCCATCGAATTCCACCACCGGGTCAATGAAGGATACCGCGCCGTACTGGAACGCTTCCAGGACCGCATCCGCATCGTGGATGCATCCAAGCCTTTGGATGAAGTCGTCAGCGACAGTCTGAATGAGGTACTGAAACTTGTCGATCAGAGAAAGACTCAGGGATAGCGAACCTGTCGCTTATACCTGTCTGAAGAACGCATTGAGAGAACAGAAAGTAGCGCACAGCTACTTGTTTTCAGGTGAATACAATCCTTTAAAGATCGAAACGGCGTATCTGCTTGCTCAGTCCATCATCGAAGGGAAGAACGATTTCGCCTGCGAGGCCTGCCTTACCTGCCGACGCATCCGGAACAACGAATACTACGATGTCATCTATATCGACGGCTATCAGAAGACGATCAAGAAAGAAGACGCCTCCTGGATCCTGGACGAATTCTCCAAGACCGCGCTGGAAGCCGCAGGGAAGAAAGTCTATATCCTTGCCAACATCAACAACGCTTCGACCAAAGTGCTGAATATGATCCTGAAATTCATGGAAGAGCCCTCCAACGACAATACCTTCGGCATCTTCATCACCGATAAAAAAGAGGATCTGCTTCCCACGATCATCTCCCGCTGCCAGGATATCCCGTTCCTCACGAGAGATTTCTCTTTCCTGATCGAAGACTATCGGAAAGCAGGATTCGACTATGTGGATGCCTATCTTTTATCGGATATCCGGCACAGCTTCGATCCGGACTTCGATCTGAATGATCCTTACTATCTCAATGCCAAGGAATATGTCTATCAGACGATAGAGAATCTCGACAATAAAAACCATATCCCTGTGCTGTTCTACAAGGATTTCTACACGATATTCAAAGACCGGGATGATTTCAAGAAATGCACGGATCATTATCTGTCGATCATCATCAAGATGCTGGAAGACTGTCTCGAACACAAACAGGTCGAGGATGAAGAATACATGCGCCATCTGGAACTTTTGCGTGCGCACGATCCCGTGAAACTGCTGGAGATCTTTGAGCGTGCCGCAGACAAATGCGAGGTCAACGCGGAACGCAGACTATTGTTTGACGCGATCAGTCATGAAATAATATCATATATTTGAAGGTGAACTATGGAAGAAAACAAGAAATATATATCGGTCCGTTTTGAAACGACCAATAAGACTTATACATTCTCGACGGATGATCCGACCATCCGGAACAATGACGCTGTCGTGGTAGAGACCCAGAGAGGCCTGGAGTACGCCAGAGTCGTCTCGGATCCTTTCGATAAACCGAATGTCGGAATGGAAATCAAACCGATCATCAGAAAAGCCGATGAGAACGATGCGAAACAGTTCGAACGCAACAAAAAGGATGCAGTCAAAGCAAAAGAGATCTGCCAGAAAGAATCCGATGCTCTGAATCTGCAGATGAACGTCATATCCGCGGAATATACGCTAGATCGCCAGAAGATCACGTTCATCTATCTGGCGGACGACAGAGTGGATTTCCGTGAACTGCTGAAAGTGCTGGCATCCATTTTTCATTGCCGCATCGACCTGCGACAGGTCGGGACCCGCGACAAGGCCAAAATGGTTTCCGGGATCGGCGTATGCGGAAGAGAACTGTGCTGCGCCCGTTTCATCGGCGATTTCGATCGCATCTCCATCAACATGGCAAAGAACCAGCTGCTGGCCTTGAACATCCAGAAGCTTTCCGGACAGTGCGGAAACCTGATGTGCTGTCTGAAATATGAAGATGACACCTACAAGAAACTGAGAAAAGATCTGCCGAAGCTCAATTCCCAGGTCGAATTCGAGAAAGAGAAATTCCGTATCACATCGATGAACGTCATCAACAAGACTTGCAAACTGGAGAATGCCGAGCATGCGATCTTCATCACTTTCGATGATCTGATCGCCAAAGGCAAGTATACGAAACAGGTAAGCAAAGAGGAAAAGGAAGAAAGTGTCGCTGAAGAATAAGGCTACACTTTTTCTTGTAGCCACGCCGATCGGAAATCTCAATGAAATGACCACGAGAGCTGTGGAGGTTTTGAAAGATGTCCAGGTGATCGCCTGCGAGGATACACGGAATACGCTGAAGCTGCTGACGCATTTCGATATCCATACGAGGATGATCGCCTATCATAATTTCAACGAGGAAGAATCTGCCGAGGGGATCATCAAACTGTTGGAAGAGGGCAGGGATGTCGCTCTGGTATCGGATGCGGGCTACCCTTTGCTGTCGGATCCCGGTTATCATCTGGTAAATCGCGTGATCGAAGAAGGCTACCGCATCGTCACGGTTTCCGGACCGAATGCCGCATTGAATGCGCTGGTCGCCTCGGGACTGAAGACGAACCACTATCTCTTCTACGGCTTCCTTAACTCCAAACAGTCGCAGGCAAGAAAAGAACTGGAAGAGCTCAGATATTTTCCGTATACGCTGATCTTCTATGAAGCGCCTCATCGCATCGAAAAGACCCTGAAGCTCTGCCTGGAGGTCCTGGGAGAACGCAAAGCCTGTCTGGCCAGGGAACTGACCAAGCTTCATGAAGAATATCACAGAGGCCGCTTGAGCGAACTGTGCGAGTTGCCGGAACTGAAAGGGGAGATGGTCCTTCTGGTCGAGGGATACGAGAAAGAAATAGAAGAGACCGATGAAGGAGAACTGTTTCAGGAGATCGATGGGCTGATCGAAGAAGGACACAAGACCAAGGAAGCCATCGGGCTGGTTGCCAAGAAACATGGCTTGTCCAAGAATGTCCTGTATAACGGCTATCTGAAGAAGAAACTGTAAGAAATGTCTCAAAAGAGGCATTTTTTATGTAAGAAAGATTGCATTCTATTTTTTAGCCGGTTATAATAAACAATAAATATTTGTGACAATCATAGAACCGGAAAGGAGGAGGAAACATGTTCAGATCCCGGAAAGAAGATCAGGAAAGATTCAAGACATATTATGAAAGGAAAAGGAACAGGAAATACTCTCTTTTCGGTGCGGCAAAAGAAGGATTCACGTTCGGTGCAGCCATGCTTCTGGGCATGGTGCTTCCTGTGACGCTGACGATCCTGTATGCGGATAAGCTGGGCGTCTGGTGGTGGATCATCCTGCTGATCTACAGCACGATGCTGTCGATGACAGTCTATGCGATCTACCGTTATCGGGAGATCACGGAGATCCGGGGATTCTTTACCAAGGAAGAATTCGATAAGGAGTTCAAGAAAGAACTGTGGCTGATCCATTTCATGGATCGGGCGCATATCCTGATACACTAGCTGATCAATAAAAAAACGATGCTTCGATATGAAGCATCGTTTTCGTTTAACAGCTTATTCGTTGACGTTTTCCAAGCCTGTGACATTGATGTTTTTATTGACTTTGGCATCATAGGTGCTGGCTTTCATGATCTCCCTAAAATCCACTCCTGTAGCCTCTGACATCGTATCAAAGACTTGTTTCATGATGACGGGCATATTGCCTGAGACCTGGGATACGCCGCTTTCGCCATTGCCGGAATCGTAGATCGTGACTTTGTCGATCGCTGAGATCGGTTTTGCGATTTCCGCAGCCAGCTGAGGCATGATCTTGATCATCATTTCCGCCATGGCAGCGCCATTGTATTTCTGGTAGGCTTCCGCTTTCTTTTCCATCGCTTCCGCTTCCGCGATACCTTTCTGACGGATCGCTTCCGCTTCTGCCTTGCCCTTGGCCTCGATGCCTTCCGCCTCCATCTGTGCCAGATACTTTTTGGCTTCCGCTTCTTTTCTCATCTTGATGAGATCCGCTTCGGCCTGCTGTTCGCTGGCATATTTGTTCGCATCGGCCTGTTTCTCGATCGTCGCAGCCAGTTCCTGTTCACGGATCTCGACTTCCTTCTTCTTCAGTTCCGCTTCACGTTCGGCTTTGGCGATCTGCGCATTGACCGTCGCCGTCTGGATGGAACGTTCCTGTTCCTGGTTCTGGATCGCATACGCGGCATCCGCCATCGCTTTCTTCTTATCGGATTCCAGCTTCAGTTCCGCCTGTTTGATGGCCAGCTCATTGTTCCGTTCCGCGATTTCCGTTTCGGCAGCGACCCTGGCATCGTTGGCAGCCTTATCGGCTTTTGCCTTGGCGATCGCCACATCTCTGTCGGCTTCCGCTTTCGCGATCTGCGCATCTTTCTTGATTTTGGCGGTATTATCCATACCCAGATCATTGATCAGACCGTTCTCATCGATGACGTTCTGGATGTTGCAGGACAGGATCTCGATGCCCAGTTTCTCCATATCCTTGCTGGCTTTTGCCATGACCTGGTCGGAGAAAGAATCGCGGTCCGTATTGATCGTTTTCAGATCCAGGGTACCGATGATCTCGCGCATGTTGCCTTGCAGGGAATCCTGAAGCTCATAGGCGATTTCGTTCGGTTCCTTGTTCAGGAAGTTCCTCTCTGCCTTCAACATGCCTTCCGGGGAAGTGTCGACCCTTACCTTGGCGATCGCATCGACCTTGACATTGATGAAATCGTTGGTAGGGATGAACGTATCCGTCTTGATGTCGACGGAGATCTGTCCGAGATGCAGATGGTCGACCTTTTCAAAGAAAGGAAGCTTGATCCCGGCGCGTCCGATCAGGACTTTCGGGGTCTTTTTCAGACCCGAAATGATGATTGCCACATCCGGAGACGCCTTGACATAGCCGTTTTTCACGATGATGAACAGCAGCAAGACGGCTGCCGCAACAGGCAACACAGACAATACATACTTTAGAATCATATTCATTTCTTTTCCTCCTCTCGCGATGTTCGTATGAAAAAAGACTCATACACATCGCCTGCATGAGTCTCACGATTTAAAGTCAGCCGGATCCTAAGATCGTTATGACGGCTTTTCTTCCTGTAAAGGATGTTACTCCCTCAATGTACCTTGATTGTATCATATGGTCATATGACCGTCAAGTAGTATTTGTGTGTTTTTTTGAGAAAAATAAAAAAAGCCGTTGAGGCTTTTTATTATATATTAATATTCTGAAATCAATACGGCTCTGCATGGCGCTCCATCGGATCCGCCCAGATTGATCGGAGCGCAATCCAGCAGATATACGCCTTCATCGACATCCTTCAATCGGATCCCTTCCAGTAAGACGATTTCTGCCCCCAGCATGGTCATGTGCACGGTCTTTCCGGTTTCTTTTGAGCCTACGGTCTGCGATTCGTTGCCATAAAGCAGGATCTGGTTCTCCGCAAACGCTTCTGCCGCTTCTGGCGTCAGGACAGCCTTTCCTTTCACAAGGATCCTTCGAGCTGCTTCTTCATCCACTTTTTTGGCCTTTTCCAGCATCTTTTTCGCATCCTCTGCACCGATATCGCCTTCATGGAAAACGACATAGGCTTTGCCTATGAAACGGTTCAGGTCGACTTCATCGATCCGCTTTCCTTCATCGATAAAATGATAAGGCGCATCGACATGCGTTCCGTTATGGACACACATACTGAAAGCGGACATGTTGCAGGAACCGCCTTCGCTCTTTTTACGCAGGATGACGTGTTCCGGTCCGGGATTGCCCGGGTAGACTTCGCAGTTGAATACTTCCTGGGAGATATCATAGATTTTCATGCTTCGTTCCTCTTCTAAGACAATCATAGCAAACCGTCGGGAAAAACAAAAAGCCTTTTCAGGCTTTCTATTCTAATGGTGCACCAAGCGAGACTTGAACTCGCACGAGTTGCCTCACACGCCCCTCAAACGTGCGCGTATACCGATTCCGCCATTGGTGCTTGCTATATTATTATATCTCATTTATCCCAAAAAGAAAGAACTATCGTTCCCGATACAGAAAAGAACTTTGTCCGTATCTGTGAATTGAATATTTTGCTAGAATAGAGATGAAAGAGGTAAATAGCACATGAGCTCATTTAAAGATCTACGTATCGTCGATAATTTCTATCAGACTTCCGCATTCTATCCGATGCCGACGGTCTGCATCAGCACGGTCAATCCTGACGGCAGCCTGAATATCGGAAGCTATTCCCTGGTATTCCCGTACTACATCGCCGGCAAAGACCGTTATGCGATGCTGCTGGAATGCCGCAATACTTCCAATACCTGCCAGAATCTCATGAGGACACATAAATGCGCCTTGAACTTCATCCCTGACGACAGGAAGTATTTCAAAGAAGCGGTCAGGCTGGGTTTCCCGGGTCCGAGCGCAGAAAAGATGAAAGAGAAACTTCTGTTCACGATGGAAAAAGGACAGGCGGATCCTGAAGATCCGAAGCGTCCGCCGGTCATCGCGGAAGCCTTCCAGGTATTCGAATGCACATGGAACGCCGATCTGGAAAATGCTGGGAAATTCAAAGTCGAAGACATCGACGACGGACATCCGGGCCCCTATAACGATTTCAACGGAATCACTTCCAAATATGGCGCGCATTTTATTCTCAGCATCGATAAGATCCTGATGAAGGAACAGTACTATGACGCCATCGTCAACGGCGTCAAGAAGAACAGTTTTCCGCCGGTTCCGGTGGATTACGGCTACCGCGATTCGACCTATTTCTGGTACACGCGCTTCCCGCGTCTGACCAAGCCGGTCAGCGAACCGATCCCTGCGCCGAAAGAAGTGGATCTGGATTCCATCCGCTATGCGGCCAACCGCTGCGATCCGGAGATCAAGTTCACTGATGATGCCTTGAAGAATTTCGTCAAAGTGCCTCGTCCGTTCCTGAAGACCGTGCTGAATGGCTGCGTCGCCTGGGCAAAAGAAAACGGCGTCACCCTGATCACGAATGAACACGTCAAGATCATCAATGACAAACGGAACGCCGAGAAGCAGAAAAGATAGTCAATAAAAAAGCTCACATCCGTGAGCTTTTAATTTGAATGATCGTAAAGGTCTTCCCGCTGTAGCCGGGCAACGACTTCGTTCCAAAGGGACAGGGTCCATTTCCTGGCGCTTTGCACTTCATTGAGGAAGTCGTAGGTCTCATCCTCGATTGGCTGGCCATAGGCATTCATGATGTATTCGATCGCATGGGTCGCAAAGGCGTTGACCTTCGGTCCCGCATCGCCCTTCATCTTGTTGGTGTATTCCTGTAGCAGCAAAGCGGCGCTGTAGAGTTCCTGGGCGACCTTCTGCTTGTCTTCGGTCACGCCATAGCTTATCTCTTCGTAATGATCGACGATATAGTTCTTCCAAGTCACCAGCTGATCCTCGGTGACTTCCTTTTTCTTTGTCATATTCGCGATGACATCTTTCGCAAACGCCTCATAGTCTTCCGCGACATCTTCCCATTTGATCAGCTTGTGTTTTTCTACGGAAGTCCACATGTCGTCGCTCCAGTTTCCGATATCGCTCAGTTTCTCTTTGATTCCGTTGCGCAGATCTTCGAAACCATCCGTTTTATTGTAGGCAAGCACGACCAGTTCCTTGACGGATTCTGCCAGAAGTTCCAGCTGTGCGGAACTGTCGCTGGAGAACAGCGCGGAGATCTTTTCCAGCTTGATCGCCGTTTCATACAAGGCGTCGGCCGTTGCGGTATCGTCTTTGGCGATCCCCGTCTGCAAGGCATCTACGCCCAGTTCGATGTCCTTCAGCAGATTCTGATAATCCGCCTTGGTAAATTCTTCTGCCGTCTCCGCGATGTTTTCTACCGTCGTTTCCATTTCCGTATACTTATCCTGCACGTCTTCCCATTTCAGAGAACCGCTGCAGGAACACAACAGTATCGTCAGCAGAATCAATATGATCTTTTTCATAACCATGCTCCCCCTGATTTCAATTCTATTATATATGTTCTAATGATTAAGAAATAATAAAAATAAAAAGCCATGATCGGATCATGACTTTCTTTTGCAGTGGTGCACCAGACAGGACTTGAACCTGCACGAAGTTGCCCCATATGAACCTGAATCATACGCGTCTGCCAATTCCGCCACTGGTGCGTGCATATATATTTTACTACAAAAATATAAAAATATTGCAAGTATAATGATAAAATAATTGAGTATGGAATACAAAAAAATGATAAATGTAGCCGTAATCGCGCATGTTGACGCTGGAAAATCGACTTTGGTCGACGCTTTTCTGGCTCAGTCGCATGTTTTCAAGGAACATGAGGAAATCGTTTCACAGGTCATGGATTCCAACGATCTGGAACGGGAACGGGGGATCACGATCTATTCCAAGAACTGTTCCATCAACTACAAGGACTACAAAATAAACATTGTGGATACACCGGGTCACGCGGATTTTTCCAGCGAGGTCGAGCGTATCATCAAGACGGTCGATACCGTCATTCTGCTGGTCGACTCTTCGGAAGGACCGATGCCGCAGACGCGTTTCGTTCTAAAGAAATCGCTGGAAGCCGGCCTATGTCCTATCCTCCTGGTCAACAAGATCGACAAGAAAGACGCCAGGATCAACGAGGTCATCGACGAAGTCTATGATCTGTTCCTGGATCTGAGCGCCAACGACGACCAGCTGGATTTTCCGATCCTGTACGGGATCGCCAGAGAAGGCATCGTCCGTTATGATCCGAAGGATACCAACGAGGATATCGAACCTCTGTTCGAAACGATCGTAACGCACGTGAAAGCCTATCCGAACCGCATGGAAGAACCGCTGCAGATGCAGGTCAGCGCACTGGCTTATGACGACTATATCGGCCGTATCGGCATCGGGCGCGTCTATGCGGGCGTCATCCGGCAGAACGTGATGGTTTCCGTCTGCAACAACAATGGCAAGAAAGAAAACCGCAAGATCGCGAATCTGTACAACTATCAGGGTCTCAAGAGAGTCCCGGTCGCGGAAGCGCAGTGCGGAGATATCGTCTTGCTGAGCGGCATCGAGAACATCGAGATCGGTGACACCATCGGTCCGGAGAACGTCTATGATCCGCTGCCGCAGATCGAGATCGAAGAACCGACTCTAAGCATGAATTTCATGGTCAACACCTCGCCGTTCCAGGGGAAATCAGGCAAGTATGTGACCAGCCGCAATATCAAGGAACGTCTGGAGAAGGAACTGGAAGTCAACGTCGGTCTGAAGGTCGAAGCGACCGATTCGACCGATACATTCAAGGTTTCAGGCAGAGGCGAGCTGCATCTTTCCATTCTGCTTGAAAACATGAGAAGAGAGGGCTACGAGATCGCCGTCTCAAGACCGGAAGTCATCTTCAAGACCATCGATGGCAAAAAGCATGAGCCGATCGAGGAAGTGATCTGTTCCGTTCCGAACGAATATTCGGGTTCCGTCATCAACAAACTGAATCTCAGAAAAGGCCAGATGATCGATATCCAGGATGAGGGATCTTATACGAAGGTCATCTATCATGTACCGACCAGAGGTCTTCTGGGCTACCGCAGCGAGTTCATCAACGATACCAAAGGAGAAGGCGTCATGGTGCGCAAATTCATCGCGTACGAGCCTTTTGTGGGCGAAGTGCCGCAGCGCAACAACGGCGTCCTGGTTTCCATGGCTTCCGGCAAGGCGATGACCTATGCCCTGTGGAATCTGCAGGAAAGAGGACAGCTCTTCGTCACGCCGCAGACCGAGATCTACGAAGGCATGATCATCGGCGTCTGTCCGAAACCGCAGGATATCGAAGTCAACCCTACGGTGAATAAGAAAATGACAGCGATCCGTTCGACCGGAGCCGATGAGGCGATGAAACTGACTCCTGCCAGGGTCTTCTCTCTGGAAGAAGCGCTGGAATTCATCAATGACGATGAACTGGTGGAAATCACGCCTGACAGCATCCGTTTGCGCAAACGCTACCTGACCAATCTCGATCGAAGAAGACATATGCGCGAAGTCAACAAGATGGCTTCGGAATAGATATGGAACTGCTTGCAACCCTAAGAAAAAGAGAATTATTGGAAAAGGTCCTGCCTTTCGTCGACGGGATCATCGTCGGCAAGTTTTTTACCAGCAGCTATCACTGTACATTGAAAGAGATCGTCGAGATCAACGTCATCTGCAAAGCCAGCCAGAAGAAGATCTACCTCGTGTTGGATGATTTCATCAGCGAAGACGACATTGATGCGCTCTACAGATATCTCGAATTCATCAAGAAGCTGGAACCCGATGGGATCTATTTTCATGATTTCGGAATCGTTGCGGCAGCGAAAAGATATGGCTTGTCCGATAAGCTGATCTATGACGGGAAGACCGTGGCATGCAATTCTCTGGATACGGCGTTCCTTTTAAGCAAGGGTATCGATTCCGTGGTGCTGTCCCGTGAACTGACGCTGGAAGAGATCTTCCGGATCGCCAAAAACAATCCCCGTCAGATCGATCTGCAGATCTTCGGACATCAGCGTTTATCTTATTCCAGGCGCCGTTTCCTGACGAATTACTTCAAAGAGATCAATAAAGAATACGGCTATCTCGGCAACGAGGATCTTTATCTTGTCGAGGAACAGAGAGACTACAAGCTTCCGATCATCGAGAATGAAGAAGGGACTTTTATCTATTCGGATTATGTTTTTGAAATGATCAATGAACTGCCGGAACTGATGCCTTATCTCAAACGGGGCATCGTCGACAGTTTGTTTATCGAGGATCAGACGATCATCGATGTCTGCCGGGATCTGCGCCGTCTTTCATCGGAAAACAAGGGGTTCATAAGAGACAATCTCTATCACAACCATCCGGATGTTTACGCAAGCGGATTCCTGTACCAGAGGACCAATATCAGCAAAGATGAGTAAGATCGAACTTCTAGCACCGGCGAAAGACTTGCAGAAAGCCAAGATCGCCATCATGTATGGAGCGGATGCCGTCTATGTGGGAGGCAAGTCTTTTTCCTTGCGCTCAAGGGCTTCCAATTTCACGATCGATGACTTAAGAGAACTCTGCAGTTTCAAAAAAGATTATGGGGCCAGACTCTATGTGACCGTCAATATCGTTTTCCATGACGACGATTATGAAGGGATACGGGAATACCTGAAGATCCTGGATGACATGGGCGTCGATGGGATCATCATTTCTTCGCTGGCCTTGCTCAGGGTGGCGAAACAGGTCGCTCCGGGTCTGGAGTGCCATATATCGACCCAGCTGTCTTCGCTGAATTCTTTGGCGGTAGAGACGCTGAAAGAATACGGAGCGGACAGAGTCGTGCTGGCCCGTGAAGCAAGCATGGATCAGATCCGCAGGATCGCCCAGCGCACTTCCGTGCCTCTGGAAGTCTTTATCCATGGCGGCATGTGTTCCAATTATTCCGGTCGCTGCGTCCTATCGAACCGTATGACCCTTAGAGACGCCAACCGGGGTGGCTGCGCACATTCCTGCCGCTGGAAGTATCATCTGTTTGCGGGAGATGAGATCATCTCCAATCCGAACTGTCTCCTGTCGATGTCTTCCAAGGATCTGAGGGCTTCCGCCTATGTTGAGGATATGATCCGATGCGGGATCGCTTCTTTGAAGATCGAAGGAAGAATGAAATCCGAATACTATATCGGCCAGGTCGTGAAGACCTACCGCCAGATGATCGACGAGATATATTTCAAGGGGCATCTGACGGAAGACCGTCTGGCTTACTATGACGAAGAACTCTCGAAAGCGGAAAACCGTCCCTCCGATGACGGTTTCCTTTCCGGAGACTGCGACAATACGAAGCATCTCTATGGCGTCAATGGCGCAGGCGTGACCCATGACTATGTGGCTTATGTGCATCGCTATGACGAAGCAAGATCTCTGTGCATGATCGAGGTCAAGAACATCTTCAAGCGCGGAGACAGGATCGAAGTCTTCGGGCCGCAGGTCGACAACGAACAGTTCGTGATCGACCAGATGTTCGATCAGAACTGGAATGCTGTCGAACTCGCGAACAAGCCGACGCAGCTGCTGTTTTTGCGTATCCCTTTCAAGGTCCATCAGGGCGACATGTTCAGGAGGGTAAGCCTGTGATCATCGAAGGCGCGATCGCGGTCAAAGCCGCTGTAAACAATCACAAGAGAACCGTATCCGTGGTCTATATCGACAGAAACAAGAAGACCAAGGATTTTAACTATATCCGCAAGCTTTGCCGGATGAACGGGATCGACGTTCAGGAAATGGAGACGGAAGGTCTCAGGGAACTGCTGAAAGGAAAGACCCACGGCGGGATCGGGGCGGAAGCGTCTCAGCGGAAGGAAGACGGCTTCGGCGAAGGCGATATCTTCTATCTGGAAGGGATCGAGGATCCGTTCAATCTGGGGTATGCGATGCGCACCTTGTATGCCCTGGGTGTCGATAATGTCCTGCTTGGCGCAAGAGATTACACGAACATGCAGGATCAGCTGCTGAAATCATCCGCGGGCGCCTACGACTGTCTCAACGTCCGTATCGTCAAAGACGAGATCGCCGAACTGAAACGGTTCAGGGAAGAGGGCTACCGTCTCTACAGTCTGTTCCGTGGAGAGGATTCGAAAGACATTTTCGAATTCGCATTCCAGGAGAAAGCCGTATACATGCTGGGAGGAGAAAAACGGGGTTTGAAGTCGGAAGTCCTGGAACTGGCGGACGAGAGTCTGTTTATCCCTTATGGCAATGAATTCCGGAATGCGCTTAATGCCTGTGCCGCCGTGGATGTGATCGCGACATTGCGCTACAGCAAGAAAAGAAAATGATCACCTCATTGGAGAATAAAACGGTCAAGAACCTGGCCAAGCTTCATCAGAAAAAATACCGGGAAGACCGCTTTTTGGTACTGGATGACGAAACGCTGAAGGAAGCGCATGCGCATGACCGACTGATCCAGCTGGTCTGTTGCGATGAGCCGCCTTTTCCTTTTGCCGATACGCTTGAAGTATCGAAAGAGGTCATGCGCAAGATCAGCAGGAAAGAGGATCAGAACTATCTTGGCGTATCGAGGATGATCGAAGAAAAGGATGACTACGGAAAACGCGTGATCCTTCTGGATGAACTGCAGGATCCTTTGAATATCGGCAGGATCATGGAAGCGGCTTTGCTGTTCGGTTTCGATTCTTTGGTCCTGAGTCCCAACTGTGCGGACATCTATAACGAAAAATGCCTCAGCAATTCCCGGGGAGCGATCTATTCCTTGAATATCTGCCGCAGAGATCTTTCCGGCGAAATAAAAAAGCTGCAGCAGAACGGCTATAAAGTCTATGCGACCGGTCTGCGCAACGAAACAAGAATGTTCAACGAGATCGAAACGACGGATAAGATGGCCTTCGTATTAGGCAACGAAGGAAGCGGGGTACGCGACGAGATCATGGATCTCTGCGACGAGATCGTCAAGATCGACATGCGCAATATCGACTCCCTCAATGTCGCCATGGCAGCCGCCATCGTCATGTATCACTTCAGTATCTGACGCTGAAGTGTTTTTCATCTTCTACGACAGGGATCTCCTTGATCGCATAATCATCGATACGGATCCAGTGGTCTTCGGCAAACGTGCCTTTGAAGAACGCATCGGCATCTTCTCCCTGGACTTCGACTTCAACATCCCCGTTGTCCAGATTCCGGGCGAAACCTGTCACATTCAGCTTATCCGCCAGCATCATGAGTTTCCAGCGGAAACCGACGCCCTGGACCCTGCCTTTATAAACGATATAATAACGTTTCATACCCTAATTGTAATATGAAAAAGAACCTCTTGCGAGGTTCTTTAAGAAATCGGTTCGAAATCGCTGGCGCCGTGCTTGCACAGAGGACAGATGAAGTCATCCGGCAGTTCGTCGCCTTCATAGATGTAGCCGCATACCTTGCAGACATAGCCTTTCTTGCCTTCCGTCTGCGGTTTCGGCTTGACGTTGGACTGGTAGTAGGTATATGTCATCGTTTCGACACTGTTTATGACTCTTGCTTCCGTGACCGAACAGATAAACATGCCATGGGTATCCATATCGACATAGTTCTCGAC